>ERZ857882.831-NODE-831-length-38263-cov-5.864086_pt1 | contig 38263 bp, 31 predicted proteins | sample MGYA00519697_ERZ857882 | MGnify/ENA primary metagenome ERZ857882 (study PRJEB31778, sample SAMEA3449373) | human gut metagenome | biome: human gut; feature: human-associated habitat; material: faeces | place: United Kingdom | collected 2010/2012 ...
TAATGATGCCCTTCTTGCCTGCCTTGTAGCGGTGGTACAGCACCTGGGTCAGCTTGCCGGGGAAGCTGGATGCGGGGACATCCTCCAGCTTGCAGGCAGGGTCATAGACGATGCCTGCCTCGGTGGTGTTGGAAACAATGATTTCCAGATCCGGATTTTCCGCGCAGCGAAGCAACGCGTCAAAATCCCGGTAGGGGTCTATGCAACGGGAGACACAGGAAATCAGCCGCCGGTCGTCTACCTTCTGGCCGTGCTCGCTGCCCCGCAGGTAAAGGGTGTATAGGCCGTCCTGACTGTTGACCAGATCGGTCAGACCCATTTCGATGGGCTGTACCAGAACAACCTTGCCGTCAAAGCTGCCCTCTTCGTTGGCTACATCCAGAAAATAATCAACAAATGCCCGCAGAAAATTACCCTCGCCGAATTGCAGCACCCGTTCCGGAGCTGTTTTCTTGACATAATCCTGATTTCCGATTTTTTTCAGAGTCTCATAGCAGAGTTTTTCCATATTTTTCCTCCTCAGAAACGTAGCATGACCTTTAGCTTCTCCCCCGCGTGTTCCGAGAATTCCCGGAAGGCTCTGGGGGCATCCTCAAAATTGTATACATCGGTAACGATTTTTTCCAGATCCACCTTCCCGGAAGCGGCCAGATCGATCAGCTCCAGAAAGTCCAATTTCAGAGCGTTGCGGGAGCCGAAGATATTCAGCTCCTTTTTCTGAATGATGGTGTAGAAGAAATCCAGGTTTTTTTTGCCCACGCCAACGTCCACGACACGTCCGCCGAAGCAGACGGCGTCAATGCAGTTCAGGAAGGTGTTGGGCAGGCCCACCGCCTCGATGGCCACGTCAAAGCCGTCCCCTCCGGTCAGGTCCTCCACGGCAGTCAGGAATTTTTCGTCATTCAGCAGTACATGGTCCACACCGAACTGCTTCGCCATTTCCAGCTTGTCCGGGGCGACGTCACAAATGGTCACCTCAGCGCCGAAGCTTTTGGCGGACATGGCCGTCAGCACGCCGATGGTGCCCGCGCCCACCACCAGAACCCGCTCACCCGGATGAATGGAGGCCCGCTTGGCCCCGTGATAGCCGATGCAGAAGGGCTCAATAGCTGCCAGCGCCTTGGGGCTCAGCCCTTTGCCATCGTAGATGCGTTCCTCCGGCAGGACACAGTAGGTGGAGAATACGCCGTCCCGCTGGCAGCCCAGTGTTTCGTTATGGGTACAGGCGTTGACCAGTCCTCTGCGGCAGGAATAGCAGCTGCCGCAGTTGAAATAGGGGTTTCCTGTGACGATCATGCCGGGTCTCAGGCCATAGGCGTTGCCCTTGTCGCATTCCAGAATTTCCGCGGAAAACTCGTGGCCAGGGATCCTGGGGTAGTCAAAATAAGCGAAGGTTCCCCGGTAGCTGCCAAGATCGGACCCACAGATGCCGCCGTAGAGCAGCTTCAGCAGAACCTGTCCCGGCTTTCGTTCCGGCATGGGGCTGTCGATTACGCGCACGTCTTCCGGCGCTTGAATCAAAATGCTTCTGTTTGTCATAATTGCCTCCTGTATGGGCTCGCAGGCCCGCTTTTTATACGCCTCTCGCAATGCTGTCCGTTTCCAGGCCTTTTCCGGCTATGCTGGTCATCCAACCCAGCTCATGTCCGTCGATCAGGCCAAAGCAACGTAGCATACGGGGAAGATAGGTGTTCCAGAAATCCCAGTCGTGACCGCCGGGACCCTCTTCATAGGTGTAGTCCCAGGTGCCGCCGCAGCCACGCAGCGCGTCCCGGAAGCGGACGTTCTCGGAATAGAGAAAATCCTCCGTGCCGCAGGCGTGGTAGAATTTCGGGGCGAAGCCGCCGGCACTCTGTGCCTGATCTAGCAGGGCGAACAGATCCTCCTGAGAGCCGTGGAACCGCTCCGGACTGCCGAAAATGTCAAACTGATTCCGCTCCATGTCCGGCACCGTGAAATGTCCGCCGGTGCCCCGGACCATATGGTCTTCCATATCCATGCCGCCGGAGAGAACGCCCACTGCCGCATAGCGACCCGGGTTGCGCAGCGCGATTTTGGCAGCGCCATACCCGCCCATGGAAAAGCCGGCAATGTACTGGTCCTTGGGTTCCAAACTGCCATGGAACAGATTCGCGGTAACAATGGGCAGCTCCTCCGCTACGTAACTGTAATAGCGGTGGGTGTAGATGCCGTCTGTATACATACCTCTGTGGCAGTTGGGCATTACGATCACCAGATCCTTGTCCCGTACCAGCAGTTCAATGAGACTCTTGCGGATATAGGCCGTATGGTCATCTCCGTGGCCGTGCAGCAGGTAGAGGACCTTGTATTTTTGATTGGACCGGTCAATGGGCTTTTGCTGCCGCTTTTCCGGCAGCAGAACCGTCAGCTCCGTATCCATGCCGAGCTCGTAGGAAAAAATATCACACTGTACAAATGCCATTGCCTGTCCCTCCTTTAAAACAGTACCTTCCGGTTGTCGGTTTCGTCCCCTTCCGGAATCAGACCGAAATATTGGAGCATCCTGGGCAGGTAGTAATTCCAGTTATCCCAGTTGTGATTGCCAGGTCGCTCCTCGCAGCGATAATTCCACTGACCCGTCAGGCTGTGAAATACATCCCGCAGAACACGGTAGCCAGGGTACAGCGGGTCATCCGTACCGCACTCATGGAAAAATTTCACATTCGGCAGACCGCCCGACTTGTCCAGCTCCCGCAGCAGGGCTTCCAGATCCTGGCTGGGTGTACTGTCCGCCGTGCGGCTGGCGTTCCGAGCAAAGTCCTCGGAGGTGAACATATTGCGCCCGATGCCTTCCCTGTGGATTCCGGCGCTGAGGCATCCGACACCCGCAAAGCGGGTGGGGTTATTCAGAGCGATCCGCATGGCACCCATGCCGCCCATGGAGAGGCCCGCGATATAGGTGTCCTCCGGAGCGGTGCTGATGGGGAAGAAGTTGGGCGCCTGCACCATAACGTCTTCCAGAATGTAGTCGTAGTAGGCGTGTCCATGGGCGGAATTGCCGTAGCCGCTGCGGTGGGCCTCGGGCATTACCACGGCCAGGTCATAGCGCCGTACCAGCAGCTCAATGACGCTTTTGCGGATATAGGACGAGGCATCGTCACTGTGGCCGTGGAGCAGATATAGAACCTTGTATTTGGCGTCCGGCCGCAAAACGGGCTTTTCCTGCCGCTTCTCCGGCAGGAGCACGTTCATGGGAATGTCCATTCCAAGTTGGCTTGCGAAAAAATCGCAGGTTAAAAATGCCATTTTCTTCTCTTCCTTTCTGCTGTTTTTAAAGAATCTTCCGAACTGCCTGCTGATAGGCGATGTCCAGGTGCTGTTCCATGCTGCGGGCAGCAGCCTCCCAGTTTTCAGCCAGTAAATGGTCTACAATGGCCTTATGCTCCATGTAGGATGCAGTAAGGCGGGCAGGCAGAACGCCGGAAAGCGCACGAATTCGAGCGTTTTCACTGACGGCCTGCTCTACGAATTTTGCAATATAGGGATTCTGCGCCGTGCTGTAAATCAGACTGTGGAGCCTGGCGTCCGCGTCATACTGCCCCTGGGCATCGGAAGCCGTATAGGCCCGGGTCATTTCCTGCCAGATATCCAACAGCTGTGCCCGGGGGACATCCGGCCCGTAACGGCGGATCACATAGGGCTCCAGAACACGGCGCATCTCAAAGAGCGCTTTCAGATCCGTAAGCGTCAGCGTCCGGACTGCCACGCCGCATTTGGGAATGACCCGAATCAGTCCCTCCTGCTCCAGCCGTACCAGCGCTTCCCGGATTGGTGTCCGGCTGATCCCAAGATCCGCGACCATGGCGGACTCGCTGAATATTTCTCCCGGACGGTAGTGCCCGGACAGGATCCTTCCTTTTATTTCACAGTAGGCTTGTTCCTTTCGGTTCCCTGATGCCATCCCATCACACCTCTTCTTGCATACAGCTTGTATACAACAAAAGCATAGCAGAGAAGGATCCGGGACGCAATAGGGAATATATAACAAAAAAATGAACTTACTTTTGTGCAGACTGCCGCTGCATTTATTCCGATATCTCCTGATTTGGTGAAATTATATAAATAAAAATCGGATTTTTAGACAGTTTTTCTGAAAAAAGCTGTTGACAAACAGGGGGCAGTCCTGCTATGCTCTTGTTGTATACATCTATTGAACACTTATAAGCATATCGCATCAAAGGAGCACGATTTATGAAAGCGGTTTTATTTCAGAAGCCCTGGGAGGCTGCATGTATCGACGTTCCCAAGCCCCAGCCCGGGCCGGGGCAGGCCCTGATCCGCATGGTCAGTGCCGGTATCTGCGGCAGCGACATCGGCGCGTATCGGGGAACCAACGCGCTGGTAAGCTATCCCCGGATCATTGGCCATGAGCTGGCGGGCATCGTAGAGCAGATTCCGGAGGACAACGTCGCGGGCATCAAGCCCGGCGACCGGGTCGTCGTTAATCCCTATGTCTACTGCGGCCATTGCTACCCCTGCAGTCTGGGCAGAACCAATTGCTGTACGGACCTGAAGTGTCTGGGGGTTCACATTGACGGTGGTATGGCGGAGTACTTCTGCCATCCGGCAGATATGCTGATCCCGCTTCCGGACAATGTACCCTGGGATACTGCGCCCATTGCCGAGCCGCTGGTAATTGCGCTTCACGGCCTGCACCGGGGCGCGCTGAAGGCTGGCGAACATGCCGCCATCATCGGAGCCGGGCCCATTGGACTGCTGGCCGCTATGGCCGCAAAGGCTCTGGGCGCGGTACCTATCCTTCTGGATGTGGTGGACGCGCGGTTGGAATTTGCCCGTGACTGCGGGATCCAGTTTACGATCAATACCCTGCGGGAGGACGCCGTGGCCAGGATCGCGGATATCACCGGCGGCAGGATGGCAGAGTTGGTCTGCGAATGCTCCGGTGCCAACGCGGCGATCCGGAGCACCCTGGAGCTGGTTTCCAGTGCCGGACGGATCACTCTGACGGGCTGGCCTGCAGGGGAGACGCCCCTGCCTACCGCCGTGATCACCCGGAAGGAAGTGGACATCCGGGGCGCGCGGACTGCGATGACCCGTGAATTTGCGGACTCCCTGGCGATGATTGCTGACGGCAGCGTGGATGTCCGGAAGATCCTAACCAAGACGATCTCGATTGACGAAGCGCCTGCGACCATTGCGGATATTGAAAAGAATCCCGGAAACTACATGAAGGTGAATGTCCTTTTTTGAGTCCCTAGTGAACTTCAGGAGGCTGCCATGAAAGAAATTTATACGCCCGGGATGCCTGAGGTCGACGGGGCTGCCTTGGAGGCCCACGTCCACACTGTGGCGGAGCAGTTCCCGGATGCCCGGAGGGTGCTGATCGTCCCGCCGGACTTTACCCGCTGTTATTCCATGGCCGGAGAGATTACAAAGCTGCTCTATGACTTCTTTGCGTCCCGCGCGGAGGTGAAGATCATTCCGGCACTGGGGACCCACATGCCTATGGACGACCGGGAGCGGCAGCTCTTTTTCGGCGGCATTCCCGCGTCCTGTTTCCTTGTCCACAGATGGTTTGCCGATACGATCCGCCTGGGGGAGATCCCCGGCAGCGTAACGGCGGAGATCAGCAGGGGAAAGTATTGTGAACCCGTTGCGGTGGAGCTGAACAGTCTGCTGCCGGAAGGGGGCTTTGACGTCATCTTCTCCGTAGGGCAGGTTGTCCCTCATGAGGTTGTGGGTATGGCCAATTACAGCAAAAACCTGTTTGTTGGCCTGGGCGGAAGAGAAATGATTAACAAGTCCCATATGCTCAGCGCCATCTGCGGGATTGAGAACGCCCTGGGGGTTACGGACAGCCCCGCCCGGCTGCTCTACGACTATGCCCAGCGTCATTTCGTGGACGGAAAGATCCCTGTTGTGTATATACAGACTGTAACTACCCGGGATGCCGGACGGGTGGCACTGCGGGGGATTTACTCCGGCGTGAGCCGCAGACCTTTTGAACTGGCGGCGGCACTGTCTCAGGAACTGAACATCACCTATCTGGACCATCCGGCGAAAAAAGTCGTCGCCTATCTGGACCCTCAGGAGCTGAAAACCACTTGGGTGGGCAATAAGGGTATTTACCGAACCCGTATGGCCGTTGCCGACGGCGGCGAGCTGCTTGTGCTGGCACCGGGCGTCCGAGCCTTTGGGGAAAATCCGGAAACGGATGCCATGATCCGAAAATATGGCTACTGCGGAACACAAAGGGTGCTTGCACTCTACCGTCAGGGCTGCTTTGATAATCTGGAAATGAGCGCTGCCCACCTGATGCAGGGTTCCTCGGACGGCAGGTTTACCGTTATCTACGCAACCAGGCCGGAAAACCTGAGCCGGGAAGCGGTGGAGTCCGTAGGGTTTCGCTGGGCGGACTATGATTCCTGCGTCAAACGCTATGATCCTGCCCGTCTTCGGGAGGGGTGGAATACCCTGGAAGACGGAGAGCAGATCTACTATGTAGGGACCCCTGCGCTGGGACTCTGGAAAGTCAAAAAAAGTGAAAAGGAGCATTTCTAATGGAACTATCTTATAAAGGCTTGCAGGATCGGGCGGCTTGGGAGGCTGCCGGTGTCAGTCTGCCTGCCTATCCTGTAGAGAAGATGGCCCAGGCCACCCGCCAGGCGCCGATTTGGGTGCACTTTGGCAGCGGCAATATTTTCCGCGGCTTCATCGCCCAGCTGCAGCAGCGCCTGCTGAATATGGGCGCCGCCGACAAGGGCATTATTGCCGTGGATACCTTTGATTACGACATTATCGACAAAATCTATACGGCATTTGACAATCTCACCCTGAACGTTACCCTGAATGCGGATGCAACGGTTGGGTGCGAGGTCATGGCGGCGGTTGCGGAAGCCCTGAAGGCGGATGCCCGGCAGCCGGAGCAGATGGCACGGCTGAAGGCGATTTTTGCCGATCCCGGTCTGCAAATGATCAGCTTTACGATAACGGAGAAGGGTTATGCTCTCCATCGCCCGGACGGCAGCCTGATCCCGGCAGCGGCATCTGATATGGAGAAAGGCCCGGATGGCTGCGTACACGCCATGGGCATTGTCGCCGCGCTGCTGTATCATCGGTATAAGACCTGCGGCGCGCCGCTGGCAGTTGTTTCCATGGACAACTGCTCCCACAACGGGGAAAAGCTTCTCGGCAGCATTCAGGAGATCGTGCGTGCGTGGCTGGAAAAGGGCCTGGTTGAACGGGACTTTGTCTGCTATCTGACAGAGTCCGGGAAGGTCAGCTTTCCCTGGAGCATGATCGACAAAATTACGCCCCGCCCCTCGGAGGCGGTGCAGAAGCGGTTGGAGGAGATGGGGATCACCGGAATGGCTCCCATTGTCACCTCCAAGCACACCTACATTGCGCCCTTTGTCAATGCGGAAAAACCGCAGTACCTTGTCATTGAGGACGATTTCCCCAACGGCAGACCTCCGCTGGAAAAAGCAGGTGTCTATTTTGGGTCCCGGGATGTGGTCAATAAGTCCGAGGCGATGAAGGTGACGACCTGCCTGAACCCGCTGCACACGGCCATGTCCGTTTATGGCTGTATGCTCGGCTACCACCTGATCTGTGACGAAATGAAGGACCCTGATATTGTGAAGCTCATTGAGACCCTTGGCTATCAGGAGGGGCTGCCTGTTGTGGAGGATCCCGGCATTCTTTCCCCAAAAGCATTTATTGATGAGGTTGTCCGGCAGCGGCTGCCCAATCCCTTCCTTCCGGATACCCCCCAGCGTATCGCAACGGACACCTCTCAGAAGATTCCCATTCGATTTGGAGAAACACTGAAAAAATACCATGCAGCAGGAAAGGATCTGTGTAAGCTCACTGCCATTCCTTTGGCTCTTGCCGGCTGGCTGCGGTATCTGCTGGCGGTTGACGATGACCTGAATCCGATGGAGCTGTCTCCGGACCCCCTGCTGGAAGAACTGCGCGGCGCGCTTGCGGGCATCCGGGTAGGCGACAGCGGGAGTTGCGGCGATAAGCTGCGGCCAATTCTCTCCAACTCTGCTATTTTCGGGTTGAACCTGGTGGAGGCTGGGCTTGCACCCAAGGTCGAGGAGCTGTTCCGGCAGGAACTGGCCGGAGCCGGTGCCGTAAGACGGACGCTGCACACGCAGCTGTTTGGTTGATACGGGAAGGTATTTCATGGATGTTTTGACAAGACTTTCCCGGTCGGCGATCGTTCCGGTTGTTGTTCTGGATGATGCCAAGGGCGCGGTTTCCACGGCTCATGCGCTGCTGGACGGCGGGATCGATGCAATGGAGATCACCTTCCGCACTGCGGCATCGGCGGATGCCATTGCTGCGATTGCCGCCCAGTGCCCGGATAATAGTACTATAATATAGGTGTACAGAAAAAGAAAAAAGCGGCTTCAAATAGCTGCAAAAAGCAGAGTTGCCGCCACATCAGCGCAACTCGTTTGAGAGATATTCAAAAGATGTACAAAGGCGTAGCGTTCTCTTCTGGAGATGAAGCAGGGCGTTGCATACTTGAATGATTGATGTGTCCTGCTGCATCGTTGTTGTCCAAATCTTTTGGACAACAACTTGGACAACAAATTAAAATATGCTCAAAAAACAATGTGCAGTAAGTTGCAGAAATTGAGGACTTTGAAGGTAAATCCGCCATTTTCGGAGTGAAAAACTTGCCACGGAGCAAATGGCACTCAAGAGGTCAGCGGTTCGATCCCGCTTATCTCCACCAAAAGCTCGTGAGAGTGAAGAAAAACCTTGAAATCGTATGATTTCAAGGTTTTTTCTTTTCCAAAAGTGAGAAATTCGGGAAATTTGCAAAAAGCACTTGTGCGCTTGATTTTTGATGGAAATTCTGAAAATCAAGGGGTCAGGTATGATGAAGAAAATCAGGATGAATTGCACCGTACGGGATGCGGGGTGTTCACCCAACAGTATCAACAGCTACACGCAGGGGTTCTGAAATCCTCCCCGCTGTCATCAATACAGCGTCTCCTCATTTTCCGCAAACAGCTTGTCGTTTACTCCCAATAAATCCATTCCGTTCAGAATCCCGTAAAGGATAATGGCGTCCCGCCTGTCCTTGGGATAAAGCTGGGCAAACCCGCATTGCTTCAAAAGCTCCTGGGTTTCCTCCAAGGTGGCGTTCAGGCCAAAGCACAGGCACAGAAGACGGCTGCGGGAGGGATTGCGCCGCCCGGAAAAGACCTGATGCAAATATACTTCGCTCATACCGGACCGCTTGGCAAGCGTCGCTTTGGAAATCCTTCGCTTCTGAAAAAGCCGGTTCAGTAATTCGCAAATGCTGTCCCGGTTGAAGCTGTCCTGATTTTCCGATAAGAATTGGTCGAGACTTGGGGCTTCCATCAGCTCCTGCCGCAGATTATTCGTGTCTTTCATGTTCCACCGCCTTTACAACCGTGTGTTTTCTTTGTATAATCATACTGGTTCAGGCGAGCAAAATCAATATGCGCTTTGCATAGCGTAAGAGGGTGAGAGCGATTTATCCATATTTGTTATCAAGCATCGAAACGGACTATGAAACCGTAAAGACGATCAAACATAGCGAGCGCGGCAGTGTTTCGCTTCTGCAAAACAAACAGAACGGAACACGCTTTATTTTTCGCCATTATCGCGGAAATGGGGAGGTATACCGGAAGCTGGTGGGCATCTCCTGCCCAAACCTGCCGCAGATTATGGAGACTGCGGAGCGGGACGGTATGGTGGCGGTGCTGGAAGAATACATACAGGGGGATTCTCTTGCCTACCTTTTGGAGGGCGCGCTGTTCTCCCCCGCCGAAGCGCGGAAAATCACCCGGCAGCTGTGCAACGCCCTGTGGGTGCTGCACAAATTGGGCGCGGTGCATCGGGACATCAAACCGGAAAATGTGATGATCCGGGGCAGCGAGGCGATACTCATCGACTTTGACGCTTCCCGCATTTTCAAAAGCGACACAAACCAGGACACGCAGATTCTGGGAACCACGGGCTATGTCGCGCCGGAGCAATACGGGATTGCCCAGACGGACGAGCGGGCGGACATCTATTCTCTTGGGGTGCTGCTGAATGTCATGCTCACGGGAAAGCATCCGTCCAAAGAACTGGCAAGCGGCCGCTTAGGCCGTATCGTGCAAAAATGCACCATGGTAAATCCGGAAAAACGATACAAAAGCGTGCTTTATCTGATGGAGGCGCTTTAAGGAGAGAATAACATGAAAAAATGCAGAAATTGCGGCGCGGACTTGCCGGAGGGCGCTTCCTTTTGCCCCCATTGCGCCCAAAGCCAGATTGAGAGGCAGGAAGTAAAGCCCCCGCGTCTGTGGCGGAAAAAGGCGCTGATTGCGGCTCTGTGCGCGCTTGTGCTGGTGACGGCGGCACTGGCGGTGTTCCTGCCTCACCGCCCCAAAACCTATGAGGGCGGCGCGTCCGTCACTTATACCGATCAGGACGGAACGTATGAGCTGCTTGTCGGCACTTTTTTAAACAACATTGAAGACAAGCAGCCGGAGGAAAAACGGACGCTTTCTCTTTCCGTGGACGAAACCTCCTACCTGCCTGCCATGCTTGGCGTTTACCGGAACGGAACGCCGGTAGACCCGGAAGCGTTTCTTGCCAAGGTGGAGCGCTGTATCCTGGAAGCATTCCCCAACGAAAACGGTGCATTGGATATCGCGGAGCCGCGCTATAACGAGATGTTTAGCGCCGCTGTTTTGGAAACGGATGTGGTTTTTACCGGAGCAAGCGGAACAAATGAGCTTGTCTGGACGCTGACAATGAAAAACGGCGATACCATCCGACTAAAGCATACCTTTGAGGTACTGCCCCTTGTGCACGAGGCTTTTACAGCGGAAGATACCCCGCTGAATACCATAGAAGATCTGAAGGCGCTCCTTGACCGCATTGACGGGGAGGTTCCGGCAGACACCGTTGTGGATATTTATTTGCCGCCGGTCACCTACACCGGCGATCTGCACATATCCTCCCGCGCGGTGAATCTCTATGGCTGCTGCGACGGCAGCGGGCGAACCGTGATCGAGGGAAGGCTGACCGTCAGCACCCACGTCCCGGACAAGGTAGTGCTGCATGATCTGGATTTTGTGGGCAACGGCGGCAACGGGCTTACCGCCACGGCATCGACGATGATTGAGAATTGCTCTTTCACGGGCTATGATATCGGCGCGGCCGTGGAAAACGGCGGCATGATCGGCGTGGAAGCCTGTACATTCCGGAATAACAAAATCGGATTTTCCTATGATACATTGCGCTATTCCTTTTCCAAAGACGGATTTCCGGACTGTAGGATTGAGGGCAATGATGTTGGCATTCAATTTGTAAACCTTCCCGGTGCAATGCCGTTGGACTTTTTCGGTACGGTTTTTTCCGGAAACGGAACGGATATTGACAATCCGATCCAGAACCCCATCGACCTGTCAAATGCGATTTTTGAGTAAAACGCGCTGTTTTGAGTTCCATTTCTTTGATTTTACTGCAAAACGCGGGAGATTCACGAAATCTTCCGCGTTTTTTGCTGCGTTCCCATGATTTTGGGCAAAAAGGAGAAATTTCCCAATACTATGCAGCCAGTTAATTGTTTTCGGGATTTTCGCGCTGTATTCTATTGCTGTATGGGTTTTGGATAATGCGCTTAAAAGCGTTTTATCCGGCCGCAGGGCGTCCTCCGTGTCAAAGTATACATAAAGAGAGGTAAAAGACAATGCGTGAAGAGTTTGCTTTAGGGCTTATGCAGCCCCCGGGAACAAAAAAATTTGTAATCACTGACGACAAATTGATCTACGGAAAAGAAGAATTTTCGTATGGCGAACTATCCAATATAAGAATGCTTGTTACACCTTCTCCGATAACAAACGGAGTGGCACAAGTCGTAATTGGCGGAAAACCAAAACAGTTGGCATACAAATTTGCTGACCGTGAACGTGCCGCACAAGCATTTGCGTTTGCTAATGGCAAAATTAACGCTGCAAAAGGTATTGTTAAGAATTGTAAATATGAATTGCAGGCACACACCGGAACATCATTAGAAGTATATGATACCTATTTGGTATTACACTTTATGGAAACTGGCGCTATTGTAGCAAATATTGCCAAAGGCGGCACAAACGGAGGAAAACGCATCAATTTTGCAGACTTGACAGCGATACAATTCAAAGAACCTGCTGGAATGTCTGTAGGTTTTATTCAGTTTGCATTTCCGGGAAGTGTGGAAAATAAAAACGGCGTTTTTGCCGCAATCAATGACGAAAATTCTATCCCAGTAAGTCCGCAGAATTTGGCTCTTGCAAGAGAAATTGTAGAGTTTATTGAAAATAGAAGAAGTGAACTTCGCGCCCCGCAAACAACTGTTGTTCAGCAGGCTTCCGCTGCTGACGAACTCAAGAAGTTCAAAGAGCTGCTTGATAGCGGCATTATCTCACAGGAAGAATTTGACGCAAAGAAAAGGCAGCTGCTTGGTCTGTGATACATGCCGTCGTTGTAACGGACGCCCAAAATACATGAAATGAGGAAAGCGAACATGAAAAAATGGATTGCGCTGCTTCTGGCGGCGGTACTGTGCCTGAGCCTTGCGGCTTGCGGCAAGGCCTCCGAGTCGTCGGCAGAGCCTACGGAAAGCGCCTATGCCGACGTAGAGGCCTGCGCCGGGTACGCCATTGAGAAGCTGAAAACCGTTCTGAAAAACCCCGCCAGCCTGCAGGTCAATTCTCTCAGCGCCGTGGCGACCGATGACAGCTACATCTATGCCATTGACTACTCCGCCGAAAACAGCTTCGGCGGCATGAACCGCAGCAGCCTGTATCTGGATGTGTACCGGATCGAAAACGGTTTTGCCGCCCGAACCTACGGCACAGGCGCCTTTTACGATGAGGAAAACCAGCAATATACCGCCCAGTTCTATCTGAAATATTGTAAGGTTTCCGGCTCGTACATGCTTGACCCGGAAACCTTCCGGGTAACCGGTCTGGACGTGACCTATGTTGACGACACCATCAACCAGAGAGTTCAGCTGGTGGGTAAGATGAAGGGTGAAAAGGGAGCCGGCACGGGCTATGAAGGCGCGTGGGATTTTCAGGTGGGCGACGACGCTTTCCTGCAGGTCGTGTATTTTGCCGAGGGTACGGACTTAAGCTGGTATACGCAGTTCACGGGGTTCCCCTATGAGATCACCATTTCCGCCATCAAAGACGAAAACGGGCATTATTATGATGCCGAGATCGTGGAGGACACCGTGCGCTATGCCACGGATGAGGAGCGATTCCAGCGGTTTGATTACTACGACAGGACAATTCTAGCCCAGACGATTCCCTCCTCCGGATACGAGGTCATGGACGCGGACGCCATCCATGCTGCTCTGGATGACCACACCTTTTCCATGCGGAACAATTATGGCGGCGACGGCGACGGAACCCATTCCATTACCTTCTACCCGGACGGCACTCTGGATGCCCATTACACCTCTAACGGTACGCAGCACAGCATGTATGACGCATGGGAGGCGACGGATGAAACCGTCGTTCTGAGCCGCACCGCAGAGGGAGGCAAGACCTCCTCAAGGACCTTTACGGCATACCGGTATGACGGCACCCGGATCCTGCTGATCGGCAGCGGCTGGGATGCCGACGCATCCATGATACTCACGGCCAAGCCGTAAGCAAAGGATCTGCTGTAATGTTTGAAATGAGGAACAAAATGAAAAAGCTGATTGCACTGCTTCTGGCGGCGGTACTGTGCCTGAGCCTTGCGGCTTGCGGCAGCAAAAAAGACGAAAGCGCCGTGGAAGATATCAAAATCAACGGGGAAAAAGTTTCCATTACAGATTTCCTGATCGAGCGTCTGAAGGAATACACAAGCACCGGGGAATTTGCAGACCGGGAAAAACGATTTGCGGATACGTTCGGCGCTCCCGACAAGCCGTTCACTGTAACGAGAGCCATTGAATTGAAAGCGGATGGACTGGGGAAAAGCAATCTGTCTATCCACTATCTGCTGGTCAAGGCAGATTGGCGGTATGCAACAGATGATGACTTTAGCGACAACAATATTCTTATCGTTGTCAATTATGATACCGGCGAAGTATTAGACCAGTTTATGGCTGAGGAAAGCTGGCTTGAGGATTCGGAAAGCACGGATTATTGGAACTATATAATGCTCAACGGACCACTTGTGGGCAGCGGGTATGACGGCGGTGCAATTGTCACGGATTCCGAAACACGCACGGAACTTCCCGAGAGCGAGATTGCGAAGATCAACGAAGCAATTCAAAAATAGTATCGGAGCGTGATGTAAGTCCCGCTCCTTTTCCTGCCTGTTTCATTAGGTCGCGGCTGCACGAGATAAATGCTGCCCAAAGGAGGCGGATATTCCGGAGGGGGCGGACGGGCTTCTGGGGCGGTCTTCTCTGTTCATCGTCTGTACGAAAACGCTTTCCTATATTTTCGTTGACCATTTTTTGTGCGGTCTATATAATGAAAGCGGCAAAGGGAGAAATCCGTTTGTAAGATAATTATGAAGGAGCAGAGAACTATGAAAAAAATCATTGCACTGCTGATGGCAGTATTGATGACCGCCGGTATGCTGGCAGCCTGTTCCGGCACTCCGGCTGAAACCACTTCCCCTGCCGCGGAGAATACCAAGGCACAGACCGAAACCGCCGCGGTCAGCGCCGAGAAGGAAAAGGTCGCGCTGAAGGTCTGGGCAGACCAGGGCGAGCTGGAGCTGACGGAAAAGCTGTGCAGCGAATTTGCCGCCGAGCATCCCGAGAAGGAATACACCTTCGAGTACGGCGCCGTGGGCGCTGTGGACGGCAAGGCCCGTTATCTGGAAGACCCCGCCGCTGCCGCCGATGTGTTCCTGTTTGCGGACGACCAGCTGGTGGATCTGGTCAAGGCAGACGCCCTGTACGAGGTGACCCGGAATACCGACGCCATCATTGCCGCCAACACCCCCGGCTCCATCAACGCGGCGACCTATGACGGGACTCTGTACGGCTACCCCATGACCTCCGACAACGGCTACTTCCTGTACTACGACAAATCCGTGTTCACCGAGGACGACCTGAAGACCCTGGACGGCATTCTGGCCGCTGCCAACGCCGCCGGCAAGAAGGTACATATGGACGTCTCCAACGGCTGGTATCTGGCCTCCTTCTTCCTGGGCAACGGCTGCACGCTGACCATCGAGGACGGCAAGCAGGTCATCGACTTCAACAACGCCAACGGCCTTGCCGCCGCGGAAGCGATTCGGGCGTTCTGCAACGACCCCGCGTTTGTGACCGGTGATGACTCCGTTCTGTCGGGCGGCATCGGCGATGCCATCGCCTGCGGCGTGTCCGGCACCTGGGTTGCCTCCGCGATTCAGGAGAAGCTGGGCGACAACTACGGCTGCTGCAAGCTGCCGACCTTCACCTGTGACGGCAAGCAGGTTCAGATGGGCTCCTTCCTGGGCTGCAAGATCTACGGCGTCAACTCCCAGACCGCCTATCCCGTGGACGCCATGGAGCTGGCGGAGTATCTGACCGGCGAGAAAGCCCAGATCGAGCGCTACAACGTGCTGAACTACGGCCCGTCCAATGTCAACGCGCTGGCCGACGACACCATCGCCTCCAACCTGGCGCTTCAGGCTCTGAACGCACAGAGTGCGTTCGCCGTTTCCCAGATGGTTCTGGGCGGCTTCTGGACGCCTGCCGAAGCCTTCGGCGCGGAGCTGGAAGCCCATTCCACCGGCGACCTGCAAACCATGCTGGATCAGCTTGTGGAGCAGGCGCTGGCAGGATAAGCGCATGTTCATTCCGAAAAAGGGGCTGTAAAAAGCCCCTTTTTCGCCATCCCATGCTCACGGAGGGATATCCATGCAAGAAAACACAAAACGGAATATACTTCTTTGCGCCGCCGCGAAGGGCAGCTTCTGGACACGGCTGTCGTTTTTTATCATGGGAACCGGCTGCATCCGCTATAAGCAGTACGTTCGCGGGCTGATTTATCTATTGACCCAGATCGGGTTTCTCTGTTTTCTTAAGAATTTTGCCCTGCAATATCTGAGTAAATTCTCCACGCTGGGTACGGAGACCCAGCGGAAGGTCTGGAACGAGGATTTGCAGATTTACCAGAGATTTCCCGGCGACAACTCCATGCTGATTCTTCTGTACAGCGTGCTGTCGCTGGCGGTGATTGCGGTATTCCTGTACATCTGGTACGCGAACATCCGGGATTCCTGGCACGCCCAGGAGAACCTGCGGGAGGGGCGGAAAATCGCGGGCTTCCGGGACGACCTGCACAGTCTGACCCATGAGCGCTTCCATATCACGCTGCTGTCCATGCCCATGCTGACGCTGGTGCTGTTTACGCTGCTGCCCATCATTTTCATGATTCTCATTGCGTTTACCAATTTCGACGCGGATCACCAGCCCCCCGGAAATCTGTTTACCTGGGTCGGTATGACCAACGTGACGGATATTTTCCTGGGCAACGAGATCAAGACCAACACCTTCTTCGGCCTGCTTGGCTGGACGATTGTCTGGGCGATTCTCGCCACGTTTACGAATTACATCCTCGGTATGCTGCTGGCCGTCGCCATCAACAGCAAGCTGGTGAAGCTCAGGCAGGTATGGCGCACCTGCTTCGTCATTGCCATCGCCATTCCTCAGTTTGTGAGCCTGCTTCTCATTTCCCGGGCGCTGGAGCCTGCGGGAGCGGTGAATGTGCTGCTACAGGAGCTGGGACTGATCAGCGCGCCGCTGCCCTTCCTGCTGGATCCGACGCTGGCGCGGATCGTAGTCGTTGTGGTGAATATGTGGATCGGCATTCCCTACACCATGATGACCTTCTCCGGGGTGCTGATGAACATTCCCGCCGAGCTGTACGAAAGCGCGGAAATGGACGGCGCGGGGCCGGTCAGAAGATTTGTTTCCATCACGCTGCCCTATATGCTCTTCGTGACGGCCCCCGCGACGATCACCACCTTTGTGACGAATTTCAACAACTTCAACGTCATCTACCTGCTCACCGCCGGCGGCCCCTTCTCCCTGGACTACTATCAGGCGGGAAAGACCGATCTGCTGGTCACATGGCTGTATAAGCTGACCGTGAACCGAAATGACTACTCTCTGGCATCCACCATCGGCATTTTCATTTTTATGCTGGTGGGCAGCTGCTCCCTGCTGGTGTATAACCGGACAGGCGCCGTGAAGAAGGAGGATCAGTTTCAATGAACAATATGCGCAGACGCAAGCTCGTTTCCTCGGTGGCGCTGAATGTGGTGATCGCGGTTCTGGCAATGCTCTGGCTGGTGCCGGTTTTCTGGCTGGTCGTGTCCTCCTTCCGGGCGGAGCAGGGGGCGTATACCTCCTATCTCTGGCCGAAAAGCTTTACCCTCGGCAATTACGTCCGGCTGTTTACGGACAGAAGGCTGTTTGATTTTCCCCGATGGTTCGGCAATACGATGCTGGTTGCCGGGTGCAGCTGCGCCATCACCACGATTCTGGTGCTGATGGTCGCCTATGTGTACTCCCGGCTTCGCTTCCCCAGCCGCAAATTCCTGATGAATGCGTCGCTGGTGCTGGGAATGTTCCCCGGCTTTATGAGTATCATCGCCATTTACCATTTTATGAAAGCGGTGAGTCTGGATCAGACGCTTCTGGCGCTGATTCTGGTGTATTCCGGCGGCGCGGCGCTGAACTACTACATCGCCAAGGGGTATTTTGACACCATCCCCAAATCTCTGGACGAGGCTGCCATCCTGGACGGTGCTACCAACAGCACGATCTTCTGGAAGATCATCCTGCCCAACGCCAAGCCGGTGATTGCGACCACGGCCATCAATGCCTTCATTAACCCCATCGTGGACTATATCTTCGTGTCGGTCATCATGAAGGACAATTACAACAACTTTACGGTCGCAAAGGGTCTGTACACCATGGTGGATAAGACGAATATCTACGAATACTACACCGTCTTCTGCGCCGGTGCGGTGATCGTGGCGATCCCTGTGGTACTGCTCTTTATTCGAATGCAGAAATACTACGTTGCCGGCGTCGTCGGCGGCTCGGTGAAAGGATAATGTATGAATCCCGCAACAATTTACCATAGACCATTGAGCGAATTCGCGTTTGCCACGGACGCTACCCACTATGTTTTCCGCCTGCGAACCGGAAAAGGCGAGGCGCGGAGCTGCCGTTTCTTTTACGCCGACCGCGCCGCCATGACGCCGGAGCTGGATTTTGCCTGCCTGCCCATGAAAAAATTCCGGGAAGACCGGTATTTTGACTGGTACGAGGTTCGTCTGGAAACAAAGCTTGAGCGTATCGCCTACTATTTTGAACTGTCGGACGGGGCGGAGACGCTCTGCTATTTTGGCGACTGCTACGAAATGGCCGGGACGCCCACCCGGGCCGATTTTTTCCAGCTTCCCTTCAACCATCGCGCTGACCGGCTTTCCGTCCCGGAATGGACGAAGGACGCCGTTGTCTACAACATTTTCCCGGACAGCTTCGCCGACGGGTTCCGGACGCTTTCCGGCGGCGCCGATGGGAAAACCGGTTTGGGCGGCACCATCCGGGGCATTACAGAGAATCTGGATTATATCGCGTCCATGGGGTTCAACTGCATTTATCTGAACCCGATTTTTGCGGCGGAATCTTACCACCGGTATGACACCCTCGATTACTACCAGATAGACCCACATATGGGAAGCAAAGAGGATGTCCGCGCGCTGGTGGAGAAAGCCCATTCCCTTGGTATCCGGGTTCTGCTGGACGGCGTATTCAACCATATCAGCAGCCGCCATTTCCTGTTTCAGGATGTTCTGCGGAACGGTATGGCGTCAAACTACTATTCCTGCTTCTACCGGCTCCCGGAAAAGCCCAGGCTTCCCGCCCCCGGCGAGCTTCCGGAATACACCTGCTTCTCCTATGTCGCCGATATGCCGAAAACAAACACCGCCGACCCGTATTTAAGGCAGTATTTCTGCGACGTCGGCGTCTACTGGATACGGGAGTTTGACATCGACGGCTGGCGGCTGGATGTGGTGAACGAGCTGGACGACGGCTTCCTCCGCGCGTTCCGTACCGCGGTAAAGGCGGCAAAGCCGGATGCCGTCATCGTCGGGGAGGTCTGGGAAAACGCCGCCCATTATCTGAACGGGGATATGATGGATTCCGCGATGAATTACGATTTCCGCCGGTATTGCCGCAGATTTTTCGCGGAGGAAACGGTGGATGCGGAAACCTTCGATACCAATGTTTCCACCCTTTTGCTGCGCTATCGGGAAAACGCCCTGTTTGCCCAGCTGAATCTGCTGGACAGCCATGACGTCAGCCGGTATCTGTCTCTGTGCGGGGAAAATGTCGACAAAATGGAGCTGTCGGTGCTGCTGCAAATGACCTTCCCCGGTATGCCCTGCGTGTTTTACGGGGACGAAAAGGGGCTTTGCGGCCTGAGCGAAAGCGAGTACCGCCAGGCGATGGCGTGGGGAAAATCTCACCCGCTGGAGGATATCTACCGCCGCCTGATCTCCCTGCGCAAGGCACACCCCGCCCTGCGGTACGGCGATTTCGTGACAAATTTCGCGGCAGGGAAGACCTACAGCTACAGCCGGAATTGGGAGAACACAAGAATTACGGTCACCATGAATCTTGGCGACGCACCCATTCCCGCACCGCAGCGGGGCAGATTGCTCTTGAAAAAAGGCGGCAGTCATGCCATAATCGGTGCATGGGAGTATGAAGTACGGGAGGAACGGATTCATGGCGGTGACGATCTATGATGTGGCAAAGGAGGCGGGGGTATCCATTGCCACGGTTTCCAAGGCGCTGAACGACAGCTACACCATCCCCGACCAGACCAAGGCGGCGATACGGGAAATCGCGGACCGTCTCGGCTACCGCCCCAACGCACGAGCCAAGAATTTTGCCCGGCAGGCAAGCGGCACGGTGCTGTTCATCACGGATTTCTACCAGAACATTGCCTTTGAAAATCCCCATATGTTCGAGATCATTTCCGGCATTGCCACGTATCTGGACGGCAAGGACTATTCCCTGACGCTGAAGCCGCTGACGAAACAGGCGGCGCCCCTTTACATCCGGGACATCATCCAGCAGCGGCAGGCGGACGCGCTCATCATTCATGCTTTCGTTTTAAGCCCAGAGCTGGCCGCGATCCTTTCCCGGGTGGATTTTCCCTATCTGGTCATCGGAAAGCCGGGGTTCCGGTGCAGCATCTGCTGGATCGACGTCAATCACGAGCAGGCGGGGCAGATTGCCGCGAATTATCTGCTGGACAAGGGCTACCGGAGAATGGCCTTTATCACGGGGCAGGAAAACGACGCCCTGTCCCAGAGCCGCCTGCGAGGAATCAATCAAGTCATGTCTGAGGAAGAGCTGAGCGTTGAGGTCGTCTGCAATGAATCGCCCTACGCGCTGGACGACGAGGCACTGTACGGTCTGCTGATGCGCCGCCCCCGACCGGAGGTGCTGCTTTGCAGCAATAACCATCTTGCTCTGCACTGCCTGCAATACATCCGCCGGATAGGTCTGAAGGTACCGCAGGATATCGCGCTGCTCACCTTTGACAACTACCCCTTTTCCATGCTGACCGACCCGGCCATCACGGCCGTGGAGGTGGACATGCACGACATGGGCATCAATGCCGCCCGGTTTGTGCTGCAGCGGATACGAAAGCCCAATTTACAAACCCAATCCTACTGCACCTCCCCGTGCATCCTGGAACGGGAGTCTACATAACGGTAAAAAGCCCCTGCTTTCATTTGATGAAAGCAGGGGCTTTTCAAAGACACAACGAGGGAGGCGCTGCCTCCCTCGTTGTTGGTGTTGTGCGCCAATGCTGCCGAAAGATTTTATGAGGTTTTCAGATGGACCCTAAATTCCTATTGAATTTTCTTCCGTAGCGTGATATTTTTTATATGGAAGCAGTAAACGCATAAACGTTCATAGACGGATGAACGCTATGATAAAAATACATAGTCACTTCGGCAAATTGGCCAATCTGTAACGGTTGACAGTTTGCTATTTTATTGAAGTTCACACGAGTGATTGCTTTTCCGGCGGAGGGTAACGATTTGGATCAGCAAAACAGGAAGAAGACGTTTCCAGAAAGTGCCGTCCGGGTCATTGCGTGGGACGGCTTGGTCAGAGCCACGGCCAAGGCTGGACTGAACGATATAAAATGCTGCAACGGCAAGGATGCGCTGCTCAGTGCGGCGTTCTGTCAGGAGGACGAGGGGATCCCTCATTCACAGCCCTTGCCGATTTAATCAAAGGTTCCCTTATTTTCGCCATGCTTTTGCATAGCAAACAGTTTGCCGGAAGGTCGGGGCGAGAAGAATGACAGGCAAGAAATTAAGGCGGCTCAGCCGTATGGAGCCGATCGATACCATCTATGAGCCGCAAAAGCAGAAGAAAGCCGCAGACGGGCAGATCCCGGTATCTGTCAGGACGTGCGACTTCCAGCCGGGGGGTATCGTCGCTTTTTATCACGGAAACCAGCGTTTGAACAGTAGGTTCATCTCCGCTTCGTGGGATTGGTTCGGCATCGGCGAAAACGGAAACGTTTCCAACAATGGAAATGAGCCGGATGAGCCTTATCTTACGGGGAACGCGGTCGGCTGCATGGCAGCCGGCCGAATTGCCGGAAGGGCATTTTACGCTATTGTGATTTCTATCCTCAGAACGGGCAACGCCGTCAGGAAGTATTGACAGGAGGAAGTAGTTATGCAAAGCAGTTTATCCCAACGGGTGCAGAGGTACATACAAGAACATCTGCATGAAAGACATTGGAGACGGGTCGTGACGGTGCTGGCCTGCATCGTCGTGTTCTGCACGACCTACGCGCTGGTTCTTCCGGCGCTCACCCTGACGGGTGGTACTTTTTGCGGGAAGGAGGCCCATTGCCATTCCGATGAGTGCTATGAAAAAGCGCTGATTTGCGGTTTGGAGGAACGGGCTGCGGCAGCGGGGACGTCTGCCCATACCCACGCAGACGAATGCTACGAGGTACAGCGGATTCTGTCCTGCGGCCGGAAAGAATCCGCCGGTCATACGCATGATGAACAATGCTATGATGAGGGCGGAGAGCTGGTCTGTGGGCAGGAGGAATCCGAGGGGCACACGCACACGGAGGCGTGCTATCAGGAGACGCCTGTTCTGGTCTGTACGGAACCCACGGATACGGTTACGGAAGGCCATGTTCACACGGACGCCTGCTACGAGAAGACGCTGATCTGCCAGAAGGAAGAGCACGCGCATTCCCTGCAGTGCTATTCCGATCCCGACGCCGTGGAGACCCCGGAGGAATGGGAGCAGGGTCTTCCGGCCGGTACCGGAGACGCGGCAAAGGACCTTGCCGCCGTGGCGCGGAGCCAGCTGGACTATGCCGAGAGCACCGTCAACTATCTGGTGGGTGCGGACGGTGAGACAGTACACGGCTACACCCGCTACGGCGCATGGCACGGTCAGCCGTATGCCGCCGATTGGAGCGCCTTGTTCGCTTCCTTCTGCCTACACTACGCGAATGTGCCGGAGACCGCCTTTCCCCGGGGAGACAGCTGTGAAAGCTGGATGACAGAGCTTCAGGCAATGGAGCGTTATCAGCCGTCCGGCGGCTACAGCCCCAAACCCGGCGACGTGGCGTTCCTGGATCTGGACGCGGACGGCGCTGCCGACCATGTGGGTATCGTGCTGGACGAGGATGCCGCTGCCGTGGGCGATGTAGACGGCGCGGTCGCAGAGATGTCTCTTGATACGGCGCTTGGATATGGCGTTCTTCCCACCGATGCGCCGAAGAAAGCGCCCGCTGCCCGATCCGGCGGCGATGTCCGCCCGGAGATTACCGTAAAAACAGCCCCCAGCAGCGACGGCAGCATGACCTTCTATACCGGACAGACCGCCACAACGACGCTCAGCATCTCCAACCCGGAGAGCGCCCAGATCGCCGCGGACGACGGCACCGTCATCCGGCTCTATATGCAGTTTGACAAGACGAACCCCGGTACGGGGCATCCTGAAAGCGCAGACGGCACACCTTCCCAGCAGGAAGGCACCTATACCGTCAAGGCGACGGGCAGTGAACATGCGTACCAATACACGGTTACCCGCATCAGCGGAGCGGATAACGACCACTATACCTATTGCCTTGAGATTCAGCGTCCTCTGCAGGGCGATACCATTTCCCTCAATTTGCCCAGCGCCTACCCCAGCCCCACCTCCGCAGGCGGCACGAACACCGTTTGGGGCGTCGTGCTGACGCAGGGGGAAAAGGAGGAACTGGACAAGACCGGCACGAACGGCAAGCCCGGCATCCCGCCGAAACCCGAGGATGAGACGAATACCCAGACCATTACCTGGACGACGAAGCCGAATACGTTCAATCTGAATAAGAAGTGTAACGACTCGGATGGCAGAATCGTCAGCGACGGCAAGGGCGGCTATACCATTCAGGATTTGAAGTATTATATTCGCGCTGCCCGGGACACTGCGCAGACATTGGAGGGCGTGGGCAAGGATCACGTGACTTCCGTTACCTGCGTAGATACTTTCACCCTGCCGGAGGGCGTCCGCTTTGCCCAAAACTTCATTGACGCGGTGAAGAACAAGACATATGACACGACATATGTCTGGCAGAAAGGAAAAATGAAAGTAAGCGATAGCACTGGCACCGGGATAGTAATCGGTGGCTTTCCCTTCGGCAGCGACAAAAACACGACTGCACTTTCCCTGTCGGAGGACAATCGAACGCTGTCAATCACATGGACGTCACCCAACAATGATTCTTGGGGCAGGCCGATAATCAACAAGGAAATCACGGATCTTAACCGGAACATTTCCTTCGACAAAGGCATCCTGCTCATTGACGAGCTGAAGTCCACAGAGCCTTACACATTTACCAACAACGTGGAATACACCTTCCACTACAGCTGGAGCGGGGATAAAGCCGTGAACGCCGGCTGCGTAGCAGAGCGCACCGCCGGAGCAGCAAAGCTGACGATGAAAAAAAGCATACTATCCAAAAAAACCGAATATTTTGGCGAAGGAATATGCTATCAGATCAAGCTGAAGAACGAAGGAACGCTGCCCTATGAGGAGCTCTGCTATGTGAAGGATTCTCTGCCGGAGCACATGCACCTCAGCGCAGGGGATCTGGCCGCGTTGTTCAGTGGCGGGGAATCCGGCAAGGACGCAAGCGTCTCCATCGTCAATGCGACCTTCTGCCCGGCGGGCTCATCGCATACGGTCACCTGCGCGGACGGCAGAACCTCCGCCGCCACCGCCGCCCGCAATACAAGTGCGGACAGCGCCACCAAATATTCCGGGTGCAGCACCGGTACACAGCACCCGGAGGATCACACCGGCTCCATCGACATCCGCTGGAACAAAGAGCATACGCACTTGGTGCTGACGGTCAAAAAGGCGGACGGCAACGAAGAAATCCAAACATGCGCCGCTACAGCGAATGGGATCCAGTCCGTGCTGGATCAGCTTGGCTACGTTGTGACCGGGTATCCCCGCAGTACGATCGTCTGGGATCTGCGGGATGACGCGGGACAGCCTGTTCCGGTTTACGGAGGAGCAGAAATCGCGATCGAGTTTTCGGCGAGTCTCATGGATACCTTTATGTGGCTGGAAAAAGATGTACCCGGCTCCTATCCGAACGAAAAGGGCTATGTTGGCTATAATTATGCCTATGCCTATGGCGCCGAGGGTCCGGACGGTCAAAAATTGACGAATTGCTATGCTTTCTCCAGTGGTATGTCCCGTGAATTCTATCTCGACAAAAGCGCCAGGCTGGCAGACCTCAGCCACATGACGGAGAAGAACGTCCCCAGGGATGGCGAAACGGTGGAGTACCGTCTTTCCGTACAGCATCTTGGTTCGGCTGAATACGATATTCTGCCGCTGACCGACCGTATGTCCGGCGCCCAGGTGCTGCTGGCGGAACAGGGGAAAAACAGTGGCGCGTCCTGGGCAAAGGACTGCGAACCCTACACGGCTGAGGACGGCACGGCGTATTACAAGCTCAGCCGCGTCGGAGTCTATTCGGGCGTTTGGCTTGGCGAGCAGTATGCCGATTCCGTCACCGTGACGGAAAGCGCCTCCGGCCGGGACACGCTCATCAAGTGGTATTTCGCAGATTACGGCGGCAATCAGGCCAAGGACGTTTCCTATAAGGCGCTTGTCTGCCCCATGGAGCTGAACATCAAGGATTTGTCCTATTCCCTCGACAATGAAAGCCGGCTGGGCGACCACGAGACGCATCGGCTCTATGCGTCCCTCCTTGGGGTCAAGGGGACTTTGCTGGAGTTTGACAAGAAAATCGTTCCGGAGAGCGACATTTCCGCCGGGAACGATGCGAAGGTCGACGGCGAGGACTACTGCCCCATCGTCGAAGGGCAGACGGTCTACTACCGGTTCCGGCTCAGGGCCATTGCCCCGGAGGCGGGGGAAGAGCCTCGCACCGTCACGATCACCGGCAGCCAGCTCCGGGATTCCCTCCCGCTGGCGCTGAAAGGGATTCTCAATTCAGGACATACAGGAGGCGCAGATGAACAAAATCCGCTCCCGCCGGAGCGGAACTTCCAGTGGAAGAAGGGTACCGGGAACGCGGCAGAGGCGCAGCCCGGCGACGTCTGGATCGTCGGCTATCAAAATCGGACGAAGATTCAGAACGAGGACGGCTGGAGCATTCAGGACACCGGCACAAAAAACCAGCAGGAGATCCGATGGGACGATACCTTCTCTGTTTCCCTTACCTCAAACGCGCCGCTCTACATCTATGTCCGGCTGACGTTTCCCAGGGGCGATGCGTGGCAGGAATATGCCGCCAAATATAGTTTCACAGAGCTTGTCAACACATTCTATGTGGACGGCGTACCAAGCAGCGTGAGACATGACCTGAAGATAGCCGCTGGGGCGATTTTCCAGAAGGGGGTCGCGTCGGTGCAGAGCTATGGACGCTACTTCTATTACGGCGATCCAGTTCGTCCTACCGCACCCGATTCGCTGTTTTACTATGAAAACGACAGTGCCGCGCTGCAAACGGTGCTCTACTACGCTGTGCTCTACAACGGCGGCAGCACACGCCTGTATATCGGCGACATGCAGGATATCCTTCCCGAGGGCTTCACCTTCGGCAGAATGGTCTATGGCGACGATTATCACTATGCTCCGGATAATCCCTATCCGCCGGACGATACAACGTTGAAACCGTTTTTCGGTGTGCTTTCCGACAATCCCAGTTACCTCTGCGCAGAAGAGAATGGTTCCTCGCCTAGGGTGGAATGGAAATCCGGCCGGGTCAAAGCGGATGTTTTCCGCAGTCGTATCACCTTCCGCATTGACCGTGAAAAAGAAACAGATACCAGCGTCCGATACGATGCAGAGCGGAGGAAATATTATCTGAACCCGGGCGAAGGCATCAGCTTCGGCTATCTCTGCCGCACCAACGAGTATGCGCAGACGCCGGATGTGGCGGTCAACTCCATCGCCATGCCGTACTTCGACTACACAGGCGGCGGCGTAGAGATCAGCGAAGGGACGGCCTTCACAACACGGCTGGGTCCTGCTGCATGGCAGGGAAACGACGGCTCCTGCGAGATCATTGACAACGCGCAGGCGGTCGCCTCCGGCAGGAGCGGCGTTTCCAACGACACGCAGTGGCTCTATTCCCAGGTGCAGCAGCAGCGCGGCGCAATCAAGCCGGGCATCACCAAGAAGCTCACCGCAGCCGTATCTCAGACGGGCACGGTCACAAACGATCCCATCGCGGCGTACCCTTCCGACACCCTCCGCTGGGCGGTTACCGCTGTCAACGACGGGAAGTCCCCCATCGTTGACTACGTATTGACGGATACGATGCAGGCTCCGTACCGGTTTGATGGTGACGTGGTCTACACTGTTTCCAGATCTGATGGCAAAGTTGTTTTGGGACCCTCCTACGGCCTCCGCGTGCTTTTTTCTATCAGCACAGCATCGGATGGTCTGTCGGCAGAAGTGAAAACGTATGTAGAAACGAAACCCGTAACGGTAAACGGCGACCCCGTCAATATCCGGGTCGATGGGGATAGACGGATTGCCGTCCGCCTGACGCAGGATGCGGAAACAGGAAATTACACACTCTCCATTCGATTCCCGGAAGCCAACTGGGGCATTCCGGCGGGCGGCACGGGTGTGCTGACGCTGGAAACGAAGCGTGCGGATAACAACCTGGAGAACAAAGTATTTGTCAACACCTGCTTCCTCACCCCCATGGCTCAGTCCTGGGACAACACAACCAACAGGGGCAACGTGACGGTGCTGGACGGTGTGTTCGGTAAAGACGGCATGCCCTCTGTCCGCAACAGTGCGCCCGTCACCACCGCCTACGGCTTTGTCACAAGCTCCCGGAAATCCGTGGCAGAAAAGGAGAAGCCCGGCAATACCGCAGCCTGTGACGCGACGCCCAATTACATCGTCCTGCCGGAAACGGATTCCCTCTTCACCTACACGCTGACCGTGGACGCGCCGGAGGAAAGAGCCATGGATAAGCTGATTTTTATCGACGGTCTGCCTGCGCCGAACGATCATAGCTCCTTCCAGAACGACGACCCGCGCTACAGCGAATTCAAGGTCGCCTTTGCGGACAAACCCAACGTTACCGTCACCGTGACGACGAAGAACGGCAGCGTCAGCACGCTGACGGCTGACCAATTCAAGGTGGAATACAGTACAAAGACGGAGTTTGATGCCGACGACTGGAAGGGAATCTCCCAGTGGAACGGCAGCCCCACCGACGCCCGTTCGCTGCGCGTGACAATTCTGGACTCGTCCGGAACGTTAATCCCGGCAAGGTCCCATGTTTCCGTCCGCTTTGACGCAAAGATCGCGGGCGAAGCGCAGTCCGGCCAGACCGCCTGGAACAGCTTTGGCTACCATTACAAGGTGGTAGATAATTCCAGTGAATTGGAAGCTGCACCGCTTAAGTGCGGCGTGATGCTCCCCATCATCCCGGAGATTGTGAAGCAGGTCGTTGACCGCAGCGGCAATCCTGCCTGCGTCAAGAGCAGCAAGACCTTCCGCTTCCTGGTGTATACCGGCGCAAGCCTCAAAGAAACGAACGAGGCAGCGCTGTCGGAGGCGCTGAGGGATGATGGCCGCGAGGCAGCTCTCATTGAGTTGACCGTTGCAGCGGGACAGAGCGAATCTGACAGGCGGAAGCTGGATGACCTGAGGGTCTGTACCTATGCAGATGGACAGTGGGAAAAAACCCCTGAAGACTGGGTCTGGGAAAGCGGCGCGAAGTACACCCTTGTAGAGCTTCCGGACGATGACCCGAGCTGCAAGTTCAGCTCCATCAACCACATAACAGCCGCGGATGGCTACACGTTCTACTATCAGAACGACCGGACGCTTGTCCTCTCGGCAGTCAACCAACTCGATCTCTGGAGCTTTACCATCCAGAAGACCAACGCGTATGACGGCTCTGCGTTGACCGGTGCATGGTTTGCGCTCTACAGTCCGGATGCGCAGGACAGCATCTCAGAAGAGGCATACAACGCCCTATCCGAGAAACCGACGCAGAAGCCGGAATTCACACTGACAATCGGCGAAGGAGCAGCCGGGAAAACCTGGTATCTGACCCGCGTAGGCCAGACCCGCAATATGGCAGGCAATGAGGGAACCCTCACCTGGGACGGTCTTCTGAGAGAGGAATACCGTTACAGGGAGATTCAGGCGCCGATGGGCTATCGGCTGGACGATACCATTCGCACGGTGAGAAAGTCCGATGCAGTCCATGCCATAGCAATCCCCAACACCGGCAGCGGCGTGCGCCTGCCTGAAACCGGCGGTATGGGAACATTCTGCTTTACAGCAGGCGGCGTCCTGCTTCTGACGGCTGGTCTGCTGGGATACGGTTGGAAGCGCAAGCGGGAAAGGGGCTAATCGGCATGCTCCGTGTACGACGCGACCACCTTGCTGCCTTCCGGAAGTAAGAAAAACCGGAACGGCAAACCAAGCATTTGCCCTTGCACCTGTAAAAGGAAAGTAGACACTCACAAAAGTGTGGGTGTCTACTTTTTTGGTATAGTACAAGGGAAAGAATGTGAGAGTGTGGGGAAAAAGGGAACACCCCACAAGCGGTATGGCAAGAAGGAGAGAATGAAGGTAAGCGCTCAATAACCCCCGCCTGGGGAACCTCTAAATATCCAGATCGTAAATCTTGGTAATCTCCGTCGGCCCCTCCAGCAGTAAGGATGTGACGTTCCCGTTTTCCCCGCCGACGGTGATCTTCAGCGTGCCGCCCATGTTGTGGGCGGTGAGGACGCCGCCGGGAAGCAGCCCCTCCTTCCACAGTACCGAGGCCACGGAGCCGCAGCCGGTGCCGCAGGCGCGGGTGTAGCCCTCCACGCCCCGCTCGAAGGTCAGGATGCGGATTTCCCCGTCCCCCAGCAGCTGATAAAAATTCACGTTCGCCCCCTTGGGGAACGCGGGGTCAAAGCGCAGCGCCCGGAAGGTTTCCACAAGGCCGTCGGCATCCGCCCACAGGTCGCCCTTGTACTCCGCCACCGCGTGGGGAACGCCGGGATGTCCCAGCTCCACGTAGGCCACGTCCCCCTTGCGGTGCAGATCCAGCACATAGGGGTTGTTCAGCTTCACCCGGTACAGGTTTTCGTCCAGCCGCCAGCCGGGTACCAGCCCCGCATCGGTCTCCACGGTCATAACGTCTCCCGCCAGACCGATGTCATGGCCGAACCGGCAGATGCACCGGGCACCGTTGCCGCACATCTCGCCCCGGGTGCCGTCGGAATTGTAAAAATGCAGCCGGAAATCCGCCTTATCGGAGACGTCCGTGGCCATGAACCCGTCCGCCCCCGTGACCGCACAGCACTTCCGCGCCAGCGCCGGATAGTCCGGCGTCAGCCCACGGGCGTCGATGACCATAAAGTCGTTGCCCGCGCCGTTCATATAGTAAACCTTCATAAAATTCACCTCGAATTTTTATCTAAGATGCCTGCCTACGCCCCGAACCGGGTGAAATACGTATACAGCGGCGTGAGCTTGGCGAAGAAATCCGCCACCTCATTTTCCAGCTCCGCGCCGAACATTTCGTCGCCCACGTCCTTATGGCGGATGCACTCAATACCGCCCTTCCAGGCAAAGTAGGGCGCAAGAGCAGGATTTGTCGTCTCCTTGGGGCGCTTGTACAGCTGCGCCGTCACAGGTTGTCCCACCGCCGCCTCCGTCCGGGCAATCAACCGCAAAAATTCGTCGGGGCAGGCGGAAATATACTTCCGAAATTCCTCCATCGCCGCCGTCCTGGGATGCCAGAGGGTAAAGCCGTAGCTCACGCCCTCGGGACGAATCTCAAAGAACAGGCAGGGATTTTCCGCCCACCACTCCACGTCCTGGCGGATGCAGAGCCACAGGCTCTCCTTGTAGGGGTCGGGATGGTGCAGCCGGGCGTCCCGGTAGATCCGGCTGACCTTCAGAATCGTCCCCGGAATCTCCGTGAAGGGTGCGAACAGATCCTTTCCCAGCGCCTTCATCGGCTCGTACAGGGTGCTCACGTATTGCTTTTTATGCTCCAGGAACCAGTCCCGGTTGTTGTTCATGCGGATGCCCCAGAGAAAATCAACAGTCTCCGGGGTGAAGCCGGTAAACATAGAATCACTTCCTATCTGAATCTGCCCTCATACTATTTCTCGATAAAATGGTTAACACCATTTTATCCTGCGAATTCTTCGCAGGCCGCCGGTAGCGGCGAGAAATGTATGGACTTACGTTTTTTTGCGGCTACGCCGCTGGCTGCTGAAACAGCAGCCGAATAAAACGGTTTTTAACCGTTTTATTGAAAACTAGTATCAGCACCTGCCCAGGGGGTCATCCCGTCCCTGGCGGGTCTTGTAGATCACCTGACCCAGCTCCTTTCCGTCCACCGGCCGGTCGGGGATTTCAAAGGTATAGCGTTCGGTGGCGTTGATGAGGGTCGTGCCGTTGTAATCCCGCACCCGATCCCGGGCGCCGTAGCGTAGGTGGACATGCCCGTGGACAAGATACTTTGGGTGGTATGTATCCAGCAGCCCCACCAGGGATTCAAACCCCCAGTGCGCCGGATCGTCCCCGTCGCCCAGGCCGTAGGGCGGCGCATGGGTCACCACGATGTCCACGCCCCCCATGCGTTTGAGCTTCCACCGAAGCTTTTGGATGCGGCGGCGCATCTGGTCGTCGGTGTACTGGTGGGGGCCGGGATGGTACCTGCGGCACCCACCAAGACCCAGGATGCGCACCCCGTTGTAGGTCACGATGTGGTCGTCGATGCAGTCGCAGCCCTCCGGGGGAACCTGGCGGTAGTTGGTATCGTGATTCCCGTGGACGTACAGCAGAGGGCACCGCGCCATGGTGACAAGAAAGCTCAGATACCGCGCGTTCAGGTCGCCGCAGGAGAGGATCAGGTCATACTCCTTCAGCCGCCCGGGGACATAATGATCCCAGAGTGCGGCGCATTCCTCATCGGATACGGTCAAAATCTTCACGGGGCTTCCCCTCCTTCTCTGCGGGAATTTTATCTCGGTAAATGCCCAGCTCCCGCACCATCTGCTGGGAGATCGGCAGAATCTGATCAAAGGTGGGGATGCTGCCCACAATGTTGTCGCACAGCCAGTCCATGTGCAGCAGCTCCTCCGGGGCAAACCCCCGGGTACCGTCGGATTTCACCGTACCGTCCTGGGCGGTGATGCGCCGCCGGAAGGGGTCGAGAACGCCGTCCTCCAGGCCCTTTTTCAGAATCTCCGCAAACTGATGCACGCCCTCCGGGAGCTTTTCGGACAGCCGGACGCCGATGACGCCGCTGTCCATGCCCAGCCAGTAGTTCAGGGCGGTGGATTCTCCCTTGTCCCGCTTCCAGCCTCCGGCGAAAATACTGCGGATGACGAATTCATAGAACTTGCCCCAGACCCAGATGGGCGTTCCCAGAGGAATCAGGTCGCCCCGGTCGTTCATCAGGTAGGTGCCGTAATTGCAGAAGTCCAGATACATTTTCGCCTGGGTCGGCGCGTCCCGGTTGGATACCACACGGATGCCGTCCGCCAGCAGATCGGCCTGAGGCGTTCCCTTGACGCACGACCACCGCAGCTCGATCTGCGCCCGGGGGTTGGTCATCTGCGCCCCCAGGGCAAAGGCGTTGATGGAGGCAGGGACGCCGAAAATCGGGTAGGAGGCGATGTAGCCGATGCGGTTGTTCTGCGCCATGGCGCCGGCAATGGCACCGGTGATGAACTTCGCCTCGTAAATCCGTCCGTAATAGGTACGGATGCTGGAATAGGCCTGATCGACGGAGCAGTTGAGGAAGCGCACCTTGGGATGCTCCACCGCGGCCTTCAGCGTGGCACGGCTCAAGGGGGGCGCGGTGATGAACACCACCTGCGCGCCGTCGGCCACCGCCTGCTCGATGATCGGCTCGGCCAGCTCCGGACTCGCGGCGTCGAAGTAGCTGCGCAGGGTGACCCGGTCGCCGAACACCTTTTTCAGATGCTCCTTGCCCTCCTCGTGACCCAGCACCCAGGTGCTGCTCCCGGGGTTCATCTGGTGGACGAAGGCCACGTTCAGATGGTCGGGGCTTGCGGAAATGAACCGCTCTAAGAGGGATGCCTTGGAAGTGTCCTCCGCCTTGGTCTGCACCTTGACGGCCTCCTGCTTTTTGGTGTTGGCAACCATGTCCTCCCGCAGGGCGGCGACGCTCTTTTTCAGCTCCGCCGTGGACAGCTGCCCTAAGTCCTGAAACGGGTACAGATCCAGCCACAGCAGCAGCGCTTCCTCGGGGAGAACTTCCTCCGGCGGCACCTGCAGGGCACTGAACGCGTCCCGGAAATAGTGGAAATAGGCGTTGAAGGTGCGCCGTTCCGATTCCTCCCAGATTTCGTCGCTTTTCTTTCCCAGGTGCGCCAGAAGCCTGGCATAATCTCCGGGATGGCGGAATTGGACGCAGTACAGGTGGGAGGCCTTGTAAAAGTCCATAAATTCATAGTACGCCTGAATCCGCGGCTCATCGGTCAGGGGCGGCACAATGCGCTTGACGGTGCCGGGAATCCGGGGGGAGCCAAAGTGCCGCAGGACGCTGACCCGCTTGTTGCCCTCCTGAACGTAGAAATTCCCCAGATATTCGTAGCATAGAATGGGGTCGGTGATGCCCGTCTCTCCCAGGTGGGCAGCACAGAGGTTGACCCACTTGGTGGCAAACTCGGATTTGCTGTCCAGCAGCGGGCAGAAGGAGGCGGTAAAGGCCGAGATGCGTCCGGCGGATTTGGTGCCGATGATCCGCTCCGAGGGGATTTCCACCAGCCCCACGTCCACCACGGAATCCGTATTGTTTTCCGGCAGAATATCGTCCAGCACGGCAGGGTAGGGCGAGCGCCCCTCCATCACAAGCTCCCGGTATTCCTTCTGGCCCTGTTTCAGCGCCAGGTTATATTCATCTAAAGCGGTCTGAATCGACATGGCAGCCTCCCAAGAACAATGGTTTACCATATGATACCACATTTTTGCCGGTTTGCAATCACTATCTGCACTTCCATATTTGCATTTCTTACGAAAAAGAATGCAGATCCGCCCCGCCGCAAGGAAATCTTAAGGCGCCTGCGCTCCCTCCGACTTGTTTTTTCACGGAAAAACGAGTACAATGGGGGAAAACAGGAATTTCCATGAAAGAGGTGGTTGGATGCCGGCCAGAGACAATTCCGTAGCCAGCTACGCCCAGCAGATTCTCACCCAGGTGAAAACCGTGGTTGTGGGAAAGGATCCCGTGCTGCTGTGGGTACTGGCGGCGATCCTTGCCCGGGGGCATATCCTGTTGGAGGACATTCCCGGCGTGGGGAAAACCACCATGGCGCTGGCCTTTTCCCGGGTGCTGAGCTTAAGCTGCAGCCGTGTGCAGTTTACCCCGGATGTCCTGCCCTCCGACGTGACGGGCTACTCCGTGCCTGACGCCGCCGGGGAAATGCGCTATCAGCCCGGCGCGGTGCTGTGCAATCTGTTCCTCGCCGACGAGCTGAACCGCGCCACCTCCCGCACTCAGTCCGCCCTTCTGGAGGCCATGGAGGAAGGGCAGGTTACGGTGGACGGGGTGAGCCACCCCCTGCCAAAGCCCTTTACGGTCATTGCCACCCAGAACCCCACCGGCGCGGCGGGCACCCAGCTTCTGCCTGACAGCCAGATGGACCGGTTCATGGTGCGCCTGTCCATGGGCTATCCCAGCCCCAAGGACGAGGCCGCCATGGTGCTGAACCGGCAGGGCGGCAACCCCCTCCATGAGCTGACCCCTCTGATGACCCGGGAGGATTTGACCGCCATGCAGGACACGGTGGAAGAAACCTACCTCAGCGACAGCGTGGTCAATTATATTGTAGCCCTCATCAGCGCCACCCGGGGCAGCGCCGACATTCTCCGGGGCGCAAGCCCCCGGGCGACCCTGGCTGTCACCGCCATGGCAAAGTCGGTGGCACGGCTTCGGGGGCGGGATTACGTGACCCCGGCGGATGTGAAGGAGGTCTTCGTCCACACCATCGCCCACCGGTTGATTCTCTCCCCCAGGGCGGAAGCCCAGGGAAAGCAGCCCCAGACGGTATTGCAGGACATCCTCATCGCCGTCCCCGCCCCCCGGCTTCGCTGACATGGTCGGGCGGAGATTGTGGTATCTGGCGGCGCTGTTCGGCTGCTGGGTATTTTATATCGCCTACGGCGAGTGGTTTTCCTGGCTGGCGCTGGTGATCGTAGGGGGGCTTCCCTGGCTGTCGCTGATGATCAGCATTCCCGCCATGCTATCCTTCCGCCTGTCTCCGGACGGGGCGGATGCCGTTCCCATGGGTACGGAGGCGGAAACCTGGCTGCTGGGCAGCAGCGCCTTTCCGCTGCCGCCCTTCAAGGGAAAAATCCGCCTGCGCAGCTGCATCACCGGTCAGACCCAGCGCTATCGGGTGGGTTCCGGACTGCCCACGCAGCACTGCGGCGGCATTGTCGTCACAGTGGTGCGGGCGCGGGTCTGCGATTATCTGGGGCTGTTTGCCTTCCCGGTGAGGAAGGTGGCGGCCAAGACCGTCCTCGTCCGCCCAAAGCCCCTGCCCATTCCCGCCATACCCGACCTTGACCGTTACATTGCCCGGGCGTGGAAGCCCAAGCCCGGCGGCTTTGCGGAGAACCATGAACTTCGGCTCTACCGCCCCGGGGACAGTCTGAATCAGGTGCATTGGAAGCTCACCGCCAAAACCGGCAAATGGATGATCCGTCAGCCCATGGAACCCCAGCGGGGGCTGGTGATGCTGACCATGACCCTCCGGGGAGCCCCGGAGGCGCTGGACAGAAAATTCGGGCGGCTGCTATGGCTGGGGAGCTATCTTGTAGGGAAGGACGTCCGCTTTGAAATCCGCGCCCTGACCGCCGATGGGGTGCAGTCATCGTGGGTGCAGACGGAGCAGGAGCTGAGCAAAGCCATCGACACGCTGCTGTGCGCCGGGGAAGCAAAAGAAGGCTCCATCCGGGATTTTGGCTTCGCCGCCTCCTGGCAGTACCACATCGGAGGTGAGCCGGATGAAGCGTAAGCTCTGGGTCACCGCCGGAATCGCGGCGGCACTGGCCTTTCTGATCGCCTTCGGCGCGGTGGGATGCGTGGTCAGTGGGTTTGACCTTCCCTTGGACGACTATGCCGGGGTGGTGCTGATCTGCGCTGCGGCATCGGTTTTCTGCGCCGCGGCCTTCAGCCTGAAATGGGGCGGCGCGGCGGTGCTGTGCGCTTTTGCGCTGCTTGCCGGTTATGTCTGGCGGCGGGAGGAGGCGGCAGAGCAGCTGTTTGGGCTGCTGTACCGTATGACCTCCATTTACGGCAACGCCTACGGCTGGAACCCGCTTCCGCTGTCCGACGGCGCGACGGCGGTGGATATTCCCATGGCTACCCTGGGGGTTCTGCTGGGCGCCGCCGTGACCTGGTCGGTGTGCCGGAAGCTGGGGGCGTTTCTCCCGGTGCTGGCGTCGCTGATCCCCCTTTCCGCCTGCATGGTGGTGACGGATACCGTCCCGGATGTGCCGTATTTATTCTGCCTGCTGTTCGGCCTCGTCATTCTGATTCTCACCGGCCGTGTCCGCAGGCAAAGCGCCCCCCAGGGCAACCGTCTGACCGCCATGGCGGCGATTCCCACGGCTCTGGCGCTGGCAGCGCTGTTTCTGGCATTCCCACAGGAGAGTTATGTAAACCGCTCGGAAGCGACCCGGGACGCCATTCTCTCCTGGTTCCAGAGCATCCCGGAAAAGGTGGAAAACGTCCGGCAGGAGGTGACCGTTTCCGTTTCCTCTCAGGAGCCGGATCATGTGCGCCTTGCGTCCCTGGGGCGGAGAATCGAGTCGCCCGTAACGGTGATGGAGGTCACGGCGGAGATCGGCGGCACCCTCTACCTCCGGGGGCAGGATTATGACGGCTACGACGGCATGACCTGGACGGCCTCCCGGCACCGGACGGAGGACTTTTCCCTCACCGGGGTGGATTACGGCGACGTGTCCATCCGCACCGTAGGCGAGCGGGCGCTATTGTACCTGCCCTATTATCCCGCCCGGAGCATGGCGCTCATCGGCGGAAATATGAGCAACACCTGGGCATACACCGAATACGTCATCCCCCGCGCCGGATTGCCGGACGACTGGCGGGCGACGGCAATTTCCGGGTCGGCGACTCCGCCCAGCGCAGCATCCCCCTATCTTGCCCTCCCGGACGCGACCCGCACCCGGGCGGAATCCCTTCTGACGGACATTCTGGGCGACGCTTTCTCCACCGTGGAGAGGGCAGAGAAGATCGGGGACTACGTCCGCGCTTCCGCCCGGTACGATCTGAATCCCTCCCGGATGGGCGAGGGGGAGACGGATTTCGCTCTGTGGTTTCTGGAAAGCGCCGAAGCGGGCTACTGCGTCCACTTCGCCACGGCGGCGACGGTGCTGCTCCGGACGGCGGGGATCGAAGCCCGCTACGTCAGCGGCTATCTGGTGAAAACCGCCCCCGGCACACCCGCCGACGTTACCGAGAAGAACGCCCACGCCTGGGCGGAATATTATGAGCCGACGCTGGGCGTCTGGCTGGTGCTGGAAGCCACGCCGTCGGACATGGCCGCGGCACAGCAGCCCGCCCCGGAGACCGTGCCGGAAGCCACCCAGGAAGCCGCCCAGTCCACCCCGCCGGAGCCGACGACCCCGTCGCCCTCCGCAGCTGCGCCCACCAACCCGCAGACGCCTGCCGCGTCCACGCCGCCCCAGCCGGACACGCCGAAACAGCACACCGTCGGAAAGATTCTGGCCGTGCTGTTCATACCGGCGCTGCTGGCTCTGGCAATCGCAGCCCAGCGAAGCGTCCGCATTCACCTTCGCCGCCGCAGACAGGAAACCGCCCGCCCCAACGCCCGGGGGCTTGCCATGTGGCAGGAGACGGAGTTGCTGTCCAGACTTCTGCGCCAAGCGTCCCCGGAAGCCCTGGAAGCCCTGGCACAGAAGGCCAAATTCAGCCAGCACACGCTGACGGCGGAGGAGCTGGAACAGTTCACGGCGTACTTGACCGACGCCCGGCACCGGCTGGAACAAACGCCCTGGTATCTGCGGCTGGTTTATATGTATCTTTATGCAGCGATTTAAGGAGAAGCCTATGGAAGAAAAATTCATCGCCGCCTGGGCGGCAAACCGGGAGAAAGCGGAAACCCTCGGCATTCGGATGCGTCCCGTCCCCACCGAAGACGCCATGAAAACGGCGCACCGCGCCTTGTCCGGCAGCCGCCTCAGCGACGGCTTCAACGCTCTTAAAGAAAAGCGCCGTCTTGACCTGACGTTGGAAGCCCTGGCCGTGGACAAGCGCTTCACGACGCTGTTCAGCGACGAAGAAGCCAACGAAGCCCTGACCCGTCTGCTGGAAGCGGGCTACTACGGCGGATAATGACAAAAAAAGGGGAAACGTAGTGAATGGTGCGCCCCTTGCCTCTCCTTTTGGGAGAGGTGGACGAGCGAAGCGGGGACGGAGAGGGGAAACCAGGGTGCAATACCCTCTCCGTCACCTTCGGCGACAGCTCTCCCTTTGGGAGAGCCAAGGGGCAGAATAGCATGTTGTCACGAGAAATGGAGCGTATCTTTATTGATACGCTCCACCAACTGTTTTACGGCCATCCATCAAACGGACAGCTTTCTCTTTTTGCTATCTAATACTATTTCTTAATAAAACGTTTCAAATAATTGCAGTGATATGATATACTATAT
>ERZ857882.832-NODE-832-length-38255-cov-3.970550_pt1 | contig 38255 bp, 42 predicted proteins | sample MGYA00519697_ERZ857882 | MGnify/ENA primary metagenome ERZ857882 (study PRJEB31778, sample SAMEA3449373) | human gut metagenome | biome: human gut; feature: human-associated habitat; material: faeces | place: United Kingdom | collected 2010/2012 ...
CCGGGGAATTCGATTCTGCTAACAACGATACGAAGAAGATGATCCTGGCGCGGATGATTGAGAAGATCACCGTTGACCGGCATTACAACATCGTCATCCGCTTTTTCATCTCGCCGGAGAGCTTTGAGGAAAGCATCGCCGCTACCGATGAGCATCCTGACAGGATGAAAGCAGGATAAACACACGAACCAATAACTATCATCAGGGAGGTGGCTTTCCCATGATACGTCCAACAGCAACAAAGGTTATTCCCACGTCGGATTACCAGCTTATCGTAACCTTTGATAATGGAGAAAAGCGCCGCTTCGATGTAAAGCCCTATATCAAAGGAGGCTGGTACGATAACCTGAAAGATCCCGGGTACTTCAGCGCAGTGTCCGTCAACGGCTATACCGTGGAGTGGCCGGAAGGGCAGGATTTGTGCCCGGATGAGCTTTACTACAACAGTACAGCTTGCATGAATTGAGAAAGAATCAGGGCGTATGTAGGCGTGCTTCGTCAGCGCGCTACATTCGCATTGTAGAGGCCAGGGGTTCGAATCCCCTTAGCTCCACCACCTCTGGACTCTAACTTTGATACGAAGTTAGAGTCCAGTTTTTTATTTATTCTTGCAAATTCAGCCCTTAAAACGCCTTATTAAGCCGCTTAATTGCAGTTTGGGCATGAATCCCACCCGCTTCTACAAAACGCCACGTCCAGCTCTTATCGGCCAGACGTGGCGTTTCCTATTTTCCGGGCTGTAATTTAACGATACTCCCATGCGGTTTCATTTTTCAGCACCCGGGTTCACTTTTTTGCACCCGGTTTCAAATTCCAGGTGCAGGGTTCAAATGAGATGTCTGAGGCGAAAGACTTGTCTACTCATCATGGGTCGAGACAAAGCCTTGAATGTCGACACAAAACGGGAACAAATCTACCCCCGCAGTACACGGGAACATATCTACGAATTATTCACAGTCAAAAGTATCTATTCGTCCTGTGTGTATTGTGTCTGCAAGCTCATTCCAATAGTTTAAACGTTCTGACAAAAATTGTTTCCTTTCATCCGAAACATAGCGCATGTTTCTTATAGAAAGAATAAAATCATCGAACATTCCATAGCCACCAATAGCACTAATTGTTGCGGGGCGATAAACAAAAGTCGGAGGAATATTAATTACCTTAAAATGCCCGTCTTTGACCTTGCAAGTAATACAATCAAAAGCATTTCTGTCTGGAATGTCTAGACGATCAAATGACATAACTCTCACATCAGACATTTCCTCTTCAGCTCTAATCTTGGTAAGCCACTCATTTCCTTCAAACTCGTTTCGTTTTCCGTAAACAAGCACATATTGTGGCATGAATTTCAACTGTCTCCATTTTTCATCAATGCCAAATCTTTCGTAAAAATCCTGTTTACCTTCCTGAGAATTCAGTATTGCTTTCCACTGTTTGATTTGCATAAGTGCTTGGTTAAACTTAGCACGACTAACATCTGAATCCGAGCGAAATTCTTTCTTTGAAGGTTTTTCTATCTCAATCAGCACTGGACACAGACAAAGGCTATTTTTTGCAATCCACATAAAATCAGGTCTTCGTATCCTATCATCATCAGAAATGGTCGGCTGGCTGATTAAAGCATTTGCAATTGGCCAATGTGAACTAGCGGCTCCTATTACCTCGCGTGAGCCGGGCATGAAAGCAGGATTTTGCTCAAAAAAGGTCTGATAATCTTTTTCTGGCAGTTCTTGATCCAACATCAAATGATAACGCTTTGCTTCTTCACGATAGTAATAGTTCTCGTCAACAGGTTTAGGGGCATCAGCAACGAGTTCGTACTTTTTATTAAAAATATCAATCATATGTATCCTCCGCGAAAGATAGTAATTCGTGTCGAATTACAAATATTATAGCAAATACTTGTCGAAACCAAAAGAGAAAGAGACGAAAATACTTGTGGGACAAGGGAAAATTCAAAAGTGGCAACGAACAAAAACGTCTGTTGCCACTCTTGTTGCGAATTAACTGATGATTCGTGCAGTATCACCATGTTACTTTAATAGTTTTCTTTATCTTCGGAACGCAATCTTTAAGCGTAATTGTTACTGCTTGCGGAGTCATCCCTTTTCTAATGCACTCACAAAATAGCGAATGGAAACCCGTCATACTATGATTGATCTGTATTTCTTGAACGCATGGACTCATAGAAACAATAACATAACTCGCTTTATATCCCTTGTCAAGCAGTTTTGATATGCATTGTAATTGCCGTTCCGCTCTTTCGGAGTATACGGATGGAAAAGTTGCAACTTTATCAAATGCTAAGATGCCTTTGATTTCCACCAGAGTCTGGCTTTCATGTATAAACAAATCAGCACGATAATCCTCTACAGAATATTCTCGAGTTACGCTCTTTCTTTTTCCAAGATACGCAAAACGGCGGGTGCCTATCTCATTGCATACTATGCAATTTGCTTCTGACAGATTCAACAGTATGTAGTTAGTTCTTCGCCTAATCGCGTAAACCGAATATTGAGTACGTGCATTTGGTGTTCTTGTTGGTTTGAGTAATACTTGCTTTCCTGACAGATCCATGAAATTACTCAGCCGACATGACGAAGGAATATAGCAAGTGACGATTTCACCGTCAACATTTACTGTGCATAAGAACCGATTTTTCAATTCTTCAATGAAGAATCCAGTCTGTATTTTCGGAGAAACCGTCACTCGCTAATTACTCCTTTCAAACTCTGCCGTGAATCACATCATCAACGATTTTATCTAGTTCCTCGATGGTAATAAGATATCCTTGCGCTCTTTCCAGGGTGTCACCCATCTTATATATCATGTCACCGTGCTTCTGCAAATACTGAGCATCTGAATGATCTATGATCATCCTCGAGGAGATTGCATCATTGACTCTAAGCGCAACTCGTCCGTTAAGTTGTGCCTTTGTAGTCGCAGGTACCAACTTAGCTTCAGGACGCTGAGTGCAAATCACCAAGTGAATACCTCTGCTTCTACCAGCCTGAGCAATACGTTGAACCGGCTTATAGAAAGCGTTCTTCTCTTTTGTGGTTTCCAGTTGATCAGCAAGATCCGCAAATTCATCAATAACGACAACAATAGGCGCTAGTTTTTCTGTTGCTTTTTTGTTGTACTCAATGATATTTGCAACCCTTGCTTCTGCCAGCAGTTGTCCTCTTCTCTCGGATTCCTCGAAAATCACCTCTTTGATTACATCGGTTGCTTCTGCTGCATCAGAAATTATTTTTCCAGAATACAAATGTGGCAGACCGGAGAAGTGAATAAAGTCTTCCAACTTCGAAGAAGACAAAATGAGTTGCATATCCTCCTTGTGAGGATGAGAAAGAAGAAGAGAGGCTAGCATTGTAAACAGGAAAACCGACTTTCCGGATCCGGTACTACCACCGACCAGCATATGAGGCATTTGGCTCAAATCCTCAACTAAATCCACTCCGTTTGGAGTTCGACCAAGAGGGAAGAACAGTTGCTCTGGTGAAGTGATGCTTGGCAGTTTACCGATTACATCTTTAAAGAGTACCTTGTCGCGCTGCAATCTCGGAACGTCCAAAAGAAGTTCATCGGAGTTCGGAACCTGCTGCACAATTACGCCAGTTCGTTTCATTTCTCTGCCGATATCCTCAAGGTGAGCAATCATTCCCTGTAGCGCTTGTCCGCGTCCTAACTTAAAACTAAGTCGGATCACACTTGGGCCAATTACGGTATTCCCGGCCTCACATTCTCGAAGGCTTACATGGTAATCACTACAAGCACGTTTGAAATCTCTGACTAACTGCTCGATCTCTTTTTCGGAAACGCCATTCTCTTCCTGTCCCTTTGAAGGAGACGTTTGCTGCTGGACGGAAGTCTTCGGCTGAACATTAGTAGGTATTTCGACGTGTTCAGTAATAGCATGTGGCTCAATTGGTATTGTCTCAGGTTCAACAACTTCAGAAGCATCTGCATCAATGATTGCATCGTCAGTGGGTGTATCTTGGCTACCAACATCAAACTCAGGAGTCCAGGTCTCCCTAAGTACAGTGTCCTCCCCCAGAATATACCGCTGTATCTCCTTTGCGGTCAAAACGCGATATTCAATTGGGCAATCATCAAATTCCGGATTAATACACTGAATTGCCTGGCCGCCAGAATTATCATTCATCTTGATGTGGAGCAATAGTCCAGATACTTCGATATTGATCTCTCTTCCGTTTTCGTTTCGGAATGCCTTCTTAAGTATTGAACACCAGCGCTTCTGCCACTCAGAATCATGTACATTTCTGAAGCACTCTGAGACAATTTGATATTTCAACACTTCACGACGGGCTGATACAAACATATCTGTAGCATACTCTTCGATGGAGAAAATATCCTTGAGCATGCCTACAATCGAAGAAATTTGGTCAGCTGCATGCTTTGTTATGAAGGTGGTACCTGTTGCTTCATCCTTCGAAAAAGCAGCATCTGGGGATTCGTCTCTTGTTTTTACCTCAATGGGCTGAATCAGCAGAGTGTTCGTTTCTTCGATATACTTTAAGCCGACAAGGTCCGCACGCTCATTACCAAAGCGACTATCCTGAAGCCAGAGCCTTGCCTTGTCGTCATCGAGTGAAGCAACCAATGCATCGTCTGTATCCTTTGTATACCATGCTGCGGCAAATAAGGTACCAAGTAAGCCCTTTTTCTTATTTTCTATCGCTTGAGTATCTGCACCGGACCTTGGAATACTAATCAAGCCATTAGACGCAATATGCCCGAATTTCCTAAGGATGTTTATCAATGCTTCGGGCTTGGGGAACAGATTATAGGTTCGAAGCATCGATAGATACTGGGAAATAATTCGAGACTCGCTCGACGTCCAGACATTAACTACTCTACGATCATATGACTTTTCCCCGATCGGGATGGCATTCTCCGGATCGTAATTGTTCGTATCGCGATCAGCTGCAACAAGCCATTGTGTACTTTTCTCTTGAAGGGTTGAGACTACTGACGTCATATCAGCATTGCCGTTATAAGTCGGTCTAGGATGCATATTGTTGCTGATCAAATCAGCAGACTTTATAAGCTTATGGTAATCACCTATGAGTCCTGAATCCATTTCCGATGACGGAAAGATGCTGCCACGATGTTGAATCTCGTCATAGTCGTAGTCATAGGTCACAACCAAAGGATTAATATAGAGATTCTTACTATTTGGCCCGAATTCAATTGCGTACGCAGACTGATCAAAATAGAACGCAACATGAACAGGCTTTTTCATAAGAGCCTTCCGTACATCCTCTGCAGATTCAACATTATGAATGCTGATGACAATTCTATTTTGGCGGATATATTCACCAATTTCATAATCTCTGTCCGAATAATCCAACTTAGAAAGTTCAGTGTTCCCGTTCTGCTTCCTTGTTAGATAGACATCATATACGATTCTCCGGCAGTTATTTTTATCCATAAAGCTCTTTATGGATCTGATATTGGTAATAAGATCCGGGGCATCTACCGAACAGATTCTGACCTCATTTTGAGTATACGGAGCAAAACCAATCCAACGGGTTAGGACTTCGCCGATAGCCTGGGTACCATCATCACCCAGATATCTATTTGTCTTGTTCTCGAAGGTTGGAAGCATCTCAATATTTCCTGAGCAAGGGAGAACCTTATCATCATTTGTTCCGGTGACAATGCTGTTCGCAATAACGAAACTCAAGATTTGAGGTAATTGAGTTAAAACCTCAGTAAGAGCCTTTGCATCGTCTTCACTCAATTGCCCCTTTTCCGAAGGAAGATTGCGAAACACCTCATAATAACGCCATAGGTAGATCGGGTGAAGCGGAAGTAGGATACCTTTCCATTCGTTCGGAGTACGAACGTACAGTATATCAAGTAACAACAAGGCACGTGCTATAAAACTTGTGCTGCTAGGACTCATTTCACGCATTATTGGTTCATTGATTCCAAACGCATGATACAACTTTGCCCACGCACTGATATATCTACAAAGGTTTTCTCTAGCTTCCGAATCTGCACCGAAATTTAGTACAGGGTAATACATTATTAGATCAATGTCGTTAAGTAGTCTTTCCCTGCATTCAATCAATTCATTGACGATGGGAGTGAACCTTTCAGCGTTTTCTAAGCCCCGTGTATCAAACTGGGCATCAAACTGAGTAATAAAGGCAAACAGTGATTGACTGCCATCAATTCCTCCGTGGAAAGAAACAATAGACTCAGCACTAGTTGGGCTAAATGCCTTAAAGCTATTAACATCGGCCGAAATAGCATCCTTTAGTACAGTTTCTTCTGTTTCAAGAAGTCCGCCCCAGCTAGAGGCGTTACATACTTTACCCACCAATTTACGAAGATCAGACTGATGCTTATCAATTGCAATAGTGCGATCTTCAAAAACGCCACCTACTGAAGGAATACTGTCATTGTTTTCATTAGTTTCCGGGTTAAAGTGCTTCCTAAGTTCCTCCAACAGTTTCTTGATTGCTTCTTCGTCCTCTTCGTCACCATTGATGACTACATCAGCAATCATACTGTTGAGTTCCTTTGTCTTTATTGGTTGATCATTATCAATAACCTCTGGCTGATCCCCTTGGTTTTCCGGATCACTTTTTTTCTTCTTGGTCTTGCTTACCTTCGATGCAGAAAACAGTTCAAGAACAGTCGAGTAATCCAGATGTTGTAGAGTTTCTCTTCTTCCATATTTGTAGAGGGTCTGTAGATAGCCATAGGCAGTCTGAAGCCTTTCTTTGTCTTCAGCCTTAATTCTGCTAAGAGATCGGCTCAGTTTCTTTCTTGAATCCTCGTTCATTTGTCCTATTGCCAAGATAAGAGAACGATTCTGCGCCAAACGATCCTCGGGCTTATTCTTGGTTCCTAGAATATCGTTATCCCTGAGCAGATTCAGGCGCCACATATTTTCTGGAATTGAGTCAGTAATACTTTGGCTTGAAGCTACCGAATTAACAAACTCGACAATTCCCTCAAATGTGTAGTAATCAGAGGTTTGCTGCAGTGCCCGCCAGAATGCCTGAGTTGGCGCATTCGCATCATTTGTAATCTGCTGACCAAGCAAGTATTTCGACATTTCACCAACAGTTACAATGTCAAATTCTGCAAGGGAATGAAGCTTATCGATATCTGCTTTAACAAAAACAACAATTCTTCCTGCATACTCAGGAATGCTACGCCAGTAAACTGCTTTTTCGACAGAATTGGTAATGATGAAATTCTCGTTATGGATTTCACCTTTAATACTATAACCAACAGCAGAAATGTACAACTTCTTCTGTGTCTTACTTGCAATTGCTGCTGCGACAGTTTCAGGTGAACTCATGTTAATGCCCTTTACAAGGAGTCCTACCTTGGTGCCTGACAGCCGTTCTGCCACCAACGAAGATATGAGTTCCTGTCTATCAACCATTAGTTTACACCTCCAAGTCTAATCTGGAGTATGCCATCCGCCATTTCTTCAGCAAAGTCCATGGATTCTAGTACGGATGCAAATGCATCGAAGTTATGTGCAAGTGAATCCTCGTCAATCTGCAAAAGCATACCACTTGACTGCAGCCGACGCATATCCTCAGAACCTCCACCAACGATAATTCCAAAGCGATCCCATAGTCTCGTACGTAATTCGGCACCGCTAAGTACTTCGTTAGGCAACACAGCACTACGAAGCACCATCTCCAAGGCATCTTGTGAAAAAACAAATCTTTTATTTGGATGAAAACGATCTGGTGGATACAGCATTCCCGAGGAAGTACCTAGCACCTTAACACAGTTAACAGGATGCGAGGAAGCTTCCAGTGCAAGCATATCGTACATAGTTTCGCCGAAAATAAGTAATGCTTCATCTTCAGATTCACAAATTCTGACATTCTCTTTTGCCAAACTCCAAAGCGTATCAAGTTCGGAAGTGCTCTTTTTCTTCGTGTCGTACACAGGAGTATCCAGTGCTAGAAGATCTTCCTTCGAATAGCCATCTTCTTTCAGTTTGTTTGCATAACCCCAGGCATAGAATCGATTAATGGCTTTATGCATTTGTGTATATGCAATTTCCGAACTTCTCGCTACACTACTTTGACTTGGTTCCTTTCCTGAAAAATCAATCAAAAAAGGTCTTATGCCTTCATCGCAATAGAAGGATTCAAGCATCACCATATACCGAAGAAGATGAAAAATACAAAAGAAGTTGAATAGCCTCAATTGAGTAAGAGCGTTTGGATGCTGTTCTAGATTGCTTAGTAAGCACATTCCGCTCGAATACACTCCATCTATATACCACTTGACCTTATCGTTTTGAGATGTGAAAATCGGCAAATCTTCATGTCTGGTTTTTTCGAACACCTTCATGCTGTCGCTGCTATCACCGATCACAGGCTCAAACAAGAGGGTAATAGGGTCCTCTGCTTTATTGAGAAGATTGCGTATATAGTCTGCCAAAGCAGGACAATATGTCCTGATAATGCCACCAATAAACTCACCCGTATCCTCGTAGATCGATGTTCTAGTCAGAAAAAACTTCGAGCCAGCAGTAAACGAAATCATGTCATCCTTCAAACCTTTGACTACGTATGCGCCTTTATCTGCAGAGAGCAATCTCTGCATAACATTACGCATGGATTCCAATGATGTCGCAGATACATTGTCCTCGAGAGAATCAGAATCCATAAGCTCCTCATACATAGTGCTTAGATCGTTCGTGTTGCCCTGAGGAATACAACCTTTCGCATCAGTTACTAACGCAAGACGCTTGATTGCATCAGAAGAATTATAGGCACCAAAAATGCAGCGCTGAATACCGTTTGCGACATGAACTGGCTTTATCGCACCACCATTCGGCGTGAATCCAACATATGCACTATCAACCAATTTTCTATAATCATGTAAAATGATTGGATCAGTCATGGCGTACCTCCAGCGTTTTCTCCGCCTCAATCGATGTATACTTTCCCTCTTCTCGGTCAATAGTAACATCAATTCTCTTCTTGTTTTGAATATCAAGCAGGGAAATCTCCACTTCATCTTCAGAAACGTCATCAAAGGACTGGAGTTGTTCTACGAATCTCCATACCTTTCGAACCAGGTCTGATTCCATGAACAGGACTGGAACTCCTCTCTCGGCTTCGGAAAGCAGTATAAACAATTCGAAGTCAACTTTCAAAAAGATATGAGGAGTCTCTTTCTTTTCAAGTCGAACATAATTGGAGGTCATTTCGATTCCGGCAGTCATGCTTCGCTGAAGCGAAGGACGACCTATCTTCAAACCGCTCTTTTTGATCGAACCAAAGGAAATCAGAACCTTTCTTGGTTCATTGTCATATCTGTGGCCTGCCCAAATCTGCAGTTCAGAATTTGATGCCTTTGACGAACTAAAGAAGATATTTAGTTTCTTGATGAGTTCCTTAATAATTTTTGAATCATCCAATGCCAAGAAGTCCTGAAACCTTGTGACATCGTCATCCATAATACTCAGAAACTCTTCGCCGTTCTTGTTAAAGAAGAAGAATTGCCTTTTTCTCATATTGAAGAGCTCATTGTTATCATAGGCAATTGCTTCGGCTGGGGTTCCATAGCCATCAATCCAACTATCGTTAGGGATGTCCCCCAAAAGAATCCTTTCGTCCCAAATCGGATGTGATACTCCAACGGGGTCGAGAGACTCTCTGATCTTATCAAAAAGGGTACCCTTTCCTGAATAAATCAAGTTGACGAGGTTAAACTGGTCACTTCCTGTCGTCCTTGCAATCTGGGGACAACTACGATTGCCAAAGATCAAGTATGAAATTAAACTCTGCAGTTCACGTACAGTCGCATGATAACCTCTAAGAGATATACGTTTTAGAATAATGTGCAACCTCTCTTGAAACAGAATACTGTTCAACAACTTGCGATTACGATGTACGTCACAGTTACTAAGCATCGGACAATTAGCACAGTCAGAATAGTGCTTCTCATCAGTAAGTTTTTCGATAGCTTGTTTGAGCATTTCAAGAGTCAAAACTTCTCTTTTACTCAAATCAAACACAACCAACCCATCTGCTTCAATGCTTTCGTTGTGGAACACAACCGAATGGCTCATGAGTTCATACGCCTCTCGAATCGGATGGAACTCCGAGTGTCTTTGGTATACTGAATAAAGAACAGCAGCATTAATAGCAATAACGAAGGGGATATGTTGTTCGCGTGCACTTTTCCAACGAATGTATATCTCTTCGTCGGACAGTGTACTAGCATCCAATTCAATCGCAATGGGTCGATTACTTTCACGCAGTTTGTCGCTAAGCAGTCGGATGATATGCGTTTTTCCATCTCCAGGGTTGCCTGTAAGAACAATATCTTTTCCAGCAAGCGCGGAATCAAGAATTGCTTTATCAAGTCGGGTCTCCAGATGGATATTTGAAAGCAAATCTGTGGCTACATAGTCTGCATATGCACTAGAACCTCTGTAGAAGTCGCGTACAAACTGCAGCCCGGTTTTTGTTCCTTCTGCAACGGACATTCGAGGTGCCTCCTTCAGTTTTGCAAAACTCCATTCCTCATCCATATCAATCTGGCTGCTAACAAGAAATGCCTTCTTGTCAAAAGCTTTAATGCGATCGAAAATTGGAGTATAGTTCAGGCGACTTGCAAGCCATCGTTCGCTCCAGTAATCAATTATTTTTTGCGTCTCACCGACATAGTCTTCCATGTCTGTATAATACTTAGGAGCACTATCCTTGCCGAGAAGATAGTCAAAGGTGTTTTTTGCCAAACATGCTCCATATACGATTCGTGACATTGCGTGCTTTGAGAAATCCTTAGAATCCTCATTCGTTGATTCTAATAGTTCTCTAATAGACATCGTCAGCAATCGCATTTTGGGGCTTGCACCTTCACCAAACACATGATTAATGCGTGAGAAGCCATCACTTGTTGCCTCAGTTAAACTCAAAGTTGTAGCTTTACTGATATGCATCGTACCAAAGCCAATAGTCATACCAAGCCGTTTCCAAACCACGTCATAATCAGAATTAAAGACTGCCCCAGGAATCTTTAGTCTATTATACTGACTAGATCCAACGTAGTACAGTGAGGTTGTACCGACATATACTAAGTCTGCAGCCCTGCAAACTGGCTTTCCTTTCAAGCGGCTTGCAATCTCACTTGATTTGTTTGAATAGCGTTCCTTGTAGTCATGGATAACTTGTGGAGACGTGGCAAGCAAAGCAACGAGTTTTCCTCCAAGAATTTCGTTATAAGGAGGTATTGCGCCACATACATTGAGTTCCATCAAACTGGAACCAATGTGCTTGGTCTTTTGAGCAACAAGCGCACTACGAATGGCAGAGTTTCCGTTTTCGCTACGGCAATAATCTCTCCATATATCATTGAAATTAGGAGAAAAGCAAATCTCTTTAATGGATTTTTTCGCACTTAGCAAGCGAGCTAATTGCTCTGCTCTTTTTCTACGATACAGAGCCTTCTCTGTGTCCATAGATATGCTACCAAGGTCACTACGTTCCCCTTCATCTAGGTCTGCTTCTCCATCGCTTCGTAGTAGTGTTTGCCTAGCCTGCTCTGCAAGGATAGCTTCATCCAACAAGAGTTGAATATCCTCTGCAGTAGGATTAGCAACAACCATTTCTGTACATAGCTCAGAATAATCGATACCAGCTATACCATCCTCAAGGTAATCCAGTAACTGCTCAAATTCACACTTGGCATCAATATCGCTAGACTGAACAATTCGGTCAATAAATGCCTTTTGATTCCAGCCAATATAGTCATCGCGGCACGTAATCTGAACGGCGCAGTTTTCCAGAGACGCAATTCCCATAACTGCATGCTTAGGATGTGCAGCGTCTCGAATAAGGTACTGCATAGTTCTACCGGGGGTAGTCTCTGCAGGGGTCGACCAAGTCAACCTGAAATATCTCCAAATTTCTGATGTTTTAAGCCCTGTGAATGAATCTCTTTCATTTTCACGCACTAATTGCAAATAGGGTTTTACTGCATCACGAATAGAAATCTGCCCAGTCTTCGCCTTTTCGAGGCGATTCGACAATTCATCTCCATCGGCAATCAGCGCAGATACATCCAGTTTGCCAGAATTCGCCTTCTCCATTCGATTGATAAAGTCGGTATAGCTTACCAATCTTTCATGCCTACTTTCGCTCATCCAACTGCGGAGAAGTGCTTTTACTTCCGGTGAAGAGTTGTCTTGCAAATCCGTACCGTTGAGACTCGGGAGACTCATCAACAATACTCCATCGCGATAACACGCTCTCCATGATGCGCGAATAAGGTCTCTAAATAGCGCCCAAATAGCGCGATATTTCTTTCGTTGATCAATGTTGTAAACACAAACATTTTCAACCCAGTTGATTTCTTTATCTGCTAATGCAACAATATCAACAGTTGATGATTTCTCATCAATCTTGGATGCTGCATCATAAAACCTAATTCTGAATTCTCCTTCGAGTTTGGGCCTGAAGGGAATTTCCTTGTTCAACATAGGGATGTCTATCCTCTCTTTTAATGTTCATGTCACCTGTTTATGTCACAGAATAATTGTGAGTACCATATGCGCATAGACTTCACTGAACATACAATTCATCTTTCAGAGAAATCATCTGTGTTGAATTCAATGTTCTCTTTTTTGCAGTAATCATCAATATTACGCAATGCCTTGAAAGATGGCTTGCTTTTGCCAGTCTCCCAACGGTTAACAGTTGTAAATGACACTCCCAGTTCCTTCGCAAAATCCTCCTGACTTAAAAGTCGACGGCAGCGAATTTGCTTAATTGTTTGTGCGAAGTTCATACGATCACTCCATAGCAAGAATATATCGTTATTATAGCAAATTACTGTCGATATTTCAATAACTGCCATCCCCTTACTTTATCGACATCATCGATTTGACATTTCATAAAAAAAGAGGCCATAGGCCTCTCGAGCTAATTTCACTATTCCAAAAATGATTATCCATATAGTCCACGAGTTCCCCGTGAATCTCTTTTATGTCATCGACCCGGATCGTCTTGCCGGCAGACCGACCATTGTCCGCCAAGAACACAACCATCCGCTCCATCGGATCGACCTGCCGCACGAGGCCGGTGTACTCTTCGTACTCGCCACCTTCCTTAAGGTAATCGAGTACGAAACAGACAGAAAATCATCATTTTTTTATTAGACAAAAAGATCAATTTTTACTGGATTGCTGTATGCTTTGCCTGATTTATCACGAGAAGCATTCTTTAAGGCCATAGCGATTGTTGTTTCAAGTTTCAGTGCATCTGGGCCAAACAAGTTAGCCATGTGAGTATAGGCAAACTGACTGGTACCATCCCACTTTTTCCACAACTCAGGACTAAGAACCATATTTTCGGAAAACAATGGTAGAATCATTGTGAGATAGAACTGAATTTTATTCAGTGGCGAACTGTTCAATTGGGAAAAGAAGTCAGAATAGTATTCCTTCTCATCATCTAAGCAACTAAACAAAACCCAAGAACATGTTTTTTCGGGAAAAGCAGTTATCGCAATTCGATGCATCACTCCTTTGACAGTATGATTAATCCTTCGACCATTAAGGTCATAGTTTGGCGCAATATAAGCAAAGCAAGCAAATTTGATCTGCTTAGGAATTTTAACCACCTGCGTATACACACCATCGTGTGTTCCTGACAGAATTTGCTCATCAAAATATACCTTAATACGCTCAAATTCTTTCAATTCCAATTGTTGTGAACGATATAGTCCAACTGAATTTCTGTCAAGAAATGCTTCGGGATTGTTTTTAAATGACTCCTGATAAGCCATCTTTCCAACCAATTTTTTATAATACTCAAAAATAAAAGCTTTGTATGCATACACAAACTTCATTTCTTCATTGCTTGAATCAAAGTCCGGTGCCCCTTTCTCAATGGCGGCAAACGCGACATTATCGTGAAAGTCGCAGAAACAGGTCTGTGTTGTCGCATCATTAGCGCTGATTTTTTCAACTTGAGCGAATGGTAATATACTCCCATCATCCATTGGCAACAAAAGAGGTTGTCTTTGGCTATCGAGCATATATACATGGCGATCCGCACCTGCTAACAAAGAGATAATTTTGTTGTTCTGTAAAGCGTGTGCCTTTTTGATTGGCCCTTTACACTTTGAACTATCTGGGTGAAGACAGAAACTATTTCTTTTTACCAACGAGCGCATCTTCTCCATTATCAATACTTCAGGTGGCTTTCTTGATGTAACCTGTTTTGACTGCCGAGTTTTGCAACATGAAGCAAAGGATGAACCACTACCGCATGGGCATAGTTCATCATCTTTGATACGAAAACTTATTAAACACATAATTTTTCCCTCACATGATCACTATCTGCATTTTGACAGTCGTTCTGAATTTCTGCACATTTGAAACTTAGATTCTACTCTTTATGTTCTGAATCCAAGCCGCAAAGTGTGGACATGATGCCATCATTCGGTCAATGCCGATTACCTGAGACAGATCACTTCCGTCGGCTACCTTCTTGTAATCCGGGATTACAGCAAGAATTCTCTTTGACGGAGCCGTATCAAAAGACGAATTGATCTCCTCGGGATTAGGGTATTCTTCACGAACAGCACAAAGGGTATCCACCGCGTCTTGATCTGCAATGAGGGCAAACTCCTCTGGCGCGGAGAACAGAAGGCCTTCAAACTCATGAACGAGAAGATTGGCGTGGCAGTTGGGCTTGCCAATATCTTGATTAATTGCTTGCTCGATCTTCTCAATGTGGTCATACAGACTAGGAGCAGTCGCAGAAAACCCGGGCGTATCTTCAGGCAATGCAAAGAAGTCAAGAAGGCTCGTAACATATGCACTACTATCGTGACACAGTAGTTTAAGTTCCTTGGAGATTTTCTCGTACGAACTTACGCCACCTCTGTGTTTGCCACCGGAGGCAATTCGCTTCGTAGCCAAGATGACCGGGATAACATAAATGTCTTGCGGCGTAAAATACGGGGCAAGAACAGAGTTGACGAATTTTTCCTCAGTCTGACCTTCGCACAGAATATAAACTCTTTTCATCGGGACACCCTCCCTCCGAGCAGATTCTTGTTCCAAAGCTCACCGAGGGAATAGTCCTCATCCAGCCAGATCTGGAGGGCTTCCATATCAAGGCGTCGGAATTCAGTTCCATTTTCGCCGCTGTCAACAACGATTACGTCTTCAGCATCGAACTGGTTCAGCAACTCGACAGACTGGGTTGACATAATCAGCTGCTTTTTCTGAGATACGGCCTTTACAAGCTCCGCAAAAATAGTGATTGCGTACGGATGTAAGCCAAGTTCAGGCTCATCGATGATGATGGTTGCAGGCTGCAACTCTTCCGGCTGGAGGAGCAGCGTTGCCATACAGATAAAGCGAATGGTACCATCTGACAACTGCGAAGCGGTAAAAATGTCCTCGCATCCTTTTTTGCGCCACTTGAGTACGATCAGTTCACGATTTGATTCATTCGGCTGCAAAACAAAATCGTCAAAGAAGGGAGCTATGTTCTGAATAGTTCGCACAATATCGTTGTACTGAGAAGTATAGTTCTCGCGCAGACGATAAAGGAAGGCCGCAAGATTGCCGGCATCCCATTGCAGGGTGAGATTATTGGCAAGAGGATGTTCCTGCTTAAGTTTTGCTGATCTTCCGGTATCGTGGAAATGGTAAACGCGCCAGCTCTCTTTCTCCAATATCGGACGCACATAACCATCCAACTGATTGGAAACACCGCGGCGCCACATTGCTTCGCTATGACCTCTAGAAACGTTGGATTCGTTATTATAGTTATATCCGTAATATGAGAAATACTCTTTTCGGAAAATGATACGATTATCATCCGTCGGTATTAACACATATCCATAGGAATTATTGCCGAAGAAGAACTCCATTCCGATTTCTTCTGTTACTTTCATGCCATTGTAGAACATCGAAGAAATACCGCTTTGAGCAGCATATACAGCGAGATTCTGGTGCAGGATATTCTGCAGCAGTGTAAAAGCAGAAATGAAGTTTGATTTACCAGCGCCATTGGAACCGATCAATACATTAATTGGCTTCAGGTCAATCGAGCATTCACGAATAGATTTGAAACCATTTATCTGAATCTTGGTCAATTGTCCTTCTCTATAAGCCATGTCATACAACTCCTTGCTAAATTGATGTGTTGAGTTTACTCATTGCTCTCGGAGGGTTCGCACTTGACGGCCTCCATAATATCCTGCACATTGCAGTCCAGCACATCACATATTTTCAAAATGACATCCGTAGTAACATTTTCACCCTTACTCAGTTTGGCAAGGGAGGAAGAACTCACACCCGCGATTTTCCGAAGATCTGACTTCTTCATATTCTTGTCGATTAAGAGTTTCCATAACCTGTTATAGCTCATTCTCATAAGATAATTACTCCTCTTTGTTCCAGGAACGACCATAAAGTTCGCAGTTATTATCCGACAGTCTCAGAATGCAATTGTCTTCAAGCAGCTTCTGCGTCTCCGGTCGGCAGTCTCCTTGCTTGTCGTAGGCAATGAAGACTTGCTTCGGGGTGGATGCATATATCTTCATGATGCCGTCTTCCACATCCTTTTCAAGATTCTTGAAGATCAAAGAATCATGTGCGAGAGCAGGAAGATCGGTTGTGAAGAGTACGGCGAGATCATACACAATCATGCCTTTGTAGTTTGAGCCGGTACCGGTATCATCAGGCGTTTCAAACTTATAGCTGTCGTGTCTGTTGAACTTGATGTGCGGAGGCTTGCGATGTGTTCTGAAGAGCGTGTCGTTGAACTCTTTCATCTTTGCATTCAGAACTTCCTCAATCTCAGCGAGAATAGTTTCAATACTTCGTCTGAGGGCGTCTTCTGCTTTTGCTTTAGCCTCCTGCAGATCCTTTTGCATCAAAAATGCTTGATTCTGAGTGTGGTGTCCTTCTTTTCTGACACCATCGCTTTTGATATATGTGTCTCCGCCAAAGACAAAGTCAATGGCAAGCAGCGCAGAGGATTTGCCAATTGACATAGCACCGTCGTTTTTTCCTAAAACTACGTTAAGCCCCTCTTTGAATACAATGGGAGCACGCTCTTTACCTTGCATCTTAAATGCCGGTGAACTCATTCTTGTAAGCATTGAAACACCTCGTCTGCGTCATTGATGTCCACTGCACGCAAAGCATACAGGCAATCCATAACAGACAAAAAGTCTGTTGCTTCCGGCAGGAGTAGTTTTACGCGTTCATACAGTACACGCACCGGAAGAGGACCATCTTTCAGTTCCTTCAGTACGATCGGAACCAACGCCAGTGTACTGTTTTTGTATGAATACAATTTATTCGGTAACTGCATCGAATACCTCACAACTCTGAACGAAATAGGCAACAACAATCTGACAGTAGGTGTTTTCCTGCAACGTGACGCGATGAATCTTGTCTACTATCTCGTTGAAGATCTCCATATTCGTTTTCTTTGCTTTCTTCAATCTTTTGTAGATGGCGTGCATTTGATCCTGGACCTCTTCATAATCAATTTCTCCTCGTTTATCTAGATTAATCATGATCTCTCGGATACGAACGAAGTAGGTCATTACGAAAAAGGATACCTGGCTGTACAGAGCAAAGTTGTCGGCGGGCTTCAACTTTTGCTTGAGCTCCTTGGGATCAAGAGAGGCCTCAGCTAATTCCGTTTCTTTGAGCTTCTTGATCCTGCTGATTACTCCCACGATTCCTTTCTCCAAAGGAAGATCATCAAGCAGGGCAAGACTGTGGTTGTGGGACTCCAAGATTTTCTTTACACCCAACAATGCTTTGCATGTCTTCGGGCTGTCGTCGAGACAGTATGTCGCATAGCATTGCGGACAAAGGGCTAAGAGGTTTGACAGATCAGATGCCTTGCTTCTGTCAATAAGACTTATTTCATATGAGTCCATCGCTTTTCCGGCATTCGTTTTTGTCAGAGAACGGCCACATCCGGGAAACGGACAGAAATGATTCACCTCATTCAGAAGATAAGTGCCATACTTACTCTTCATTTCTCCGGCGATCTGGTACTGCTTTTGCTGCTCTAACTCAGATTTGGGAGCCATGCCTGATGCAGTCTGAATAATTTCAACAAACCATTTTGCCGTTTTTTCTGCAATATTATCTTCGGTTACTTCTGCGTCATATGAAGAGAAATCATCTGCCAGAAGCTTTCGCGCCTCAACAGGTCTGCTGTTGAGGCTTTCTATATAGTTTTCTGGCGAAAGACTATACACAATCTGCTGTGCAAATTTCTTCGGGATGCCTCTTTTAGCGTAACTGCGCAAAGAGGCATCCTTTATCTTTTGGGTTACCGGATCCAGCTTGGTTCCCCAGTTTTCCTCAGGAACATCTGTAATCATGGCAAAAAGGTCGCGGAAAAACTCCGGCACATCATAGCCGTTCGATATACGGTTTTTTAGCGTTGAGAAAAAATCCTTGAACTCCATGTTGTACTCCTTTTCCGCATCCTGTACCACGATGTACCAGCTTGTACCAAACAATCCCTAAATGCAAAAAGCCATTTTATATAATTCTCTTGCGGACGGAACAACCGCTGTCGAGATAGACTTCCGATAGAATTGTACCATTCTTCTGTCCTATTGTCAAATTATTCGTTTGAGATAAGGACAATACCGCTTCAGAAAGGACATTTGTTCTGCGGAAAAGACATAGTAACCGCTCTTTGTGCCACCAAAGAGCACAGTACCTTTCTGAATACATCCATTTGCCCTTCATGCGAGCTTGATACTGCTTAAGCTCAAAGGGATCAAGTCCTGCTGCCGCAGCCGCTGATCACGGCACGCTTTTCATCTGCGGAAGCAGGCGCAACTGAATACGCAACGGCTGGATGAAAAGCGCCGCTGCAGACATCGCGAACGGAGAACGTCGCATCGTCTGTCAGCTTATTTGCTGTACCGTCCAACCCGATTTTTCTCCGTTCAGCACGACTGAAAAGGAGAAAAATCAATGAAAAAGCGCTACATTAAAGTCAACAATGAACTCATTCCCGTTACTGAAGAAGTCTACAAAGCTGCCAACCAAATGAAAGAAAAGGAACGCTACCGTGCCCGCCGTAACGGCAAGTGCGGACAGGCTAACTACCGCTATTGCTCCGGAGACTGTGCAACTTGCCGCTGGCAGCAGGAAGGATATCGGATGCTGTCAATGAGCAAGGTCTTTGGGGACAATCTTGAATATGAAATGCCTGACATGAGCACGCCCGCTTTCGATGAGATCATTGCAGACAAACTGCTTCTAGAAGATCTATACCGCCGGCTGGACGAGGTGATCCCGGACGGTTCCCGGGTCTTTCAGATGAGGGCACATGATTACTCGGAGCGTGAGATCGCAAAGGCTCTGGGCATCAAGGCACAGTCCACGCTTAGCTATCGCATCAAAAAAATGGATGCCTTCATCCGCGATCACCGTGAGGAACTTGAAGACCTATTCCACTAATGCCCTGCCCGCATCCCAGCGGGCATTTTCTTTTCAAAAAAGTTTTGTTTCTTTCGTTCAAACAGGCCCCCTTCTTTCCAAAGAGGGTGAGGAGCGCAAGCAATCATCCTCAGAACGGAGGCAAGAACATGGAACATGCGCACAACTGCTGCCGACCCTGCGGCGATCCGGCGGAGGCCATCGCTATCCTGATGGAAATCTCCAGCGTATCGAAGCGGCTGGCCTGCAATCTGGCAAAACTGGCTGAACAGGAAAAATGTGAAGGAGGTACTGAGAATGAGCAAGATGTCCGAACTGGATGCTGCTGTCACCGAGCTGCGCAAATGCGGCGAAACCCTTATCGGTGTGTCTGAAACCCTGCGTGAGCTTTTCGGCTCCGATGCAGAACAGACGCCTGTCGCTCCACCCAAGCCTGCTGTGAAAGCGCTGACCATTGAGGATGTCCGTCCGGTACTGGCCAAGAAGAGTATCGAAGGCCATAACGTACAGGCTCTGATCCTCAAGTACGGCGCGAAGAAGCTCAGCGAGGTTGATCCGGCACACTACGCCGACCTGCTTCACGATGCGGAGGTGCTTTGATGCCGCCCACCAAACACGCGATTCTTTCGGCTTCATCCTCGCACCGCTGGCTCAACTGCAGCCCGTCTGCACGTCTTGAGCAGGAGTTCGAGGACCGGGAAACCGAGGCTGCTGCGGAAGGCACCGCCGCACACGCACTGTGCGAGCATAAGCTCAGGCGTGCTTTGAAGCTGCAGTCCCGCAGAAAGCCAATCTCCAAATACGACTGTGACGAGATGGATCTGCACACCGACAACTATGTGCAGTTCGTCCTCGAAACACTTGCTGAAGCCCACCAACACTGCGCTGATCCGCTGATCAACATCGAACAGAGGCTTGATTTCAGCTGCTATGTCCCCGATGGCTTCGGAACCGGCGACTGCATCATCATCAGCGACAAAACCATGCATGTGATCGACTTCAAATACGGTCAGGGTGTTCTGGTCGAAGCTAAGCAGAATCCGCAGATGATGCTTTATGCACTGGGTGCTCTCCGGCTCTTTGACAGCCTGTATGACATTGACGAGGTCGCAATGACCATTTACCAGCCCCGGCGCGAGAACATCAGCACATGGACCATCGCGGTTGATGATCTCAAGGCCTGGGCGGAAAACGAACTGGTTCCCAAGGCCAGGCTGGCCTACGAGGGCAAGGGAGAATATCTGCCCGGTCCCTGGTGCACCTTCTGCAAGGCTGCGGTCAAGTGCCGTGCCCGGGCAGAAGAAAAGCTTCGTCTGGCACAGTATGAGTTCGCTAGGCCGCCTCTTCTCACGGATGCGGAGATTGAGGACATCCTGGACAAGCTCTCCGATCTGACCAGCTGGGCCAACGAGATCATGACCTACGCGCAGGACGCCGCCCTCAACCAGGGCAAGCAATGGCGCGGCTGGAAGGTCGTCGAAGGCCGGTCCAACCGTAAGTATTCCAATGAAGAAGCGGTCATCGAAGCAGCCAATGCTGCGGGCTACCATGACATCTTCAGAAAATCCCTGATTCCGCTCACTGAGATGGAGAAGCTCATGGGCAAGCAGGATTTCCACGACATTCTTGGCGGGCTGATTGTCAAGCCTGCCGGCAAACCCACTCTGGTACCCGTTTCGGACAAACGTCCCGCGATCACCAGCGCAAATATCGACTTCAATGAAATTCAGGAGGATTAAGAAATATGGCTAAGCAGAACAACACCAAGGTCGTCACCGGCATCGTCCGTCTTTCCTACGCCAACGTCTGGGAACCCAAGTCCATCAACGGCGGTGATCCCAAGTACAGCTGTTCCATCATCATCCCCAAGTCCGACATCGAAACCGTCAACGCCATCAATGCCGCCATCGATTGCGCCATGAAGGAAGGCATCGGCAAGTTCGGCGGCAAGATTCCCCCGAAGGGTGCGCTGAAGCTGCCTCTGCGCGATGGTGATACAGAGCGTGATGATGACGCCTACGCCGGCTGCTACTTCGTCAACGCCAACAGCAAGACCGCACCTCAGATCGTGGACAAGTACGTTCGCCCGATTCTGGATCGCAGCGAGGTGTACTCCGGTGTCTATGCTCACGTCTCTCTGAGCTTCTACGCCTTCAACACCAACGGCAACAAGGGCGTCGCCTGCGGGCTGGGCAACATCCAGAAGGTACGCGACGGAGAACCGCTGGGTGGCCGCACCAACGCTTCTTCCGAGTTCGAGACTCTGGATGATGACGATTTCCTCTCCTAAGAGACACTACGATTAACTGAAACGGGCGGCGGAGCAATCCGTCGCCTTGTTTCCTATAGAGGTGAGCAAATGAAGCATTTGTCAATCGATCTGGAAACCTACAGCAGCGCCGACATCGGCAAGACAGGCGTGTACAGATACAGTGAGGCGCCTGATTTCGAGGTTCTTCTTTTCGGCTATAGCGTAGATGGTGCTCCTCCGCAGCTGGTCGATCTGGCCTGCGGCGAAACGCTCCCTGCAGAAATCAGGGATGCACTCAGTGATCCTTCGGTTACCAAGTGGGCATTCAATGCCAGCTTTGAGCGCGTGTGTCTGTCCAGGTATCTGGGACTCCCGTCCGGCACCTATCTGGACCCTCAGCAATGGCGCTGTTCCATGATCTGGTCTGCGTACCTCGGGCTGCCGCTTTCACTGGCGGGCGTCGGCGCAGTTCTGAAGCTGGAAAAGCAGAAACTGGAGTCCGGAAGAGATCTGATTCGTTACTTCTGTCAGCCCTGTGTACCGACCAAATCCAACGGTGGCCGGACCCGAAACCGCCCCTCGGATGCTCCTGAAAAATGGAGCATGTTCAAAAGCTACAACCTCCGCGATGTTGAAACGGAGATGGCCATCCAGGAGAAGCTGTCCCGCTTCCCGGTTCCCGAGTTTGTTTGGGACGAATATCATCTCGATCAGGAGATCAACGACCGGGGTATTCGTCTGGACATGGATGTTGTAAGAAACGCCATTGAGATGGATACGCTTTCCAAGGCTGAACTGACCGAGAAGATGCAGACGCTGACGGCACTTGAAAACCCAAATTCCGTTGCACAGATGAAGGCATGGCTTTCTGAGCATGGCCTGGAGGTTGAATCTCTGGGCAAAAAGGATGTTGCCGCCTTGCTCAAGGATGCTCCGCCCGATCTGGCTGAGGCTCTGATTCTCCGTCAGCAGCTTGCCAAGAGCTCCGTCAGAAAGTATCAGGCCATGCAGAACTGCGTCTGCTCAGACGGGCGTGCGCACGGCATGTTCATGTTCTATGGTGCCAACAGGACAGGAAGATTTGCCGGTCGCCTGGTTCAGCTGCAGAATCTGCCGCAGAACCACATGCCTGATCTTGAACAGGCCCGGGATCTTGTCCGAACCGGCAATTATGCTGCACTCCAGACGCTCTACGATTCTGTCCCGGATGTCCTCTCTGAACTGATCCGTACAGCTTTCGTTCCGTATGAGGGCGGCAAATTCATCGTAGCCGACTTTGCGGCGATCGAAGCGAGGGTTATCGCCTGGATGGCAGACGAGCAATGGCGACTGGAGGTCTTCAAAAAGGGCGGTGATATCTACTGTGCCAGCGCATCACAGATGTTTGGCGTCCCTGTCGAGAAGCATGGCATCAACGGCCACCTCCGCCAAAAAGGCAAAATTGCCGAGTTGGCGCTTGGCTACGGTGGGTCCGTGGGTGCGCTCAAGGCAATGGGTGCCTTGGAAATGGGCATACCGGAAGAAGAACTCAAGCCGCTGGTAGATGCCTGGCGTGATGCGAATCCGAATATCACACAGCTGTGGTGGGACGTGGACGAGGCGGTCAAGAAGACAGTAACAGACAAAGTGCCCACAGAGACACACGGCCTACACTTCATGTATGAGAAGGGCTTTCTGTTCACTGAGCTTCCTTCCGGCAGGCGCCTTGCTTATGTCAAGCCGCGTATCGGAGAAAATAAGTTTGGCGGAGAGTCTGTTACCTATGAGGGCGTCGGCTCCACAAAGAAATGGGAACGCCTCGAAAGCTATGGTCCGAAGTTCGTGGAAAATGCGATCCAGGCGATCAGCAGGGATATTTTGTGCTACGCCATGAAGACTCTCCGCTGCTGCAACATTGTCGCACACGTGCACGATGAGGTCATCATTGAAGCTGATCCCAAGGTATCTCTCGAAGCCGTCTGTGCACAGATGGGCCGTACTCCTCCGTGGGCAAAAGGACTGATTCTCCGCGCTGACGGGTATGAAACGCCGTTCTACAAGAAAGACTGATATATTTCCGATAAGACAAAAACAGTACTTGCTATTTACCGGAAACAGAGCGTATATGTCACTACCTAAAAGCGAAAGGAGTGATTTCATGACCTTCAAGGACATTCTCAAACTCAGCGAAGGCACTCATGTAGTGACGGTGAACACCGAACGCTGCATGGTCATTCGCATGAGAGACGGCTACACACTGACTCGTTTTCTTCCGGACAGGACGATGCTTATCCAACTCTACAGTGAAAAGGGCCATCTTCTCCGCGAGGACAGACTGGACAACTTTTTTGCCGCAACGGAAGAAACTACGCAAGAAAACACGCAAGATGAACAGGAGGAAAACCATGAAGATTCTGATTGTTGAACCGGGCAGGCATCCCCGTAAGGCGGATATTCCGCACACGCTCAGCAACCTGCAGGCGGTTGTCGGCGGCTATATTCAGGCCGTCTATCCCTGGGATGATCCCGTTGCGCTCGTCTGTGACGAAGAAGGCCTTCTGAAGCAACTGGATTTCAACCGGCTCGTTGCTCCCGAGGTACCTATCTTCGGAACATTTTTCCTCTGCGGATTGGGTGAAGAAGATTTCGCCGATCTTCCGGATGACCTGATGGAGAAGTACAGCAATATGCTTTATGATCCACAGTATCTAATCCGCGCCCGCAAAGGAAGGTAAGTATGAACCAACAGCAGAGAGAACTCATTCTCAAGCTTCGTGCTCAGGGTATGAGCTACGGCAAGATAGCAGCCGCAGTTGGTTTGTCGGCAAATACGGTCAAATCCTTTTGCAGACGAAACCCCACAGACAGCCTTCCGGCGAAGACAGCAGCGGTTGTAAGACCCGAACGGTGCCCACATTGCAATTCGTTGCTGGAGCAAACCTCCGGGCATCGGCAGAAGCGGTTTTGCTCCGAGAAATGCCGAAGACTGTGGTGGGCGGCTCACCCGGAGCAGATGAACCGAAATACCTTCTATTCTGTGACATGCCAGCAGTGCGGAAAGTCATTCCTGCAATACGGCACCCGTCCGCGGAAGTTCTGCTCACGGGCATGCTACCTGGAACATCGGTATGGTATAGACTGAAACGTCTGAATCACATAATGCAAGAAGCGAGGAATGCTGTCCTCGCTTCTCTTTATTCAGTTGTACTGTATCTATCAGCAAACCGATCTTCAGATTCACTCATTTCTCTGAAAAACTCTTCCGAAGGTTCTACGAAATCCGGATCGTAGTCTTCGATATCGCTCTGAAGGTGATAGATCTCTGGATAGGTATCCCTCCCAGCGGCATCCTTATCAAAATAGCGTAGCAACACCTTGCAGATCGCAGTCTCAAGTTCAACTTGCATCTCTTTTTGATGCTCGAATGGCATGGCGTCAAATTGAGCCTTTGAAATATTATGGATGACCAGTATATTCTCTAGATAACGATCATACAGGTATCGACCATCTGAACGATCTCTTTTTTGAACAAAAAGATAAGGATAATGCTCTGGCCTCAGTTGCTGAAGAAGAGCCTTTTTTACCTCGGGGATTGGACACTTTTCTGCCTCTGCATGATATTTGCCAGACAGATAGTGAGGGTCAATGTCTAGCCCCCTAGCTATGAGATCCATAACCTCCACAGACACTTCGCCATCATTTAAGCCACGTCGAATTGTTTTCTCATCACAGCCTATGCCACCCTTAACAGCACCGAGTTTTCGGATGCTTGAACCTCTTAGTTTTTTCGCTTCTTCAAAACGTTCACGACTGATAGGAACCTTTTTTGCCGCCATATTTCCTCCTTGCGGACATTTCCTGCTAAAGTGTCCGCGCCTCAAAACCCTTGGTTTTATTGACTTTCTTGCGAACGAATCCTATAATAATATTACGAAGTGCGGACATGATGTCCGCAATCGAATTATAGCACAGTGAATGCAAAAGTGCAAGCCCTACCATCTGCTCAGGAGGTGTACCGGATGAGAAATCGACAGGGATCCATGGAAATAACCAAGCATGCAATGCAACGGCTTGAAGAACGGGTTAAGTCCTTTGCTGGGTACAGAAGCTGGGAACACCTCGTCAAGACAGCACGGTATGAAGGGAAGAACGACCACACGATGACCGACGAGGAGTACGAGTGGTGCTCGACACATATCAAGCATCTTTACAAATCCTCTCAAGTCCGCCTGCTGGATGGGTTCGCCTACATCTTCATGGGCAACAAGGGACATGCACGAACGCTGGTTACTGTAATTTCAATGGCCTGAAAATAAGGAGGTAAACATGAACGTAGATATCATCGTCTGTGAAAAACGGGAAAGCCGCAGCTTTGGCAATTGGATCAGGACGCATAAAAAAGAAATCCTGACAGGCGTATGCCTTGCCGCTGGCACTGTTGCTGGAATCTTGGTATTCAAAAAACTCCAGGCGGGCGAGCTCTCCTTTCCGTCTCTCCAGCTGGAATCCATGAGTTCATCGATCCATGAAGCAATGCATACTGCATCACTAGAAACGAGTTTCGAGCAAAGGACGGCATCACTTATTGAAGTTTCTCAGGAAGCGCTGGTTTCGGTTAATGGCGGTGAACCCTTTGACGTCACCAAGCACATTCGTAACCTTAATGGTGGCCGCCTTCCCTCAGAGGAGAAAATACGGACAGCGCTTGAGAATGGGTTTATACTCGGTCCTAATCAGACTTGGGTTGACACATACACGAAAAACAAAGTAGCTTAAGGAGGAAGAAAAATGAAATGTCCTGATTGTGGAGCAAAGCTGACCAACTATGACACCTTTTGGGACTGTCCGGAATGTGGGTACTTCAAGGTGAAAGCAAAGTACGAAAAGCTTGAAGCCCAGAACGAACGCTTTCTGAAGAAGCTGTTTGGGGATGATGATATCCCAGAGGGGTGTGCAGCCTGCGGAAATCCTGCATATCCCGATTGCCAAAGCGGATGTCCTCTCTTTGACGACTAATTCCTCTACAGGGCTGACTACAAAGTCGGCCTTTTTTATTTTTGGCCTCCTTTTTTCGTTCAAATCGGCCCTCTTCTTTCCAAAGACGGTAGAGGGCAAGTTGATTTGCTCCGAAGAATGGAGGTTTTCTTTATGTTCTATCTCAAGGTTCCTCTTGCCAATGGCATCCAGATTCAGGCGGAAGTCCGTGGTGACAATGTGTTTACACACTGCAGCTGCTGTGGAAATGAGATGCCGGTCGATCTGGCGGATGTGTTCGCAGACGGCGAAGGCGATCTGGAAAGCACCGAACTGCTGTGTCCGGAATGTGCTGCGCTCCTGCTTGAAAGGATGCGAGAGCCGTGAGTATCAGCAAGTTCAATCACGAGGGATATTTCGATCCCACAACCTACGAAGCGCTTTCAAACATCGAGACCGAAGCGCGCAAAGCCCGGTTCAGACCTGTTGTTTATGTGTGTTCACCATTCTCCGGAGATCCGATCGGGAACGCGGAAAAGGCACGCCGCTATTGCAGGTTCGCTGCGGACACTGGCTACGCGCCATTTGCTCCGCACCTGTTCTTCCCGCAGTTTCTGGATGATGAGAACCCGGATGAACGGGAACTCGGAATGTTCATGGCAATCATCATGCTCACCAAGTGTGCTGAATTGTGGGTGTTCGGAGACCGCATCACAAAGGGCATGTCGCAGGAAATCCGCAAGGCTGATTCCCGCAACATGCTTGTCCGCTACTTTACGACTGATTGCGAGGAGGTCAATCATGCCTAAGACATTTACGCTCTTCTGTGCCAACTGTACCGGTATGGAGAGCAACTGCAATTATCCCAATCCGGTAGAGATCACCGATGCAGAAGCTCTGCGTATGGCAGCAGGCCGTGATTATGTGGTTGCCCGATTTAAGAACAACTACCGCAACACCACCAATTTCCTGTCAGCGAACTGCTTGTGCAAGGACTGCGACAACGATCACTCCGATAATCCTGCGGATTGGGTAACGCCCGAGGATGTGCGCCGCGCTTTTCCGGATGTGCCGCTGGCCATCCACTACAGCCGCAACCATATGAAATCCAAGCGCGGTAAGGCTCCGAGGCCCAAGTTCCACTGCATTCTGCTGACAGACGAGGTCACAGACCACGAGGAATACAAGCGTCTGGCCAAACTGGCGCACAAGGCGTTCCCGTATTTCGATACCCGGGCAGAAGACGCAGCACATTTCTTCTTCGGCACACCGGATGCCCTTGTTGAACTGCATCCCGGCTCGATCACACTGAACGAATGCCTGGAAATGTACTACCCGGATGCGGAAGGCGATGACTTCTGGGATCTGGATAATCCGTACACCGAAACCATCCCTGAAGGCAGCCGCAACAGCACAATGTCCCGCTTTGCCGGTCGTGTGCTCAAACGCTTTGGTGATACTGATGAGGCTTACAAGGCATTTATGGATCGTGCAGCCAGGTGTGATCCTCCGCTGGATGACATCGAACTCAAGACGATCTGGCGCTCTGCCCAGGGCTTCTTCCAGAGGATTTCCAGGGAAGAAAGCTATGTGCCGCCCGAGCAGTGGAATGCTGAGCGTCCCGGCAGCTTTACCTATGATCCTCAGGACCGTACCGATGTCGGTCAGGCCCGCCTGCTCGGCAAGTACTTCGGTCAGGAACTGCGCTACTCGCCGGCAACCGACTACATCCGCTATGACGGCTCCTGCTGGCAGGAAACCAAGCCCGGTGCCCAGGCCGTTGCCCACGCTTTGACTGACCTCCAGCTTGAGGAAGCGGAGAACGCTGTGTCAGAAGCACTCAAGCGTCTTACCGATACCGGGGCTCAGGCTCTCCTGGACATGAACAGCAAGAAAAAGGCTGAGGCCATGATGAACGAGGCTCAGCGTGATGCCTTCACCGCTTACATGCAGGCAGAAGGTTACCGAAATTATGCGCTCAAGCGCCGGGAATCCAAGAACGTCAGTGCCACCCTCAAGGAAGCGCACCCTGTTCTGGAAATCGAGCCGGGCATGCTCGACCGCGACTGGTATCTGCTTTGCACGCCCGAGGCCACCTATGATCTGCGCAAGGGACTGGATGGTGCCCGTGAGCATAACCCGGATGATTTCATTACCAAGATGACCGGCTTCTCGCCCAGCGACAAGGGCGCTGAAATCTGGCGTGATGCTCTGAACACATTCTTCTGTGGCGATAAGGCTCTGATTGAATATGTGCAGCGCGTTGCCGGCATTGTGTGCGTGGGTCAAGTGTTCCTCGAAGCCATGATTATCGCTTACGGCGACGGTCGAAACGGCAAGTCTACCTTCTGGAACACGCTCTCCCGGGTCATGGGCAGCTACTCCGGCAATATCTCTGCCGACTCCCTGACCATGAACTGCAAGCGCAATGTGAAACCTGAGATGGCTGAGACCAAGGGAAAGCGGCTTCTGATCGCCGCCGAGCTCGAAGAGGGTACCCGCCTCAATACCAGCATTGTAAAACAGCTGTGTTCTACGGATGCCGTGTTCGCAGAGAAGAAGTACAAGGACCCGTTCAGCTTTACGCCCAGCCATACTCTGGTGCTCTACACAAACCATCTTCCGAAGGTCGGTGCCAAGGACACGGGTATCTGGAGACGCCTGATTGTGATTCCCTTCAAGGCCAAGATCGAAGGAAACTCCGACATCAAGAACTACACCGAGTACCTGTGTGAAAACGCCGGTGAAGCCATCATGAAGTGGATGATCGAGGGCGCTTATCGGGCTATTGAACTGGGCTTCAAGATTCCGTTCCCTAAGTGTGTGTCGGATGCCATCGCTGCCTATAAGGCTGAAAACGACTGGCTCGGTCATTTCCTCGACGAATGCTGTGAGGTCGGTGACGGCATGACCGCCAAGTCCGGCGAACTGTATTCAGCCTACCGTGCCTTCAGCGCATCAAATGGTGAGTACGTTCGCAGCACCACGGATTTCTATGCCGCCCTTGAAGCCGAGGGATTCATCCGTACCCGCACACGCAGCGGCAATCTCATCAATGGACTCAAGCTGTCTCCGAAGACAGACGATCCCCGAGATGAGTTCCCGGACTTTCTGGCCTGACACATAAAGATAGGAAGTGTGTAGGTCGTGTAAGTCTTCTCCAAAAGTCGTCTTTAGGCAAATTCAAAATAGCATAAAGAGAGTTTTCCGGAAAGATCTTCACGACCTGCACACATCAGGGAGAAAAGCATTATGAGAGAAAAAATCGTTGAGGAGCATCTGGTGAAAGCCGTTCGATTGATGGGCGGTCGGGCACTCAAGTTTGTAAGCCCCGGATTCGACGGTGTTCCGGACCGTCTGCTCCTCCTTCCGAACGGTCGCATGGCTTTTGCTGAGCTGAAAGCCCCGGGCAAACAGCTGCGACCGCTCCAGAAAAGACGAAAAAGCCAGCTGGAAACGCTGGGCTTCCGCGTTTACGTCATCGACAACACCGATCAGATCGGAGGCGTATTGAGTGAACTATCAGCCACATGATTATCAGAAATACGCCACCGACTTCATCCTCACGCATCCCGTAGCGGCTGTGCTGCTGGAAATGGGTCTGGGTAAGAGTGTGATTACCCTGACCGCCATCCAGGAACTGTGTCTGGACAGCTTCGAGGTCCACCGAGTCCTCGTGATCGCACCTTTGCGCGTGGCAAGGGACACATGGCCCACGGAGATTCAGAAGTGGGATCACCTCAGGAATCTGTCCTACTCGGTCGCAGTCGGCACAGCGCAGGAGCGCAAGGCCGCACTTCAAAAGCCCGTTTTCATCCACATCATCAACCGCGAGAACGTGCAATGGCTCATCGAGGAAAGCGGAATCCAATGGCAGTACGACATGGTCGTTGTGGACGAGCTCTCTTCATTCAAGAGCCATCAGGCAAAGCGATTCCGAAGCCTCCTGAAAATGCGGCCTCAGATCAAACGCTTTGTCGGGCTTACAGGCACACCGGCCAGCAACGGCTTCATGGATCTGTGGGCAGAGTTCAGGCTGCTGGATATGGGCAAGCGCCTCGGACGGTACATCACGCACTACCGCGACTCCTTCTTCGTGCCCGACAAACGCAACGGAATGCAGGTGTTCTCCTACAAGCTCCGTCCCGGTGCAGAGTCTGAAATCTACCGCCGCATCGGTGATATCACGATCTCCATGAAGAGCGCCGACTACCTGCAGATGCCAGAGTGTGTGATGAACACTGTCCCGGTCACACTCAGCGAAGACGAACACAAGGAGTACCAGGACATGGCCAGAGACCTGGTGCTCAGGCTGCACGGTGTCGAGATCGATGCCGCAAACGCAGCTGCACTTTCCGGAAAACTGTGTCAGCTGGCCAACGGAGCGATCTACACCGAGGACAGGCTCACGCTTGAGTTCCACGAGCGGAAGCTTGATGCGCTGGAGGATCTGATCGAAGGCGCCAACGGCAAGCCCGTTCTGGTGGCCTACTGGTTCAAGCACGATCTTGCCCGCATCAGGAAACGCTTCAAGGTTCGTGAACTGAAAAGCAGCAAGGATATCACCGACTGGAATGCCGGGAGCATCCCGGTTGCGGTGATCCACCCGGCCTCCGCCGGTCACGGTCTGAATCTGCAGGCAGGCGGTTCCACGCTGGTGTGGTTCGGCCTGACCTGGAGTCTTGAACTCTACCAGCAGACCAACGCCCGTCTCTGGCGACAGGGTCAGCAGGCTGATACCGTTGTCATCCACCACATCATTACGCAGGGCACCATCGATGAAGCCATCATGAAGGCCCTTTCTGAAAAAGACAAATCGCAGGCCGCACTGATTGATGCGGTCAAGGCACAACTGGAGGTGCGAAAATGACTGCAAAGGAATTTCTCGGTCAGGCCTACCGGCTTGACCAGCGGATTAACAGCAAGCTGCAGCAGATCGATTCTCTGCGCGGCCTTACACAGAAGGTAACCCAGTCCTATGACAACGAGGTCGTTTCCCGCACGAGAAACGTATCCTCGCTGGAAGATGCCATCATCCGCCTGATGGAGGCCGAAGAAGAACTGAACCGGCAGATCGACCAGCTGGTCGATACAAAAATCGAGATCGGTAAGCTGATCGAAAAGGTCCACAACGAAAGCTATCGGCTGCTGCTGGAAAAGCGGTATCTGTGCTTCCTGGCCTGGGATCAGATTGCCGCAGAAATGCACTACAGCCGCCGTTGGGTGCTGAACAAGCACGAACGCGCACTGGAGGTTGCCGATAGGCTGCTCCGTGAAAAGGAGGCACAGGCATGAGTTATCAGGAAGCCGTTGAGGATAACATTCCCCGAATGATTCAGCGTAACGGCATGTGGGCCTATCTTCCGCCGTGCCACGTGTGCGGCGGTCAGGCTTACAGCTGGAACTATATCCGGGGCTACAAATACACCTGCAAGGCCTGCAGACAGATAAAAAGAGTGCTTTCTAAAAAAGTGTGCACTTGAGTTCACCTTAGTTCACCTGAATTCACTTGTGTGCACGATTGAAGTGTGATACCCTAATACTGTCGAAATAGACATATTGAGGCCTTCACGGAAGCAACATCCGTGAGGGTCTTTCTTTTTGCCAACAGGAGGATTGAATATGCTTTTTACCTGTGAACAGGTGTCCGGCGGACACCCCGATAAGATTTGCGACCAGATCTCCGATGCCATTGTAACCGACTGCCTCAAGCACGACCGCAACAGCCGTGTGGCTGTGGAATGCATGATCAAGGGCTATGAGGTCAACATTGCCGGCGAGATTACCTCGAAGCACGATCCCGACTGCAGGGCGCTAGCCCGCCATGTGCTGTTCAACTACTGCGCCTATGAGGATCTGCCCAGGTACAACATCACTGTGAACCTTACGCGCCAGAGTCCTGACATCGCGCAGGGCGTTGATGGTGAATGCGACAAAAAGCTCGGTGCCGGTGACCAGGGCATGATGTTCGGTTATGCCACCAGCGAAACCCGGGAAATGCTTCCGCTGCCGTATGTGCTGGCCTGCGAGGCGCTGGAACGTCTGCGCAACTGCGGCGCTCCCTGCCTGCGCCCTGACGCCAAATGCCAGGTGACCTTCGATTACGGCAAGCATCGCATCGACACCTTCCTGATTTCCACCCAGCATGCCGAAGACGCCAGTACCGAAGACGTGTACAACATCGTGGCTCAGGTCATGAAGGACACGGCAAAACGCTACGGCCTCAACACCGATTTCAAAGTGCTGGTCAATCCCACCGGGCGATTTGTGATTGGCGGCTCGTTTGCCGATACCGGCGTGACGGGCAGAAAGATCATCGCGGATACCTACGGCGGTGTTTGCAGGCACGGTGGCGGTGCTTTCAGCGGAAAAGATCCTACGAAGGTTGACCGCTCCGCTGCCTACATGGCAAGGAAGATCGCAAAGGACATCGTCCGCGCACATCTTGCCCGCCGGGTGGAGGTGCAGCTGGCTTATGCAATCGGCGTTGCGGAGCCGGTTTCCATTTCGGTTGACTGCTTCGGCACCAATACCGTGCCCAGGCGGTTTATTGTAAACTGGATCCGAAAGCACTATGACCTGACGCCTTCCGGCATCATTTCTTTCCTTGGTCTGCGTGATGTGGACTACAACATGGTGTCCTACGGCGGTCATTTCCGTCACGGCTGGATGCCCTGGGAGAAGTAACACATATCCCTGCAGATTTATCTTGACTTATATGGGCTTTAGAGTGAGTAATGGCATACCCCAAAGACCAAAGGAGGATTTGCCATGAAGCTGAATACCCATCCCGAGAACCGCAAGGAAATGGTCAGGGCGATTTCCGAACTGACCGGCCTTGAAGCCACCTACATGTTTACTCCAACCTACTCTTTCAAGATCGGACCGATCACGGTAAACCGTAACGGCACCATCGACTGTGAGGATGAAACCATGACCGACACCATCAAGCCCATGCTGATCGAACACGGCTGGCTGGACGCCGATGCCGAAGCCGAAGCCCCGGCTGAAGCCCCGGCCGATTCCAAAGAGATCCCCGAGGATACAGAGCCCATTCGGGTTGCCGAGATGGAGATCACCATGCCGGTTGAAAACTGGACAGTTGCCCAGCTGACCAACCTTCTGAGAACCTTTTACGGCAAGCAGTACCTTATCAACCGCATGCTGGACTACAACATGCTTTACATCGAGGAATCCTTCGTCACGGCGATTTCTGAGAATCCGCCCGAGACGACAGCGGATTTCGAAGCCCGTGTACAGAGAGCCATCGAGGCCGACTGCATTCAGGGACTGCGAGTTGCCGATGGGCTGGTTACCATCTGCACACCCTTCGTCGAAGACGAACCGACCCGCTGGACGGCCTACGCAGATCTGCTGAAGGGCATTCTGAAGAGTTCGGAAACCGCAACGAGGGTCAGCATCAAGCGCCAGGATGATTCGGAAAATGAAAAGTATCACGCCAACAGCTGGCTGATGCGCATGGGATTCGGCGGTCCGGGTTTTAAAGAAACCCGCCGCATCCTGATGAGCCACCTGACTGGCTTTGCAGCATTCAAGAGCGCAGCCGACATGGAGGCACACAAGGCCCGGCAGGCTCAGCGCCGCAGGGATCAGCGGGAGGAGGCGCAGGCGTGAGCGACTGGTACACCTGGATTCAGAACATTGCCCTCGAGCGCATTGATGAGATCGAACGGCATTTGAATACCAACCCGGATTTATTTCCCCAGTTTACCGAAGCGGCACAGCGAATTGATGCCGCTATGGAACAGACCGCTGCACATCCGAATGACGATTTGACAGCGCGAGATGATCTCTGGACTGCCTACTCCTCGGCACTGGCATTGGAAATGTACCTTGCCGGCGCCCGGGATGGCGGAAGAGTGTATCATGCATTTGTAACCGTTGAGTTGCCTGAGATACAGAAGCCCGAGGAGGTACAGCATGAACAGACTGACGCCTGAGCATCTGAAAGCCCTCAGGGAACAGTATCCCAGGGGCTGCAGAGTTCGCCTTAACCACATGAACGATCCATACCGGCCTGATTTGAAAGAAGGCTCACTTGGTACAGTGATCCGTGTGGATGACATCGGTACGATACACGTTGCCTGGGACTGCGGTTCCTCGCTGGGCGTTTTGCTCGGCGAGGATTCCTGCACCCGCATTGACGAGGAGGATGTACATGACTGAGAAGATGATTCGAAAGCTTGGCGATTTGAAAGCCAGACAGGATGCCGGTGAACACATGCATTGCCCTCGCTGCGGTGCTGATACCATGAAGGATCCCGTACATACCAATGCCCTCAGCAGAGTTGCAGACATCTACATCTGTGATGCCTGCGGATCGGCAGAAGCAATGCTCGCATTCATGAACCAGGAATACCCACTCACCAGCTGGTCGGCCTTCCAGCCCTCCAGACCCCAATCCGATTTCAGAGAGCTTCCCGCCACTGATGTATTGATGAGAGTGACGCACCAGATCGATGCGCTCACAGAAATCTGCACGAAGTGTATGAATGATCCCGAGCATGCCGCCGAATACAGGCTTGAGGCATTTGAAAGCTGCCCGGGTCTGACGGAACTCTGGCCGCAGCCCTTCCAGGCAAAATACGATGCAGCTGACGGCACGGTGCTGGTCCGATTCAAAACCGACAGGAACGGCGCCCTCCAGATGACCATCAACACTGTAGAAAAGTAACGACTTCTGATTTGAAAGCGTCAGGCAGAAATGCCCGGCGCTTTTTCTTTGTCCACATGCGCCCACGGTTGCCGCACGTTCGGTCGCTGCCGCAGGGCATGGGAAAATGGTCGGCTCGATTCAAAAGCACGACACGCGCCCACGTGCGCGGCAACAGAAAAAAGCCTGCCTCCCGCAATTGGAAGCAGGCTGGATTCCGCCGGTTCATCAGCGGAGGCGGTCGCGCTTGAGGCTTCGGTTCAAAGCCGGTTCAAGCACCCGCTTGATTTCAGAGCTGATGCCCAGTTTGATGTATGCATCGTGGATGCCGTTGTAGTAGCTTGCCGTCGGCGGCTGGGGTCTGATCATGTTCATGATGTAGACCATTCCCTCGATTTGAGAGCCGTCATCCATTCGCACCCTCCGCTTGTGCTTGGTGTAGTATCTCGGGAAGCCCTCGTAGTAGTCGAGGTTCTTTTCGTCCTCCTCATCGATTTCCCAGACGGCCACCGGAACGCTGGCCTTGTGTGCGCGGCTCCTCTCCACTGTGGCGTGGAGGTAGAACTCCAGCCGGTGATTTGGAAGCTGGCCCATGCCGACCAGCCGGGCGTTCGGGCAGCGATGAGCCATCTGTTCTTCGACCATGTTGGAACCGTATGCAATGTACTTCATGTGGTAATCCTCCCTTACTTGATTTGAAAGAATATTCGCTCTGGTTCGGATGAAAGTCAACGCCTGTGTGTGCCGGACTGAAATCTTATTATTCGTATTCCAGTCCAACGTACCTCGGATATTTGAAACCTTGCGGGTCGATGATCAGCATGGTCAGCGAACCCTTGCAGGTGACCCTGATGGCAGGCACCGCATCGTCCTTCATCGGCGGGTAATGATTTGAGAACTCCTCGATCCATTCCCGGTCGGACACCAGATCCTCGTGCAGCGCGAAGAATTCATTTTCCTCCAGCTGTACCTCCCTGGCGATGTAGTAGCTGTCGATGGGTTTACCTCCGTGGCGGTTCCCGATCCACTCGGCGCCGGTGCGCACGTCATCGAGGGTGCAAGGCTTGCGGACGAATGTGGTCTTGGGCATGGTGTGTACCTCCTCTTGATTTCAAAGCTGTGTTAGCGGCGGGTCAGGCGGTAGCATTCCGCGAAGCTGCGGTTGCGCACGTACTCCTCGTTGATGAACCTGCAGATGTTGAAGCCCGCGCGATTCGCGTCGAACTCGATGTCGTGCCAGCCGCCTGCGAAGTAGGTCGTCCGACCGATGATCTCGTCCGCGTCTGTGTTCCGCAGGAAGGTGCGCAGGTCGGAGACCGAATGCTTCAGGATGATGGTTTTCTTCATGGGGTGTACCTCCTTGCTTGATTTGGAAGCTGTATGGCTTCCCGCGACTGGTGTGCCAGTTTCGGCCCGGAGCCACCGGGCCATCGTCAGGCGGGGCGGTTTGGAAGCGTGTGTCAGGAGGCCTGGCGCCATGCGGCGTTGCCGGGCAGGTTCTTGAGGAGGTGTTCGCGGGCAGTCGCGAATTCGTCTCCGATGAAGCCCAGCCGGAGGAGCCAGCATCGGAAGGTGTACTTCGGGTTGTCGGTCTCGGGGCGTCTCGGGCTGGCAGCGCCTGCAGCAAGTGCCTGGGCGCTGATGGCCAGGCAAAGCTGGATGTAGGCTTTGATCTTGCCCGCGTGGAGGGTGGCCTCGAAGGCGCGGAACTCGATGGTGTGTGCCGGACGCTCCTCGGAGAAGGTCGCGTGGAGGTTGAGCAGGTGGTAGCGGCTGGAATCGTAGTGCCGAAGTGCGCAGCGCCTCCAGTCGGAGTAGCTTCCGTCCGAGTAGGTGTACCAGACCCTTGCGAAGTCCTCCATGGTCTTGGGCTTGATGCTGTTCAGCTTCTGGAGGAAGAGGGGCTCGACCGGCTTGCACCAGCGGCCTCGGCGCTCGGGGGTGATTCCGAGGGCCATGGTCAGAAGGTCTTCCTTCGCGTTGACGATGTTGACCAGGTTTCGGAGCGTCTTGGGAGTGTGCGAGCCCAGCCCGACGTGGATGTGGATTCCGCAGGATTCGTCGACCCTAGCGCCGGCGTTCCGAAGGGCTCGGACCACCTTCTGGACCATCTCGATGTCTTCCCAGCGGCACACCGGGCTGACCACCTCCGCCGAGGGGTCGGTGACCGAGCCGTCGCTCTCGACCGTCCAGTGCCGCCCGTCGGGCATGTCCACTTCCCAGTTGTCCAGGTGGTTGCCGATGTACCTTGCCGTCGTTCCGAAGAACCGTGCGATGGCCTCCGCTGTGCCTCTGCGACCGAGGCCGGTGGTTTCGATCTCGATGCCGAAAGTCTGAGTTTTCATGGGGTTGCCTCCTTTTTCGCTTCCCGTGGGGTGTGCCCCGCGGCGTGACACATTCATCACTCTTTCCGCCCCAAATAGCAACCCGACCGAACCACCAAATTATCCGCCCTAATGACGGTGCGCCATCGACAAAGAAAAGGGGCAAAAAGCGGTTTCTTCCTATATGCGCGTGAAAAGGCTTTTTCGAAGCCCCCAGCTTTTTCCGCCGAAACCGCCCGAAGATTCCCTGCACATGGCCAAATAACCCTACACGCCCCGCAAGCTTTCTCCGCCAGTTTTCGCCCCAGCACAGCCCCGTTGCCCGCCTTTTTCGCGACAAAAAGGGGTTTTTTTGCCCCCAACGCCCGCCATACCCGCCTTTTTGCCCGCCCGAACGCCCCCGTTTTGCCCCGGCGCTGCCCGGTTTTGCCCGGCGCGCACCCGGATGAAGCCCCGGCTTGCCCCAGTTTTGCCCGGGACCCCGGCGCCCGCGCACACCCCGGGACCCCGGAAGCCCCCGCCTGTGCGGCTTTTTTGCCCGCCCGCGCCCGCTTCCACCCGCCGTGCGCCGCC
>ERZ857882.834-NODE-834-length-38178-cov-6.781051_pt1 | contig 38178 bp, 56 predicted proteins | sample MGYA00519697_ERZ857882 | MGnify/ENA primary metagenome ERZ857882 (study PRJEB31778, sample SAMEA3449373) | human gut metagenome | biome: human gut; feature: human-associated habitat; material: faeces | place: United Kingdom | collected 2010/2012 ...
CGCTGATCCCGCAGGCTTCCGCCACTTCCTGGCGGCTCTTGTTACCTCTCAGCTTTCTGAGCTTTTCAGCCATGATCTTGTTGTTCATGTGTTTCTCCTTCCTTGGTTTAGTCTCTGGGGTCGTGGATCTGGATCCGGAGCTTTTCGCCCAGCCAGTCCAGGCCCTCGCGGGTCATCCAGAAATAGATGCCCTTCTCGCCGGGCTTGCCGCTCACGACGTAGCCCTTCTTCTCCATCTTCCGCAGCGTCTCATAGTCGGGGCCGGACAGCGCCGAGTAGAAGTAGTCGCGGTATGGCTTGTAGTATCGCCGGCCGTGCCGGATGTAGGGGCGCTTGTAGTTCAGGCCGATCATGTGGGCCGCGATCTGCACGTCCTTCGGGTACTGGTGCAGCGGGATGTCCTTCCTCATGGTGGCCTCCTTAGTGCTGCACCTTCTGGCTCTTGGTCTGGAGCTTCAGCCAGAGCTTCATGGTGTCACGGGTGAGGTAAAACGAGCCGCACACGGCGATGAAGTGGTCGAGGTAGGTGTGGACCACCCCGCCCTCGATGACATACTTGGCGCCGATCCAGCAGAGCTCGAAGGCGATCAGAGTGCCCAGCAGGCAGGCGAGATAATTGGAATAATACTTGAAGCGGGTCATTGTTGTGTGTCCTCCTTTTCTTTGGTGGCTGCGAGCACGTCGCACCACTCTATAAATGCTCTCAGTATGGGGTTGGTGTTGCCCTGGTCAGCCCAGCCGGCGAAGCCGATCCAGCCGTCAGCGTTGAAGCTGATGCACTCCCGGCGCTCGAAGTAGTGGCTGTTGACGTAGAGGAAGCAGCTGATCAGGGTGCCGTTGGTCTTCCGTTTGAGGTCGATCCGGCGGCTCAGGTACATGGAGCCCATCGAGGTCTCGCAGTCTGCGTTGGCCTTCTTGATGTGCTTGTTCAGCAGCATGACCAGGGTGAGGATGTCGCCCTCGGTCACATCGTCATAGGTGAGGCCCTTGCCATCGAAGTAGATCCGGGCCTGCTCATTGGTGCAGACGGGGAGGATCCCCGTCTTTCTCATATATGCAGCCATTGGTCGCCCTCCTTACTTGCCAGCGACCAGCAGGTCGTAGAGCTTGGCCTTCAGCTGGATGACTTCGGCCTCGGCGGCCTCAGCGCGGCGCTGGGCTTCTCCTGCGGCAGTTGCTTCCTCATCACATCGCTGGCCGTTCCAGCGTGCGGTCTCCTGCATCTGAGCCAGCTGAGCCTTGAGCTGAGCGATCTCGGCGTCCTTCTCCTCAGCGACCGCATGGGCGGCAGCGTGGGCGGCATCGTAGTCCTTCACGGACTCGGCCAGCTTGTCCTCCAGCTCTGCGGCGCGTTTCTCGGCGCGGCGGGCGCGGTCAGCCATAGAGCAGGCCCAGTCGTTGTCGATGTTCTCAGCGGCCAGGTCGAAGCAGCCCTCGAAGGCGGTGGCCAGGTAGGAGTCCGGGCCCAGCTGCTCGACCATCTTCCGGATCTTCTCCAGGGTGTCACGCTCCTGCTGCTTGGTGGCCGGGGCGTTGGTGCTGGCCAGCTCGATGCTGATGATGGTGGCCGTGCTGTGACGGTAGCACTCGCCGAAGTCCTTGCGGGCCTGGCGCTCGTTGGCAGCGGTGAAGTGGTCGGTGCCCTGGGTCCCGTTCTCGCGGGTAAAAATAATCTTGTAGGTGTTCATTGTGTGCCCTCCTGTCGGTGGTGTGTTCTCTTGTGTGCACGTTTCGTGCACAATCACAATATAGCACACGCTTCGTGCTCTGTCAAGCACATTTCGTGAAAATTTGAATTGAAATTTTTGCACGTTATGTGTATAATCAAAGTATCTAAAAGAGGGAGGTCATTTTCATGGCTGAATTTGCAAAAATCTTTAAGCAGTTACGCCTGGAGCGGGAGCTGTCTCAGAGCAGACTGGCCGACCAGCTTGGCATATCAAAGAGCGCTGTCAATATGTATGAACGCGGAGACCGCCGCCCCGATTTCGAGACGGCGGAAGTGATCGCGGACTTTTTCAATGTAGATATGAACTACTTGCTGGGGTATTCTGATAAAATCACGCGGCTGTCCGGGGACCACACCGACCCCACATCCGGCCCCTATGTTGAAGTCACTGCTGCGGAGCTGGAGCTGCTGAAGGCTTTCCGGCACGCCGGAGCTGAGACCCAGGCGGCGATCAGAGCGATCCTGCACATTTAACGGGAGGACCCCCGGGAAGGGAGGACGGTGCCATGCGCGGCGTCATTTATGCGAGATATTCACCGGGCCCACGTCAGACAGAGCAGTCCATCGAGGGCCAGGTTGCCGACTGCCAGCAGTATGCTGAGGAGCACGGCATTGACATCATAGAGATATATGCAGACCGGAAGGTCTCAGGCAAGAGCGTCGTCGGCCGCGACGAGTTCCAGCGGATGCTGCGCGACGCGGAGAAAGGGCGCTTCGACTGCGTCCTGGTGTGGAAGATCGACCGCTTCGGCCGAGATCGCCAGGACATCGCCCTGGGAAAAATGACATTGAAGCGGGCCGGCGTCAAGCTGATGTATGCCCGGGAGAGCGTCCCGGAGGGTCCGGAGGGGATCATCCTGGAGAGCGTGCTGGAGGGCCTGGCCGAGTATTACTCCGCCGACCTGCGGCAGAAGGTCATCAGAGGCATGAGAGAAACGGCGAAGAAGGGCCAGTATTGCGGCCAGTCTCTGCCGATAGGTTACAAAGTAGACGCCGAGCGTCACATCGTCGTGGATGAGCGCGAGGCGGCAGTTGTCCGGGAGGCGTTCAAGCTCCACATCGCCGGCGGCCAGATCCGGGACATCGTCCAGCTGTTCGCCGACCGTGGGATCATGGGCCGGCGCGGGAAGCCGGTCTCCAATGCGGTCGTCTATCGTATGCTGCGGAATGAGAAGTACCTGGGCGAGTTCTACATCCAGGACGTGAAGCTGAACGTGGAGCCGATCATCGACCAGGCGACCTTCCTGGAAGCTGCCCGGCACTTTAAGACGAGCCGCAACAATGCGGCAGGGAGGGCGAAGGTGAACTATTTGCTGAGCTGTAAAATGTTCTGCGGGTACTGCGGCTCGATGATCAATGCAGAGACCGGCACCGGGAAGCTGGGGAAAGTGTACCGGTATTACAAGTGCGGAGACAAAAAGCGCGGGAAGGCCTGCGAGCTGAAGCCGTTCCCGAAGGACCACCTGGAGGACGCGATCATCCTGGCCACGGTGAACGATATGCTGACCGATGACATGATCGAGAAGCTGACCGTCCGGATCCTGGAAGTCCAGGAACAGGAAAACGCCGACGATCCCGTGGTGGGATTGCGTCGGCGTCTTGACTCAAATAAAAAGCGCCAGCGGAACTTGCTGGACGCGATAGAAGAAGGCGGGGCCCGTGGCCTGGTCTCTCGTTTGGCTGCCCTGGAGGAAGAGGAGGAGCAGCTGGTGCTGGAGATCCAGCGGGCAGAAATAAAAAGGCCCCGACTCACCCGTGAGGTGGTCGAGGCCTGGCTGCGCTCCTTCCGCGTCGGAGACGTCACGGATGACGACTTCCGCGCTCGGTTGGTTGACACGTTCATCGCCCGAGTCGAGCTCCGCAACGATGAGGCGCTGATATTTTACAATATCCGAGAAAAGGGCCCGCACTCACGTGTTCGAGTACGGCCCGAATGGTGGACTTGATAAGTCCAAATCCGAAATAGTAGCGGTATTGTTTTCGCCGCTGTAATTGTAGGTTATGACAATCTTATCATCATAGACGAAAACGGCGTGAACAAAGGTATCAATAAGCTGCTGGCGGTATTTTTCGCTTGTTATGTCGCCGTCCTTAAAGCTGGAAATCCAATAAATTATTTGTTCCCTGCTGATGATCCGCCGCGCAATGCTTTCTTTTGCAATCTCTATTTCAACGTTGCGCTTTTCGTCCTCTAATTCGGTCAAGCGGGTTTTCGTGCTTTCGGTTATGATCCCCTTTTCAATCGCGGTCATAATGTTTTTGATAGAAACTTGAATTTCAGCAAGGGAGTTTTCCAAATAAAGCATTGTCCCGCTTTCGGCGGCTTCCGCCTTCTGCAATTCAACAAGCCGATCCGCGATATTCTCTATAACATCGTCTTTCAGAATGTCCGTAACGGTACGCTGGATTACTAAATCTTCGATCCAGTCTTTTTTCACATTGCTTTTGTCGCAGGCCTTTTCACGCTTCTTCTTGACGCAGGCATAGTAATAATACTTCTTGCCCGTCTTGCTTGTGCCGCTTTCTCCCACCATAGCGGAGCGGCATTTACCGCAAAACAGCTTTGTTGAAAGCAAATAGTTTATTTCTGCCTTCACTCTTGCGGGGGCTTTTTTGTTTTGCTCCATACGCAACGCCACCATTTCAAATAATTCTTTGTCGATGATCGCCGGAATGCCGCCGACGATCTCCCCATACTTTGTTTTGTAAATGCCTATGTACTTCTTGTTCGTCAAGATAGTATGCAGGCTATTTTTATTGAACGCGCCGCCGCGAGCCGTTTTCACGCCGCGAGCGTTGAGAATGTCGCATATTTCTTTTACCGTCTTGCCGCTGCTGTACAGCTTGAAAATATCAACGACAACGGGCGCAGTTGTTTCGTCAATCTCAAAATAGCAATCGGAATTGACCTTGTACCCTAATACGCGCTGACCGCCCAGCGCCTTACCCTTTAAGGCGTTTTCTCTCATGCCGCGCGTGATCTTCTGCGACAATTCAACGCTGTAATACTCCGCCATACCTTCAAGCAGGCTTTCCATGATGATACTTTCCGGCGATCCGTTCAAATTCTCCATAGCGGAAAGAACCTTCACGCCGTTTTTCTTCAAGCGGGCTTTATAAATTGCGCTGTCGTAGCGGTTGCGGGTGAAGCGGTCGAGGCGGTACACAATGACGGCTTGAAACTGACGCTTTGCGCTGTCCTCTATCATCTTTTGAAAGGCGGGGCGGTTGTCCGTCTTTCCGCTGATAGCGCGGTCGATATAGGTATCAATTACGGCTATATCATTCGCTTTCGCAAATGCGTAACATTCCCGTAATTGTCCTTCTATGCTTTGTTCTGTCTGACGATCGGAGGAATAGCGGGCGTATATGACCGCGTTTAATGCTTCCGGCATTATTATTCCCCCTTCTGTTCATTTTCCCAACGCTCTATCCCTTTTACAAGTCCGGTATAAAAAGCTTTTTGTTCAGTTTCGGACAATTTGGAAACATTGTTAAACAATTCGTTCATCTGTTCAAGTAAAAGAGAAGAATTGCTTTCGCTGTTCACTTGCTCTTGGATTTTAGCTTGCAGATGTTTTCCAAATTGCGAAGCGTCATTTGAAAAATATCTTAAAAGCATACTTTCTATTGGCGTTCTACTTGTGGCGGGTTTTTCTTCGATCGCTTCAAGGTCGTTAAGGTTGTACTTTAACATGAAAAGCAATTCTTCAAGCGGTATTCCGGTAGCGTCAGACAGCTTGACAAACGTATCAAGGCTAATTGTCACGGGCTTACCCGTGCGCGGATCATAGCCTTTTTCGATACTGTCCAAATGCGTATGACTTATTCCGATTTTTTTAGCGTAATCACGAAGCGAAAGATCACCACGTGCTTTCCGTATTGCCTTACCTAATGCATTGTTATCCATACACAACACCGCCTTTTATCATATTGTAAACTACACACTACAATAAATCAAGACAAGCACAGAAAATTTACAAAATAATTTTGTTGTGTACGCTTGACAAAATAGGTTTTGTTGTGTATGCTTTACATATAGGAGGTGGACGGCGTGTTAAACAAGGTAAAAGAGTACCGCAAGAAAAGAGGAATGACACAAGCGCAGCTTGCGGAGCGGGCTAACATTTGCAGGCCGTATCTTTCGGCGATTGAGAGTGGGAAGCAAACAAGAATTTCAAACGTTGTCATGTTTCAAATTGCCCGCGCTCTTCAAGAGCCGATCGACAATATTTTTTTTAGCAACTATGTTGTGTGCGCACAACAAGTAAAGGAGGCCTAACACATGAGCGGGATAACGGTACAGCTTGACACAATGCCCGCGCCCGTCATGGCGGCGCATTGCCGGGGGTTGTTTGAAGCAATCGGAAGTTTCTTCGATGATCCGGACAATCAAGCGAAGTTCGAGGCATGGCACAAGAAGAAATACGGCTGCTTGCCGAAAGAAACTTCATACGGCAGGCCGTCGGAGGTGAAAGGAGCGTAAACAATGAGCAAGCGGAAAAAGAAACGCGGCGGCGGTCGTTCCCCGTATGAGGGTTACGAAACGGAGGTATGGGGATCAAGCCCGATACAGATAGCCGCGATCGAAAAGGAATACCGGAGCATGGAAGAAGAGAGCTTCCAAATGGGCGCAGAGGATCGGGAGCAGAACCGCCGGAAGATGGACTATCACGAATTTGCTTTAGACTTTGCCGCCCTTCCGTTGCCGCGCGGGATCATTACGGAAATCGCACGGGCGAATTATGCGACATATCTTGACGCATACAAGGGCAAGGCATTCAAGGCGCATATCATTTGCAAAGTTCTTTCGTTGGAGGGCGATGCGGTATGACAGGAAGCAGAAAATATAACTTCAAGTGTCAGAGTTTCCCGAACACGATTGAGCAGGAGCGCAGGCGGCGCGGCTGGACTGTTACGAAGTTGGCGGAGCTTTCCGGCGTAAGCCGTTATTCGATAGCAGCATATGAAACATGGGCGGCGGGCGGCATTGTCCCGAAACAGCAGATGAAGAGCGTAACGGACACAACGGCGCAGATGATCGCGGACGCGCTGGAGGTTACGCCGGAACAGCTTTTCAAGCACTATGCGGAGGCGGCGGCAGAGCATAAACCGCGCGTTAAGCCTTTTCCAACAAGAGCGGAGCGGGACGGCGCAATATTGAAAGCGTTAGAACCTGCAAAATATACGGCGCTGAAAATGTGCGGCGTTCTTCAATGCAAAGATGTATGGTGCGAAATGGACGACGTTATAGCGATCGCATATGAAACCGTTGTTGAGGTTGCGGAAGAGGCTTTAGAAAGAGGGATCGCGGCGGGCGTTTGCTTTGACGCGATAGCTTGCGGAGCGGTCAAAAAGAAGTTTCTTCGACTACGCAAATATTACGGTGAGAAATGCCGGAAAGCCGATCTTGTGAGCTATGAAGCATATTTCCCCCTTCGCGATCCGGCTTCTTCCTATCGCCTTGAAGATCGTTACGAGTTGCGCGAGGAATGCCGCGAGGCCGTCCGGACGCTTTCACCGGAGCGCCGCCGCGATCCATACATAGCGGAATTGCTGGAGGAATTAGCATTATGAAAAAAGAGGACAAAAAAATAACGCCCATCGGCGGGCAACCGATGAACGTTAGGGCTGTACAACAGCTATTCACTACAAATAAATTATAGCAGTTGTACGGCCTTTTGTCAAGGCAGGAGGCCAAAAAATGCGAGCAAAAAGAAGGATTTTCGCGGGTAGCGTATGTGAACAGGAGGTGTACACCTTGCCGGATCGGACAAAGGACGTAAAGAAGGCAGAGCCGCGCCCACGGTTCAGCAGCGCGGAGGAATACGAGGACTTCAAGCAGCGGTTAGCCCGTCGAAATCATGCGCGAATGTTCAACGCGACGTTTTCCCCCGCTTCCCTCTATACCACGATCACGCTGGACAACGAACACGAAGTACATACATTCGCCGAGGCGGACGGGATCATAAATCCGTTTTGGCGGCGATTGCGGCGGTTAAATCCGGACGCGCAAATAGCGCTTTACCCCGGCAGAGGCAAGACAACGAGCCGCATTCACTTTCACATGGTATCTAACGGGCTGACCGAAGAGCAGATACGGGAGAAGTGGGACGGCGGAACGATTATTCGTATTGAACACTTGCGGGAACACAACTACTACAACGGCGTGGATCACGGGCGGGATTATACAGGCCTTGCAAATTACCTTTTCGACCATTGGACACCGGAGAGAGGGACGCGCCACCATTACAAGGGTACGCGGAATTTGTGCCAGCCGGAGAAGGAAGCGGCGACGGAAGCAAAGCGGGAGTATTCCGAGAGCAAGCCGCCGCGAGCGCCGAAGGGTTACAGGCTTGTGGAAGCAAAAACGAACCGTTACGGCTATATGTGCTTTAAGTACGTTCGCAGCGAGGACGCGGCGGAAGCGCCGCCACCGAACAACCAGAAACGGCCTCTAAAATGCTGATCGCGGATCAGCTTTGAAGGCCTTGTAAATAAGTAAGGTTCGATAACCAACACTTTCTTTGAAGATGATTTTTTGTTTAATTCCCCGTCGCCTGCTTTAGATAGATCACGAAGGCGGCGAGCCGTCAAGAGGAACGTGGAATACCGGAGCGGCGCAACGCGGCGCGAGGATATGCCGCGAAAGCCTCTTTACGGTGAGTTGCCGGAGTGATAGAAGCAGGACGGCGGCGGGGATAACAAAAAATCATCAGAGGAAGCACATAGACACGCAGACAGCAGCCCGCCCGCAGGCGTGTTCAATTCCTTTGAGCCTGTCCCCCTCCCAGCGGGAGGGGCGGAGGGGTGGGAGAAAAAGCAGACAGAAAGGAGAAACGAAAATGTATTTCAGAGTATGCCCGCATTGCGGTTGCGCCCTTGATCCTTCGGAAAGTTGCGATTGTCAGCAGGAACGGAGGAACGAAGAGGAAGAGAAAGCAGCGGAGCGCCGGAAGGAGGACAAAGACGCGTGAATATCTTTCAACGCATATTTGGGAGGGTAAAGCCTCCAGCACGGGGAACAAGCCGCGCGGAGATCATCGGCGGCGGGAATGCCTTTTCAGCATGGAGCGGTAACGCATACAGCAACGACATTTTCAGAAGCGCCGTTGACGCGATCGCCCGCAATGCTGCAAAGCTGAAAGGATCGCACATTATCAAGTATCGGGATCATGAACAGGTAACGGGCGATTGCAAGTTAAACCGTCTGTTACAGGTTGAGCCAAACCCGTATATGTCCGCCTTCGATATGCTGTACAAGCTGTTTACCCACTATTTTCTGTACAACAACGCTTTTGCGTACATTCAGAAGGACGAACGCGGGCAATGCGTCGCCGTGTTCCCGCTCAATCCGGTTCATGCGGAGTTTTTGAGCGACACGGGCGGGGCGCTATATGTGCGCTTCATCTTTTCCGGCGGGCGTGAAGTCATTTTACCGTATGCGGATATTGTCCACCTTCGCCGCAATTTCAACGGGAACGATATTTTAGGCGATCCTAACGACGCGCTTTCCCCCGCGTTGCAGCTTGCCCACGCGCAGAATGAAGGCATTGTTTCCGCGATCAAGACAGGCGCGAGCATTCGCGGCATTCTGAAACGCACACAGCTTGCGAATGCCGACATCTTGAAGGAAATGCGCGAAAACTTCATACAGGACTATTTGAACATCAACAACAACGGCGGCATTGCCGTTCTTGACAGCGCCGCCGAGTATATCCCGATCGACAACAAGCCGTATGCGATCGACGAAAAGCAAATGCAGGCCGTGAAAACGAAGATTTACGACTATTTAGGCGTTTCGGAAGCGATCGTAAACAGCAGCTACGACGAAAACCAATGGGCGGCGTTCTATGAAAGCGTCATTGAACCGCTGGCGCTGCAATTAAGCCTTGAATTTACGCGCAAGCTGTTCAACGATCGGGAAAGAGCCTTCGGCAATTCTATTCTGTTCGAGAGCGGGCGACTTCAATTCACCAGCAACGCGACGAAAGTAAACTTGATCCGTGAAATTATGCCTATGGGCTTGCTTACGGTCAATCAAGCATTGGAAATTCTGAACCTTCCGAGCGTTTCCGGCGGAGATCGCCGCATTCAATCGCTGAATTACGTTGACGCGGACAAGGCGGAGGAATACCAGCTTGCAAAGGCAAAAGCGCCCGCAGCGCTGAACGGTGATACCGGAGCGGGAGCGGACGGCAAAAACGGAGAGAACGGAGGAACGCAGGCATGAAGGAAATTAGAGTATGCGAAATAAGAGCGGACGCGGCGGCGGCAGGCGCGGCGAAGGTTCTTAAATTAGAGGGTAGGCCGATTGTTTACGACCAGCCCACCACGATAAACGATCCGGCAGGCACGTTTATTGAAATTATCCGAGCGGGGGCGCTGGATCATGCGGACTTGTCCGACGCGAGATTGTTCTACAATCACGACTTGAACAAAGTACCGCTTGCGAGAACGCCCAAAACAATGCAACTGACGCTTGACGCGGCAGGGTTAAGCATGGTTGCAGAATTACCGGACACCGAGGAAGCGCGAAGCGTTTATACGGCAGTACAGCGCGGCGATCTTTCCGGAATGTCCTTCGCCTTCAAAGTGCCGGAGGGCGGCGACAGTTACGACGCGGCGACAAACACGCGCACGATCACAAAGATTGAAAAAGTGTATGAAATCAGCGTCGTTCCGTTCCCCGCTTATCCGCAGACCAGCGTTGAAGCGCGATCCGCTATTAACGCATGGACTTCTACGGCGGCGGAGAGGGCGAAAGCCATTATCAAGGCAAATTCAATTCTGCTGAAAGAGGTATAATGCTATGGCAGACGAAAACGGCATTGTTGTAAAGCCCGCCATTGTCAAGCAGGACGGGAATACAACAGAAATTGAAATCCATATCGAAAAGCCCGCCGAGCCGGAGCGGGAGCAGACCGAGGCGGCGGAGGCCGCACAGGACAAGCGGCGTAAATCGCTTACAGAAGTGCTTTACAGACAAATTGACATCTTGGAGCGGGAGCAGAAGAAAATTGCTTCCGGCTACGAGGGTAGCAACAACCCCAAAGCGGCGCGAAGTGAAAATCTTGCCTTCGCAAAGCAGATCACAGAAACGGCAAACGCCATTATTTCAATCAAACGGAGGAATACAAAATGAAATTCAAGACTATTGCAGAGGCTTTCAACTATTACCGCACTTCTACGCTGGAGGAAATCGAGCGCAGAGCGGCAGAGATCAAGAACATTGTTGCCACCGACGCAACCGCCGACGTGGACGCGCTCAATATTGAGCTTGAAGGACTTTCGCAGGCGAAGCAGAATGTACAGAGCCGCGCCGCGGGCGGGCAGCAGAACAGTTTTAACCCCGTGGCGGGCGCGGGTATGACCTTCGAGCGCCGCGCAAGCTATGAGGCTACCGAAGGCGACGTATTCAACAGCGCCGAATACCGCAGCGCGTTTATGAAACGCCTGCTGGGGCGCAAGCTGAACAGCTTTGAGGAAGCGGCCTTCAATCGCGCCATGACCGAGCAGCGGGCGGACGCTTACGGCACTTCCGGCAACGTTGCGGCGGTTCTCCCCACGCAGACGCTGAACGAGGTTATCAGCAAAGCCCGCACGATGGGCGGCATTATGAGCGTTTGCCGTTCCTTCAATGTGCCTTCTAAAATCGCTATCCCCGTCGGTACTCCCGCCGCCGCTGCAAGCTGGCACACCGAGGGCGCAGCGGTTGACAGCGCAGCGCCCAGCGTCGCAACCGTTTCTTTCGACGGCTACGAAATTATGAAGGTGCTTTCTATCAGCGTCAAAGTGCAGAGCATGAGCATTGCCGCATTTGAAAGCTACCTTGTGGAAGAGCTTACTAATTGCGTGATGGCCTGCATTGCGGACGGCCTTGTAAACGGTACGGGTTCTTCGCAGGGTACGGGCGTTCTGAACGGCATTACTTGGGGCGATACAAACGCCTTTACCTTCCACAAAACAAACGGGCTGAAATATGCCGACGTTGTGAAGGTCGTTGCCGCGCTGAAACGCGGGTACGCTTCCGGCGCTTGCTGGGCAATGAACAACGCCGCGCTGTACAACCTGTTTTACAGCATGGTGGACAGCAACGGGCGACCGATCTTCATTGCTGATCCGAAGGCCGAGGGGATCGGAAAAATTCTTGGCTTCCCTGTCGTTGTTGATGATTACCTCCCGGCGGAAACTATCCTGTTTGGTAACTTCAACTACATGGGCTACAATATGCCGGAGGGTATCACGATCGAGGCTTCCCGAGAAAGCAGCTTCAAGAGCGGGCGCATTGATTACCGCGCTATGGCGGTTGCCGATTGCAAGCCCATTGTGGAAGAGGCCTTTATCAAGCTGACACGTTCGGCGACTTAATCGGGAGCGGGTGCAATGCTTACGTTAGAGCAAGCCCGCGAAGCGTTACGGCTGGATAACACCGACAACGACGATATTATAACGGGATTGCTTGCGGCTATTCCGGACTATATCGAGCTTTGCACGGGCATTCCAGCGGAGGCACAGAAAACCGAACCGTTAGCAGATACGGCGGGAAAGTTCATTCTTACGCTTTGGTATCATGCGGAGCGGGTAGACGCTGACAAGATACAGCGGACTATTGACAGCCTTTTGAAAACGCTTCAACTGAAAGCGGAAAGGGGTTAAGGGTATGGCGAAGGACTACGCGAGGCCGTTCTATGACAGCAAGGAGTGGCGCAAGACGCGCGAGGCTTATTTGCAAAGCCAGCACTATATTTGCGAACGTTGCGGTGGGGCGGCTTCCGTAGTCCACCATATTCGCTATATCAAGCCGTGGAACGTCAACGATCCGGATATAACGTTGAATTGGGACAATCTGAAAGCCGTTTGTGAAAAGTGCCACGCGGAAGAGCATTCGCAGGATATGAAGGCGCGGGGGCAGGCGGCGCGGCTGAATGGTATTGCCTTCGATGATGAAGGCAACGTAATAAAGCAAGCGAATGTATTTCTTGTGTGCGGAAGTCCGGCGAGCGGGAAAACAACATACGTTGCGCAGCATAAAAGCGGCAACGATTTAGTTGTTGATCTTGATTATCTGTGCGCAGCGCTGAACGGTGAAACGGGCAACGTGCATTTGAACCATGCGCCGATCCTGTCCGTTGCGCTGGAAGTTCGGGAATTACTATATCAGATCATACAGGCGCGGCGCGGCAGATGGGAACGCGCCTTCGTGATAACGACGATCGCAGACACACGGGAAATGAAAGCCATTGCCGACGAATTGCGGGCAGAGGTTGTTCTAATGCCGACAACGCTTGAAGAGTGCATACGACGCATTCAGAGCGACGAAAGCAGAGCGCACAACCGGAAGCTAAATGAAAAGCTGGCGGCGGAATGGTTCGAGAAGTACGACGCTTCACGACGCAGCGACGAAATACCCCCCACTAAAATTTTTTAGAGGGGGAAAACGCACCGTCAGGGGGCAACCTGTCTTTTCCTCTCCACGGGCGCACATATGAGGGGAGGGCAAAAGCCCGAACGGGTAGTATTGAAACGGGGTGATTTGCCATGACAAACGATAGAGATAATGAGAGATTGAAGGACGTGCGCAAACTTAAAAAGATATTGAAACTTGTTCCGGCGGATCGCAAAGACATAGCCGAAAAGCTCATTGTTGAAATATCTTTCGTGGCGGAAACCCTTGCAGATTTGCGCGAAAAGATCAAGGAAAACGGCACAGTTGACCACTTCAAGCAGGGTAAACAAGAGTTCTTGCGGGAAAGCCCTGCTTTGAAGTCTTATAATACGACGATCCAGCGTTACAGCCTTCTTTATAAGCAGCTTACCGACCTATTACCGCCGCCGGAGGTTGACAGCAAGAAGAAAAATGAAGTGCTGGACTTCATCACAAAGCAGGGATAAACCTTGAATTACATTCTTGAATATTGGAGGGAGATTGAAGGCGGTAAATACGTTGTTTCGCGCAGGGTTCGGAAGGTTTATGAAGAGCTGGCGCGGCGGATCGAAGCGCCGGAAGCGGGCGCACGGTATATCTTTGACGAAAAGAAGGCCTTGCGCCCGATTGAGTTTATAGAACGCTTCTGCAAGCATTCAAAGGGCGAGTGGGCGGGCAAGCCTGTAACGCTTGAATTGTTCCAAAAGGCTTTCATATCCGCGCTGTTCGGGTTCGTCGATAGAGAAACGGGCTTGCGGCAGTACCGCGAAGCAATGTTCTACGTTGCCCGAAAAAACGGCAAAAGTACCATGCTGGCGGGCATTGCGCTTTATATGATGATCGCCGACCGTGAAGCGGGCGCGGAAATCTATTGCGTTGCCACAAAGCGAGATCAAGCGCGGCTTATCTTTGAAGAGGCCTATAACATGATTAAGCAAAGCCCACAGTTGCGCGAGCTTGTACGCAAGCGCAAGGGCGATCTATACTTTGCAAACACGTTTTCAAAAATGGAGGCGTTGAGCAAGGACAGCGGCAGCATGGACGGCCTAAACTCTCATTGCGTTGTGATCGACGAATTGCACGGCATTAAAGACCGCAATTTATACGAGGTTATGAAGCAATCGCAGAGCGCCCGCCGCCAGCCGCTCTTGATTATGATAACGACGGCGGGAACGATCCGCGAAAACATCTTTGATGAAATGTATGCGACGGCCTGCAATATCGTTGACGGCGTTTTCAAAGATGATACGTTTCTTCCAATCCTCTATGAGCTTGACAGCCGCGAGGAATGGACGCAGCCGGAGGCATGGCAGAAGGCAAACCCCGCGTTAGGCACGATCAAGAAAATAGATGATCTTCAAACAAAGGTTGCCCGCGCACAAAATAACCCTAACGAATTGCGCGGCCTGCTGGTAAAGGATTTCAATATCAAGGACACGTTAAGCACGGCGTGGCTGACCTATGAGGACATAGACAACGCGGAAACGTTCGATCTTGCCCGCTTCAAGAACAAGTTTGCGATCGGCGGCGCTGACCTGTCGAAAACGCTTGATTTGACGTGTGCAACGCTCTTGATGATCGACAAGGGCACGGGGAAACGGTGTGTTACGCAAATGTACTGGATACCGGAAGAAACGTTAGAGCGCCGCGTGGCGGAAGAAAAGATACCCTATGACAAGTGGCGGGATCGCGGACTATTGCGCACTTGCGCCGGAAACACGATCAATTACAAGGACGTAACGGCGTGGTTTTTGGAAATGGCGGCGGAATACAAAATTGTTCCCGCTTGGGTTTACTATGACGCATGGAGCGCCCGCTATTGGGTTGAGGAAATGAAGGCGAGCGGGTTTAATATGATCCCTTGCATACAGGGCGCAAAAACGCTTTCACTTCCTATGCAGAACATGGGTGCAGACTTGCAGGCAAAGCGGATTGTTTATAACAATCACCCGATCTTGAAATGGTGTTTGACAAACACAGGCGTTAAAACCGACGTAAACGGCAATATTGTTCCGGTCAAAAATCAAGCCGCAAAGCAGCGCATAGACGGCATGGCAAGCCTGCTTGACGCTTATGTAGGTTTAACGGAGAAATACGAAGAATATATACGGACGCTATAACGGAGGGAGCGGCAGGAATGAAGCTGAAAGATAAGAAAATCCGCATTATTGCTTTTACAAGCACGACAAATGAACACGGGTTCAACACGGAAGAATGGCGACCGATCCATAGCGGGAGGTTGTGGGCTTACTATCGGCAGTTGTCCGGAAGCGAGTTCTACGCTTCCGCAATGGTGAACGCGGCGGAAGAGGTTGTTTTCACGGTCAATCATAGAACCGACGTAACAACGGAAATGCTGGTGGAGTACGGCGGCAAGTTCTACGACATTAAACGCATAGACAACTACGAAGGCTATACCGATGATATTAGCCTTTATTGCAAGCTGTCGAACGATCAAAATATAGAAGTTACAGAGCCGGACGCGGCGAGCGTATGAGCTTATGGGAAAGCTATGGTGCAATGAGGAATTAGCGGCGCGGGCGAAGGCGGGCAATAAAGAGGCCTTCGCGCTGCTTTGGGCGCAGAACAGGCGGCATATTTACTACTTGGCGGTGAAATACCGTTCAATCATTGAGCAAAACGCGTTTGTTGATCTTGATGATTTCATGCAATGCGGATATTTGGCGCTGGTTGAAGCTGTAAACGCCTTCGATCCGGAAAAGGGATTTGCACTTACAAGCTACATAAACTTCAAATACAAACAACAGGTATACGCCATGTTCGGCAACGTCCGAGAGGGCGACAAGCGCATATTTCCGCAGCCGTGTTCCTCTCTCAATGCAATTATTGAGAACGACAAGGACGGGAGCGGGACGGAAGCGGGCGACTTGATAGAGGGTGAAAGCGCGGAAGAGTTCGACGAACGCATAGAGAAAAAAGAGCTATGCGAAATTGTCCGCGCGGCGGTCGATCGTCTGCCGGAGCGGGAAGCGTTTGTGATCCGGCGGTTATATTTTGACGATTACACGAAACGGGCGCTTGCTTCCGGCGGGCGCTTCAAAGATGAAAACGAGGTTGCACGAATTGAAAACGCCGCAATGTTGAAGCTTCGGCGGGACGAAACATTGAAAGCGCTGCATTATGCGCACTTTCCGGACGATCCGCAGGACGTTTTCGGACATTCACCCACGCCGTTAAATGTTGTTATAGCGGCGGAAAATTGGGAAGAGTGGATCGAGCGGGCGGCGGAGGAATTGCGAGGGCTTGAAAATGGACTTTGAGAAAATGCGGGAAGCGGCAATAGCAGAGCTTGAAGGCTTTAGAGTGCTGGAAGAAAGCACGGACGCGGCGGAACGGCAACGCGCCGCATTTATCGCAGCCGCTTTGAATACGTTGCCGCAGCAGGAACAAGAAATATTGCGGCAGTTCTTCATAGATCGGCGTTGCCGCTATGCGGGACATCGGGCAAAACTGCAAGCAATGTATGGGTTGAGCCTGTCGGAGCTTTACAGGCAAAAGAACGAAGCAATAACAAATTACTGCATGGCGGCGCTTGCTATTCGCGCAGCTATGAGCAGGAAAAGAGAATAACCCCGCCTTCCCTTACCGGAAAGCGGGGTTATTTCTTTAGCGTTCAATCTGAACGACTAACCCGAACACGTCAAGCGTTACAAAAATGTTCGGATTAGATTGTAATGGTGGAGATAAGGGGACTCGAACCCTTTTTGAATGCCCATACTATCTATCATTTTCTCCGTTCGTGTCCATTTTCGTGTCCGCATACAGCTTTGAAAAGTAATTATCAATTCGATCGTCCACCCGTTTTCGTTCATCGTTAAATGTGTGCTGGTATACTCTTTTCATGGTGTGATCTGTTGACCATCCACCACGTTCCATCGCATACAAGTCTGGCACATTGAGCATAAGCATAACGGAGGCATTCAGGTGCCGAAGCTGGTGGAACGTGATTTTTGGTACTCCGTGATCCTCCAACAGCTTTTGATAGTGCTTGTACAGTGTTTGCCTGTTCATCGAAACCAACTGTCCCGTTCCCGCTTTGTAGGCATCTGTCCGCATGATCAGATCCATGATTGGCTGCGGTATGCGGTGTTTACGCGTTCGTTCATAAGCCTTAGTCGCCTTTTTGGTTATGGGCTGTCCGTCCACGTCGATCACCACCTTGTCTATAACGAGGTATCCATCGTGTATAGATTCCATTGTCAATCCACGCACCTCCGACATGGAAAACGATAGCCACATTGCAAGCAGCACGGGAAGCTCCACATCGGACCCCTTGACCGCATCCATCACCCTATCTGCCGTTGGGAGTTCGATCATCTTTTTGGGCATGGTTGGCAGTGCGGTATGAAGCACCAATTCCGGGCACGCCATCGACAAGGCCGCCGACAGCAGCCCGTGCATATTGTGTATCGTTTTTGGAGATTGCTTCCTGCCTGTTCTTGGCGACGTCCTCTTGCATTCGTCGTTTATGGCATCCTGCACTTTTTTCTGTGTAAGTGTCTTGATCGGCTCATCCATCAACTCCTGCAATGATACGCGGCGAATCTTTTTGTAGTTCTGTATCGTAGACGGGGACAGCACGCCATCCTTGCTGGCAATATAATCGTCTATCGCCTCCCCCACCGTCTTGCCGATTCGCGCCTTGCGATCTTTGCCAAGCTCGAATTCAAGCGCCTGGTAGTTCGCCTCCCGCTCGGTTGCAGCCGTGATGGATATTCTTTTGCCGCTTTCCGGGTCTGTTACGCGAACCCGCCACTGCCCGGACGGCAGCTGCGATGCTCTGGCCATTATGTATACCTCCGCTCTTGCAGCGCAGAAATCAGACGCCGAGCCGTGCCCGCAATCCGTCCTGCAAAATCTGAGAGAAGTTTAGGCCGGCTTTTTCACCCAGCTCATTAAGGTAGCACGGCAAGGTAACATTGCGCCGCACAGCCCGCATATCGTTCGCCCTGCGGTACGCTTCGAAATCAACGTCGACCAGCGTGACGACATCGCCCTCCGCCGCCTTTGGCGTCAGCGACACGGCTGCCGGTATTTTGCGCCCCGCATCCTGCTCACAAATGCCCCACAAGCCGATTGCATCACGCGCCATATCGATGCACTCTGAAATGGTTTCGCCTTGCGTGCCGATGCCCAAATCCGGAATATCCACCGTATATCCGCTCTCATGATCGGGCGTTAAAATAATGGGATAAACGTATTTCAATGCAAATCCTCCTGGCCACGGACGTTTTACGCAAAAACGCCTTGCTCATACAGTGTTTCGGGCGCTATATCAATCTCGCCGTTGCACCAAACCGGTACGCCATAGTCGATATAGACGGAATCAAACACGCTCTTGCTTGCAAGCGGCAGGAACGCAGTATGATTCAATAGCGGCTTAAAGTCGAAGATCTTGGCTTCTCCGGTGTTAAAACGAAGCCAGAGCTTAAAATCTTCCATGGGACGAATGCCGGCAACCTTGATCGCAGGTTTTTGCTCTCCTGCATAGGCGACGCCGTTAACAATATACATAACGCAATCCTCCTTTATCGCAATGGTTCGATTTTCCCAAACGGAATGTTCCTGACAGCATTATTCCAAGCCTGATATAGCTCATCTTCGTGTATTGCCGCCCATGCCTGCACAAGCTTCAACTGTTTTACCGGAATGCTCCCGGCCAAAAGCTCGCCATCAATTCCGACGGAAGCCTCATACTCTGCATAGTATACATGAAAATGCGGTTTGTGATGCTGTCCGTCATCGGAATAGATCATTTTTACAACGATATTGTAAAATCTGCTGAGTTCTGGCATGGATACGTTTCCTTTCTTTGATCGCACAATATTTGCAGCGCTGTTGACGTCGCGATTATACACACCGATACACACTTTTGTCAAGTGCTTTTGATGCCTTGCCTACACGTCCGTGAATCAATCAATCAACAAGGTCTCTAAAATGCTGCCACTCGCCTCATACTCTTTACTATAAGTGTCATAATTGACAAGTACACTGTCTACGCTTGTGGATGGATTTAATGCCATGTCGTACAAATTATTATATGCTGTAAATAATGTTTTACACTCCGTTTCTATTTCACTTGCAAGTTTTCCTTCAATTTCTGTTGCAATAATGTCTTTATACAAACTTCTTATTTCATCGTGCATTTTGACAAGCGTGGCTTCATCAACGCCTTCATTTTCTTGCAAATTCTTTAGAGCACCATCTATAAGATCCGCTTGATCCGCTGTGGAAGAGCCACCTGTTGTGGATGAAAGATTATCCCACACATTCAAATAATTGTACTGATATGATATCATTCTCGTGATATAGGGAATCATTTCATCCATTTGTGTGCAGCAATCTGCAACCTTTGCAGTATATTCATCTAAATCAAACACAAATGGAGTAGCAGTCGGTTCAACTGTTGGCGTTGCTGCTGCTTCTACAATAGGTGCGGAACTGCCAGCGCACCCAACCATCAGCGCCATCATAATCACAGATACCATTGCCAAAAACATCTTTTTCATAAATAATTACCCCTCCTTCTAATATTTTTGTTATCTAACTTCGCTTGTGAACGCAACGGATTGATTTGTTTTTCAAAGGCGCTACAGGTCTATATTCCGACCGCATTCTGATAAAACGCAATGATATCACACATAAACCGGCAGGAGACACCGAAACGCTCCGCAAGATCCCACGATTCGCAGCAGCCATCCCGGACAGCTTGCCGGAGATCGCCGATGGGAACGAGCTTCATATACGCCCATTTGTTGGCGCGGCGTTCGGCCTTTTCCCGAACGTCAAACCGTGAGTATCGGTTGTAAAAGCCGCCGTATTCGCAGTGGCCGAGTTCGTGCGCAAGATGTTCTTTTTCTGCTGTTCCGTGTAAGTTGCTGTCAAGGCCGATGCAGCCATTTTCCAATGATAGAGACTGTGTAACTGGTAAATTGTGTACGAACACGGAATACCCGTGTTCTTCTGCAAGATCGTATAAATCAGTGATTTCCATTTCTCTCCTTTACAAATTGTGCAAACCGCTTCACTTCATCATACTGCTCATCCGTGATCTCGCCATCTCCGCCAAACAAGGCGAATTTGATATCGTCATCGGTAACTGTGTGTCGATCATCAACGCAAAGAAGATAGTCCGTTGTTACTCCAAAAAATACAGCAATTTTAGCTATACTGTCCCCACGCGGCGTAGATTTATCCGTCCATTTCTGTATTGTGCCGTTCGCCAAACCTACAGCCTTTTCCAATGTTGCGACCTTTATGCTGTTCTTCTCACACAGAGACAATATTCTATCCTTTGTACTCATTAGACGCACCCCTAAGCAATCAAAAATAATGATAGAAAATAGTCTATCCCCCTATTGACAAATAGACGTGCGTCTACTATAATCAAGTTATGGATAGACGCTCGGCTATCCACTGCTGGTAGGAACAGGCTTATGGTGGACTATGTTGTCGTTAATATTATAGACCGTAGTCTATTCTATGTCAAGGCGAAAGGAGGGGCATTATGTTTGAAAAAGTGAAAAAGCTGTGTACTTCACACAACATTACCATCGCGGAGTTAGAGCGCCATTGCTCTCTCAGCAATGGAACAATCAACAAATGGCAGTACGGTAGGACACCGACCATTGTTTCGCTCAAAGCCGTAGCCGACTACTTCGGCTGCACGGTGGACGAGCTGCTGATGGAGGACGCATGAACGTGAAGGAAGTAACAACTCGCGATTTGGTCGAAGAACTGCGTGAACGTGAAGGCGTAGAAGTTCGGTTGGTTGGACCGTCCGAAACGTTAGCAGTCGAAACGGACGGTCCCGCGATTGTGCTCATCGTGACGGATTAGCCGATCTGCCGGTATTCGTATCTGCCTTTAACATGGGAGTGAAAGTACTGACCGACGGAGCTTGCGGACAGTAACCCCAAATATACGGACTGGGGAACGCCGTAATACTCGTACAGGTCGCCGCTACGAAACCGGATGTGGAGAATCCTGTTTTCGTAACCTACGCTATCGATATTCGATGATGCCACGGGTAGCATAACCACGGTTTTCACCTCCTTTCAAACGGAGTATAACGGGAGCGCGGCAAAGCAGCGCTCCTTTTATATGAAGGAGGAAAGACATGGAATGCACACGATTGTTGAAGCGCGGCATGACCGGCGAGGACGTGCGCGCGGTCAAGGACAAGCTGGTCGAACTGGGGTATCTCAAGACGGCTACGCACAGCACGTTCGGCGGCGACACGAAGGAAGCTGTCAAGACGTTCCAGCGTGCGGAAGGGCTTGAAGCGGACGGCGTAGTCGGGCCGCTTACATGGGCGGCGCTGTTCGGCGGGAAGCCGCCCGACACGTTGGCACCGGCCGAACCGTCCGACAAGGCAAAGCGGATGTGCGAGCTGGCCGCGCTGTACATCGGCCATCCATATGTATGGGGAGCATCCGGGCAGCGGAACCCGTCAAACAGCTATATCTATGGGCGAAACCAGACCAAGGCGGATGCAGACCGCTCCATCCGGTTCAGGGACGGCCTGACCAAGCAGGGCGTGACCGAGATGCGTTGTTTCGACTGTTCCGGCTTTATCTCGTTCCTCATGCGTGAGGTTGGCGCATGGGACGGTCGCCGGGACTGCGACGGCCTGTGGAGCTACTGCACGCCGATCGACAAGTCCGAGCTGACCGCCGGTGACTTCCTGCTGCGCGGCAGTGCCACGGACAAGACGCATATCGGGCTGTACATCGGCTGCGGCTGGTGCATCCACGCTAAGGGTCGCGACGTCGGCGTCGTCAAGGAGCCGATCAACAAGAGCGCCGGATATTGGAAGTACTTCGGGCGCTGCGGTCTTTTGAAGTAGGAGGTCGCTATGGATGCAAGTGATATTGTTGGAATCCTCGGGGTTGTAGGGAGCCTTGTGTTCGCTTATCTGGCATTTCGCAGGAACGACAAGCGCGATGCCCGCACGGACGCCAAGCAGGACGGCGTCATGCTGACAGAGATCGGGTATATCAAGAGCGGCGTGGACGATATCAAAGCAGAGCAGCGGGAGCAGCGCAAGGTGAACACGGAACTATATACGCGGATATCGGCGGTCGAATCGTCCGCAAAGCAGGCACATCACCGGATCGACCGGCTTGAACGCCGTGAAGATACAAACGAATAAAAAGGAGGTAAATACTATGGAACAGAATCGCTTTAAGAGCTGGGCGCTGTGGACGGCCATCGCTGCGCTGGTGGTGTTCTGCGTGAAAGAATTTGCGGGTCTGGACATCAGCGAGACGGTCAACGGTCTGCTGGATGTGCTGCTGCCGGTGCTGGTTGGGTTTGGCATCGTCAACAATCCGACCGATAAGTTGAATTTTTGATGAAAAAAGAAAAATGATAATCGAAGGTAAAACTCTACAAACAGAAAAGCGGGGCCGTGGTGCCCCGTTTTTTTTTCGTGTCCATTTCGTGTCCATTTTCGTGTCCACGAGATTCCTAAAACTTGGAAAAACGTATTGTTTTTACTATGTTTTTCACACTTGTAAAGAAAATTGAGCGTCAAATTCCCCACAAATATAGGGAAAAGCAAAGAAAAAGCGGCTTCATTAGCCACTTTTTATGCCTTGGTGGAGATAAGGGGACTCGAACCCCTGACTTCTGCATTGCGAACGCAGCGCTCTACCAACTGAGCTATATCCCCCTATGCGCTTTGGCTGTTCCTGACAGCTTTCATATCATACTACAAATTGTTTGAAATTGCAATAGTGAATTTGCAAAAAAATGTGGCCGTCCAGTGCATGCAAACCTGCCGCTTTCCCTGGATGGAACGCGTTTTGATGACAGGTTTTATTTCATTTCATCCTTACCTGTACCGAATGCCGCCCCGGCGACGGGCTGCCCGACACGCTCTGCAAGAATTTGCACGATGTCCCGGTCAACGGACGCAAGTCCGGATTCCACTGCGATGGAGAGCACGGTGTCTCCATGCAGCCGGGCGTGTACGACGCCCTCCGCAAGGGCGATCATAGCCCGCACATGTCCCCTGTGAATGCCCATGCTGCCGCCGCCCTCGCCGGATATCCCGTCCGCCACGGGCAGCGTTACCGCATCGCACGCCGCTTCGGCAGCAACGCCGTTTGGCGTTATAATGCGAAGCGACAGCGGCGCTTTAAGGTCCGTCATTCGTTCCGCCATACTGTGCCTCCGTATTTAACCCCGTTTTGCATAGACGTCGTCGATCGTGCCCGCCATCAGGAACGCCTGCTCCGGAAGGTTGTCGCAATCGCCGCCGAGTATCGCTTCAAAGCCGCGAATGGTTTCCTCGATCGGCACAAACTTTCCCTTCAGGCCCGTAAAGCTCTCCGCGACATGGAACGGCTGGCTCATGAACCGCTGCACCTTGCGCGCGCGCCTGACCGTCAGGCGATCCTCCGGCGAAAGTTCATCCATGCCGAGTATGGCGATGATATCCTGCAGCTCGTTATACCGCTGCAAAACGCGCTGCACCTCCTTCGCCGCCGTATAATGGCGCGCGCCTACCACATCGGGCGCGAGCATTCTCGAATTGGACTCCAGCGGGGCGACCGCCGGATAGATGCCCAGCTCCACAATGCTGCGGGAGAGCACGGTGGTCGCGTCCAAATGGGAGAACGTCGTGGCCGGCGCCGGATCCGTCAAATCATCCGCCGGCACATAGATGGCCTGCACCGAAGTAATGGAACCGTTGTGCGTGGAAACGATGCGCTCCTGCAGCTTGCCCATCTCGGAGGCCAGCGTCGGCTGATAGCCAACCGCGGACGGCATGCGGCCAAGCAATGCGGAGACCTCTGCGCCTGCCTGCGTAAAGCGAAACACGTTGTCGATAAACAGCAGCACATCTCTGTGCGCGATCTCACGGAAATACTCCGCGATCGTCAACCCGGCCAGCGGCACGCGCAGTCTTGCGCCGGCCGGCTCGTTCATCTGGCCGAACACGAGCGCCGTCTTGTCGATCACGCCGGACTGGTGCATCTCCTGCCAGAGATCATTGCCCTCGCGCGAGCGCTCGCCCACGCCGGCAAATACGGAGTATCCGTTATGCTCGAACGCGATGTTGCGGATCAGCTCCATAATCAGCACGGTCTTGCCGACGCCTGCGCCGCCGAACAGACCGATCTTTCCGCCCTTGGCATAGGGCGTCATCAGATCGATCACCTTGATGCCCGTCTCCAGAATCTCCGTTGCCGGAACGATGTCGGTAAACTTTGGCGCCTGATGGTGGATCGGCCAGTATTCCTGCGACTGCACCGCGCCGCTGCGGTCGATGGGACGTCCGGTCACGTCGATCATTCTTCCGAGCAGCGCTTCACCGACCGGAATCGAGATGGGCGCGCCGGTATCGACAGCGGTCATGCCGCGGGACATGCCGTCAGTCGGGCGCATGGAGATGCAGCGCACCTCGCCGTCGCCCAGTTGCTGCAGCGTTTCCAGCGTATAGGTTTCCTCGCCAATGCGAACCTGAACCGCGTGAAAGATATCCGGAATATGCTCGTTCGACGGGAATCGAATATCCACAACGGGGCCGGTGATTCTTGTAATAATACCAGTTGCAGGCATTGCTTTGACCTTTCTTTATGGAAATCGGGGAAAACCGGCTGCGGCACGCTGCCGGCAGAACGGGCGGCTTTGCCGCCGGCCCATGCCGCGGCGCTACGGCTGCTGAACGTTGTCCGCCGCCGTCTCGATCACGCTCGCGGTAACCTCCGCCTGGCGCCTGCGGTTGATCGTCGTCTCCAGTTCCAGAGCAGACTGCGCGGCATTGTCGTATGCGGAGCGCATTGCCATCAGCGTCGCCGCCTGTGCGCCGGATGCATGCTCGAGCGATATGGCGTATACCGTTGTGTCAAACCCGTGTTCCGCGAGGCGTTCGCATACCGTCTCATGATCCGGCAGGAACAGCAGATCCGCCGTCGCCGCCTGCGCGCCATCGTCTGCATCCGGCAGCACCTGCCGGATGACGGGCGTTTGCCGCAGCATGTTTTCAAAGCGCTGGTACAGGATATCCACGCCGGAAACCGCTCCCGATGCGTATAGTTCCTTCAAGCGGGCGGCCAATTGCTGCGCCTGTTCAAACAGGGGCACATCATCCAACAGGATTTCCTGTTCCAGCGCAATCTCTTTCTCCCTGCAAAACGCCACCGCCATTTTTCCGCAGGCAACGACCAGCGGCGTCGGCTTCGCTTCCCGGTACCGGCTGTAAAACAGGTTCAAAAGCTCCGCGTTGAAACCGCCGCAGAGTCCGCGGTTGCTTGAAAAGAGCACGAAGCAGCGCGGCTTCCCATCCGTTCCCTCCATTGGCCGGCGCCCGGTATAGCCGGCGGCTTGCTGCATTTCCCGGCAGGCCGCCGCATAGGCCCCATAGGAAAGGCGGGCGGCATTGACACGCGAATACTTCGCCGCTGCGACGGTGCGCATCGCCCCGGCAAGCTGACCGGTCGTGCGAACGCTCTTCAACCGTTTGCGGAGTTCCCGGAGGCCGGCCATGGTCAGGCCACCTCCAGAAATGCGCGCAGTGCGTTCTCAAGTCGCTCTACCGCCTGCGCATCGAGCTTCTTCCCGGTGGAAAGGAGGCGCACCAGATCGCTCTGCGCTGTTTCAAAATAATGGAACAGCCGCTCCTCGTATGCTTCCATGCCCTCCGGTGGAACCTCGGCCGCACAGCCGCCGGAAACAGCGAAGATCAGAAGCGCCTGCTTCCAGTCCGCCAGCGGCGCATACCGTCCCTGCCGAAGCGCCGCCATCATGCGCGCGCCGGAGGCGAGGATCGTTCCTGTAGCGTCATCCAGATCGGAACCGAACTGTGCGAAGGTCGCCAGTTCCCGATACTGCGCAAGATGCATGCGAAGTTGGGAGGATACCTGCTTCATCAGCTTTGTCTGCGCCGCGCCGCCGACGCGCGACACGGATAACCCCACGTTGACCGCGGGGCGCTGCCCCTCATTGAACAGATCCGTTTCCAGAAAAATCTGTCCGTCGGTGATCGAAATGACGTTGGTCGGGATATAAGCGGAGATATCGCCGGCCTGCGTTTCGATGATCGGCAGCGCGGTAACGGAACCGCCGCCCGCCGCATCGGACAGCTGCGCCGCGCGCTCAAGAAGGCGCGCATGCAGATAAAAGATATCGCCCGGATACGCCTCTCGCCCGGAAGGGCGGTGCAGCAGCAGCGACAGTTCGCGGTAAGCCACGGCGTGTTTGGACAGATCGTCATATACGATCAGCGCATCGCGGCCGTTATACATGAAATACTCGCTCATGGCGGCGCCCGCAAACGGCGCGATATACTGCATGGAGGCCGCGCTTGACGCGGTGGCCGAAACAACGGTCGTATACTCCATTGCGCCGTACCTTTCCAGCTTGGACACGATCTCCGCAACTGCCGCATCCTTCTGACCGATGGCGACATAGATGCACGCGACGTTCTTGCCCTTCTGATTGATGATCGTATCGATCGCAATGGCCGTCTTTCCGGTCTGCCGGTCGCCGATGATCAGTTCGCGCTGACCGCGGCCGATGGGCACAAGCGCATCGATGGGCTTGATGCCGGTATGCAGCGGCACAGACACCGGCTTGCGATCCGGAATGGCCGGTGCGTGAAATTCGATGGGACGGCGCTCGCTCGCCCAGATATGGCCCTTTCCATCGATGGGATTGCCCAGCGGGTCCACAACGCGCCCGAGCAGCGCGTCGCCCACGGGCACGCTCATCATCATGCCCAAGCGGCGCACCCTGCTGAGGCTTTCGATGTGTTCATAGCGGCCGAAGATGATGCAGCCGACGCGATCCGGTTCTATATCGAGCACCATACCCTGCTCGCCGCATGCAAAGGCGACCACCTCGCCGAACATGATGTCGGACACGCCGTCCAACCAGCAGATGCCGTCGGAAACGGTGAGAACGCGCCCGACCTGATATTCATCATTCTCCATCGGCGTATGCTTAACGGTATCGGCCATGCCGGGCAGCAGTTGCTCCGCATCGCTCCCGTCGATCTCCCGCTCGCTCAGGATTTCTCCAAGCCGCGCGATGCTGTTGACGACCGTGCGGTCGTACACCGTATCCCCGATGCGAAGCTGGAATCCGCCGATCAGCGTTTCGTCCACCTTGACCCAGAACGAGGGCTTCCCGTTCACCTCGAGAAGCATCTGCTCGACCCGTTCACGAATGCGCTCGACAAGCGGCTCCGCCATCGGGTAAGCGGAGGTCAGCGTAACATACAAAACATCGTGCTTGGCCAGATACACCATATCGCCCGGCGAGAGGGCGATGCGCGCAAGGATGTCGTCCACCATCTCCGCCTCGTGGTTCAACAAAGCAGACCGATACGGTTCCTCCGCCATGCGCTCGGCTGCCAAGTCCTGCGCGCGCCGCACCGTCTCGTCGCGGACATCGAGCAGCATCGCGCGGCGCATGTCCTCACAGGCGTGTCCAAACTGTGTTTCCAGACGATATTCCTGTTCCCGCGCCTCGGTTTGGATCTGTTCCACCGCCTCGGCCACATCCGGCCTCTTCTCTTCGGGCGGCGGCGACGGCTGCTCCGGCGCGATCTCCAATTCCGGCAGCGCGCGCTCCGCCTCATCGAGCGCAGCGTTGATCCGCTCGCGGCGAGATCGGAAAATAGAGACGATTTGCTTTCGTCCAAAAATCCATATGATCCCCGCCAGCAGCAGGACATTGATCAGCGCATACAAAAAGTGCATAGCATTTCCCTGTCAGGACACCAGTTTCTGTACGAATGCCGCGACCAGATCGTCCATGCCGGCATCCAAATTCCGCTGGAGCTCCCGTTTTTCCGTTTCCAGTTCCGACCGCCGTTGATCCAACAGCAGGGCATATCTTTTTTCCGCTTCAGCCGTCTCCTGTACGGCTTGCCGCTTTGCATCCGAAAGCGCGGCCTCCGCGGCATCGTGCGCCCGCTTTTGTGCAGCGAGCCGGTTTTCTTCCGCCTCGCGGCTGGCCGTCTGCCGCGCCAAAGCCGCTTCCTCCTGCCGGCTGCGCGCGCGCGCAATCTTCTGTTCCCGCGCATCCATAAATGCAAGCAGCGGCTTGAACAGGAATTTGTTCAATAAGAACATCAGGATACAAAATGTAATCACCGTCCACAGCAGAACGGATAACTGAATGGTCATTCCCATCACTCCGCTTCGCGATGCGAAGCGCCCTTTCCGCCCGAACGCCGGGCCGCTGGCGCACTGCGCTCAGATCTTGGAGGTCAAAATGAATGCGATCAACAGGCCGTAGATCGTAAGCGCTTCCATCAGCGCCATGGAAATGATGAGCGCGGAGCGGATGTCCTTGGCGGCATCGGGCTGGCGGGCGATGCTCTCCATGGCCGCCTTTGCGGTTTTACCCTGGCCAAGCGCCGGAAAAATGGTGCTGACGGCGATCGCGATCGCGGCTGCGAGTGCAATAATTGCGGAATCTGTCATGATCTTTTTCTCCTATCGTAATGATTATTCTTCCACTTCAATGGCTTCTTCCAGATAGATGGAAACAAGCATAGTAAATACAACGGCCTGAATCGCGCAGAACAGCAGCGATAAAGCCATCATGATGACCGGCGCGCCAATCGGCAGCAGGCCGTACAGCTCCTCGGTAACGGTCTCCTCGCCGAACACATTGCCGAACAGACGCAGCGCCAGCGAAGCGGGCTTGATGAATTCATCCAGCACGAGCAGCGGCAGCATGACCGCAATGGGCGTGACAAAGCGCTTGAAGTAGTGTTTGCAGCCGCCCGCACGGATGCTGGCAATCTGCAAAAACGCAAACGTCACAACGCCCAGTCCCAGCGTCACCGAAAGCGAAGCCGTAGGCGCCTTGAAATACTTCGTCATCCCAACGCCCGGAATGAGGCCGGAGTAGTTGGCGACGATGATAAAGATAAACAGCGAGCCGAGAAAACAGAAATACTTTCTCGCCTTCTTTTTCCCGACGATACCGGTAAAAAAACGATCCAGACTTTCGACTGCCGTTTCCACCATGTTCTGGAACCGGCCGGGCCTTTCCTTCAGATGCCGCGTAACAAAAATCGACGTCAGCACGAGCAGCAGCGCGATCACCCACATCAGGATCACCTCGCCGGTCACATCGAGCACGCCGAACAGCGGAATCACGACCTCAGATGCTTCGCCCATTTCCATTCACCCCCTTGCGGTTTCATCGCTGTCTTCCAGCTGCTTTCGCTCCTTGTCCCGCTCCTCGCGGTTCAGCGCATCGTTTCGCTTTACCAGCCGGCGGGTAAAGAAGATGGACGGCACGGTGATGCCCAGCGCGCCGCCGATCAGCAGCGCCGCCATATCCCATGGGAGAAGGCCGGACAGCAGGAACAGGGCCGCCAAGTACGAAACGTTCAAAACCTGCCGAACAACGAATAGCGCGGACAGCTGCACGGCTCCTTTTCGGAGGGCCGCCCGTGCCAGCCTGTCATTGAGCGCCGCAATGGCAGCGCCGCCGGCAAGCGCCAGAACGAAACCGACCAGCGCGCTTTCCATACCGTCTCCTCCCCTCATATCACGAATAATCCATATATTATAGTAACGCTATGCCCATTTTGTCAACGCGTCGTTCCGCGTCTTAACGCCGCCTTTGCATCCCGGAGCAGCCGGACAGGCGCATGCAGCGGCCGGCGCATAAAAAAATCCCGCCGGTATTTGGCGGGAACCGCTGCTGCTGTGGAAAGCTCAATAGTTTTTGCAAAGGATCTCAAAAAACGCCTCCGGGTGGTCGCAGACCGGACAAATCTGCGGCGCGCGCGCGCCAACCACAATGTGTCCGCAGTTGCGGCAGATCCAAACGGTATCCTGCTCATCCCGCTGGAACACCATGCCGTTCTCCACGTTCTGCAGCAGCGCGCGGAACCGTTCCTCATGATGCTTTTCGATAGCCGCAACCATACGAAACCGATTGGAAAGCTCCAAAAACCCCTCGCGCTCGGCCGTCTGCGCAAACCGCTCGTACATATCCGTCCACTCATAGTGTTCGCCGGCAGCCGCCGCCAACAGGTTTTGCGCCGTGCTGCCGATGCCCTCGAGCTCCTTGAACCAAATCTTTGCATGCTCCCGCTCGTTTTCGGCGGTTTGCAAAAACAGCGCTGCAATCTGCTCAAATCCCTCCCGCTTGGCAGCGGATGAAAAATAAGTGTATTTGTTCCTCGCCTGCGACTCGCCGGCAAAGGCCGCCTCCAAATTGCGCTCGGTTTCCGTACCGGCATACCGATTGCTGTGCTGTTCCTCGATCACCTCCATCTGATCCTCTCTTGCGCCGCAGCGCGGGCAAACGAGTTCTACCCCCTCCGGCGCATCCACAATCTCTCCACACAGTTTGCATTGATATCTTTTCATGTTCCGTCCTCCTTTTTTGCCGCAGGCTTGAAGCGCGCGCTTTTCCTTCCGCTATTCTTCCCAAAGGAGGCGATTTTTAACAGTTCCCTCCGCCCGCCGCGCCTTGCCGCACAGCGCCCGAGCCTGCCGGGGCGCGGCGCCCCGCGCGCTGTGCATTTTCGGCTCCGCTTTTCTTTTTTCGTGCCTCCGGCCGATCTTTTTATACGGGTTTGCCCATTCCGTGCAATCCTTACCGGAATCTTAGCGGGAGATTGATATATAATGTTGTGCGAAAGCGGGCATGGCTGTCCGGCTGCGGCCGAAGAGCGCATGCGCCCGCTCCGAAAACCAGTCCGCACGGCGGCGAAAGGAGTATCCCACTATGCATAGCAAAACGTATATCGAGGCAAGAAGAGAATTTATCAACTGCCTTTGCATGTCCATCATCGGCCTGGGCGTTCCGATCGTTCTGGCGTTTACAGAATGGTGGCCGATCATGAAGGCGGAAAAACAGTTGGAGGCAGCGCAAGGAGCGATTGAGGCATAAGGCGCATTTTTCACTATCGGTCTCCCATCGTTATAGAAAGTGCCTCTCGCAAACAGCTTGCGGGCACAGGCAGGCGGCCGGCAGACCGTCCGGAGCGAACGTTTCGGGCGGTCTGCTGGTTTTATATGTTCCATGTCTTTGTTTTGCGCCGGTTCTTCCTGCGCCGGCACCGCCAGCCGCAGCCGGAACCTCTCGATTTCCACGGCCATAGTTTGGTTTTTTACCCTTTACCCAGCCGTGCATTCGCGCCCCGTTCAAGCACGGTTTTCCTGCGAAGGCGGCGCCGGACAGGTAGCGTCTTGCCGTTCTGTCCAAAAACGCTCCATGAAAGCGCTGCATCCTTCTGGAAACATGCACGCCATTCCCGGTGCAGGGCATCGCTGACAAAATCCGGAGCTCCTTCATAGTATGGAAGTATCGAACAATATTGGGAGGACGCCATCCATGCATCAGGAGGAAAACCGGATCGTGCAGTCGTTGGAACTGCACCTGTTCTTTGCCCGGATTATGAAGGAACACTCGCTGTTTCTCCGAGCCGGGTTTGCACCCGTCGACGCTTCCTTTGCAAGGGAAGCGGAGTTCTATAAACAAGAATTTGAAAAATTGCTGTGTCAGGCCGCTGTTTTGGGAGACGGCATGATCGGTCAACCGGTCATCCGTTCCGGCGAATTGGTCACCGAATTCACCGCGAGGGCGGAGCAGCAAACGGAACGCTTTACCGGAATTAAGATCAATCAGGACATCACGGCAAGGGAGGCGAGGCTGCGCTGCAGCGAATCCCCCGTCATTCGTCCGGAGCTGTTCCGGCAGGTCAGTATGCTCAACCGCACGGCGCTCAGGCTGCTGGATGGATTGATTGCGCTCAAAGAGAACATTCTCAAGCGGGTTTTGGACTGCCGGATGTTCACTATGAACTATCCGCTATTGATCGAACACATCACCCGCGAGGCAAAATTGTACCGGAATTTTGTATTTCGGCTGGAAAATGAAGGGATTGTCGAGCCGCAGTCCATGCGCCAAACCGAACAATTCTGGAACCAGATCATGATGGAGCACGCGCTGTTTATCCGCGGATTACTGGATCCCTGCGAAAACGAGCTGCTGGAAACGGCGGATTCGTTTGCCAAGGACTATGCGCGGCTATTATCCGCAAGCTGCCGGGCGCAGGATCGAGCCAATACGGGCGGCGGCTTCAACGCATTGACGGAAACCATCCGGTTTCGTGATTTCAAAGCCGCCGGAACGAAGGGAATTGAGGAGTGCAAAATCCGTTCCCTGATTCTGCCGCTGCTTGCAGACCATGTGCTGCGGGAGGCGAACCACTACATTCGGCTGTTGCAGGCTTAATGCTCGTTCAAATCCGCCAACGTCCTGTATATATCGCCGCGGCCATCCGAATGCGGACGGCCGCAGCGATCCTTCAAAAGATGTTTTGCAATACCCGCTTTTTTTGAAAGCAAAAATCAATTTGCTGTAGGAACTTCCCTTTTCCTTCGTGATTCGGTATAATAGCAATAGAAAAAATTAGAAACCATATGGGAGAACGGACGCTTCACTTTCGCGTTCCGCTCCAAACGCAGATTTTTACGCAAACGGAAAGGTTGGGAGGACTGGGATGAACCACAGAAAAGACGGCGCTACCATCTACGATATCGCACATTTGGCAAAGGTATCGCCGGCAACCGTATCGCGCGTGTTGAGCAACGCCGCATATCCGGTCTCCGACGGGGCGCGCAAGCGCGTGCTCGCAGCGGCCGACCGGCTGCACTATGCGCCGAAGGGAAAACCGCGCCCCTCCGAGCAGGATGTAGTGGTCATGCTGCCGAACCTCTCCAACCCCTTTTATGTGGCGCTGCTCTCCGGGCTGGAAACCTCGCTGCGCATGTTCGGGTTCAACACGCTGCTCATGAACACGAAGGGGGACGTGCAGCTGGAGCGGCAGTTGGTAAACGAGCTCTCCCGCAGAAGCTCCCTGAAAACGATTATCTCCCCGGTATGCGATGATCTAAGGCATTTGCAGCCGTTGCTGCGATCCGACGCGCCGCTTGTCGTCATGGAGCTGCCCTCTGCGGGCAATCGCTCCACCATCTGCGTAAACTATGCGCACTGCGGCGAGATCATAACGCAATACTTCATCGAGCGGGGCATGCGCCGGATCGCTTATCTGGGCGCGCCGCTGAACCGCTACAGCCGCATTCAAACGCACCTTGGCTACCGCAAAGCGTTGGAAAAGCACGGCATTGCCTATGATGAGGGCCTTGTGTTTCTCTCGGAGGACGAGCCCTCCGTGAAGGACTTTATTTCTCCGTATCATATGGGCATGCGCCTGTTTGACCGGATGGCCGAGGCATGTCAAACGCTGCCCGAAGCGGTGTTCTGCGGCAACGACATGACGGCCATCGGCGTGCTGCACCGGCTGCAGGAGCTTGGCATCCGCGTGCCGGAGGAAATCTCGGTAGCGGGATTCGATAATATTTTCACCGCAGCCGTTTCATCGCCGCCGTTGACCACGGTGGATCAGTGCATCTATGAGATGGGCAGCATGGCCGCAGAGATCCTCTACGGCAGCATCATGGATCCCACGCGTCGGCACGTCAATACCATACTCGAGCCAAAGCTGGTCATCCGCGAAACCGTCCGATGAGGGTCGGCGGCACGTTTGACCGCACGAGAGCATCGACCGCCGTATCTCCGCGGCCCTTTTCCCGGTACGGCACGCACGCGATCAGACGGTGGGTTCTTTCGCTCGCATAACAGCCCATCGTGCTGCTTCTGGTCCCCCGCTGCGCGTCCCGCATATGCGCCGGTCCTGTACGGGGACAAGCTGCCATGGCGTTCTGTCTCGAGTCCCCCGCCCGCTGCGCGCCCCGAATATGCACTGTTCCTGTACAGGGACAAGCTGCCACGGCATTCTGTTTTGAGTTCCTCCGCTGCGCTCCCCTTTCCCCACAGCACGAGTGGGACGGCGTAAGGCCGGAGGAATGCGCTGCACAGGCGGGTGCGTCCGCGTCCGAACAGGGAACGGCTCTTACTCTCCGGGCGTCTCCGCCCGTATCATGCCGATGCCCCGTTCGAGCGTCTCCAGATTCAGCATGCCTCTGGCTGCTGCAACGGCGTAGCCATCGGCATCGATGAAGTACGTTGCGGGAAGGGTGCGCACACTGTAAGCAATCGCCGCATCGCTTCGCTCATCAAAAAGCACCGGGAATGTAAACCCCTGCTCCTCCACAAACTGCATCGCCGTCTCCTTGGTTTCGCGCGCGCCATCGGTCATGTTGACCAGTACAAAGTGAATCTCATCCCCGTACAGTTCATACGCCGTCTGAAAATCGGGCATTTCACTGCGGCATGGCCCGCACCAGCTTGCCCAGAAGTTGAGCACAATGGGTTTCCCCAGATAGGAAGAGAGCGCTGCCTCGTTTCCTTCCGCATCATACGCGGTGAAATCCGGCGCTTTCGGCTGCTCCGTTGCCGCGGGATCGGGCGTACCGGTCGCTGCGGTGCTCCCAGGCAGGGGCGCAGTCTTCATTCCTGCGCTCAAATGCCGGTACAGTGCGCCCGCCCCGACCAACAGCAGGATCATCAGCGCCGCGATAAGTCCGAATTTCAATTTTTTATTCATCTCTTTACCTCCTTAGCTCAGCAGGCTGAGCAGTCTGCCAAACAGCCCCGTCGCCATCAGCACGCCCACAAGGATGAGCAGAATACCGCTGACGGTATTGATGATCGCATAATTGCGCTTGATAAAATCGAACGTGGATTTCAGCTTGTCGATGAGCAGCGCGCTCAACAGAAACGGAATTCCAAGTCCCAGCGAATAGCAGAGCAGCATGAGCATCCCGACGGCGGTCTGGCCCTGCTGAGAGGCCAGCATGAGCGCCGAACCGAGAAACGCGCCGACGCACGGCGTCCAGCCGACGGAAAACACCATGCCAAAGACCATGGTCGAGAAAAACCCGGCCTCCCCGTTCTGCATGCCGCCGCGGCTTCCCTTGAACACGTTCAGTCGGACAACGCCCAAAAAACTCAGGCCGAAGAACACCACGATCAGGCCGGAAACGATGTTCACCGCCGTCTGGTGCGCCTTCAAAAACCCGCCCAGCGTACCGGCCAAAGCGCCAAGCGCAACGAACACCACCGTAAAGCCCGCGACAAAGCCAAGCGCGCTGACCGCCGTTTTGCGGGTGCTGCGCTCTCCGCCGCCCGCAAAGTAGGACAGGTACACGGGCAGCATGGGCAGCAGGCAGGGCGATACGAACGTGATGATGCCCTCCAGAAACGACACGAAATATTGCATGGGTTATGCTCCTTTCTCCGCGCCGGACGGCAGCAGCAGCAAGCCGATGAGCGCGCCCGTCAGCATCGTGAGCAGCGGGCTGGAGGTGATGGCGCAGCCGCCTGCACATCCAAAGAATCGATAGAAGAGGTATCCGCCGCCAGCGCCCAACGCTGCAAACAACAGGGGCTTCCCCATTCTACTGATCGTCCGTTTCATTGGCATTCCGTCCTTTCCAAAATCTCATTTCCTGCAAACCGCCGGTTTCGCACGGGTATCTGCGCGGCAGTCCGGTTGATCCGGCAGCATCCCGGCCGGTTACCGCTGCGGCAGTGCGTTCCGTTGTTCCGGCGGTCCGCCCGCAGCGCGGTCTGCTTTGATCTCAATGGTATTATACCAGAAATTCCATGCTATTCCGTGATAACATCACGCAAAGGGAACCAAGTGATGCTCTTTCCCTCAATATCGACGGATAAACCGCATTGGCTGCGCACCGACCCGTATCGGAACAGTCGGCCGATTCCGCCGCCCGCTGCAGCAGCGCCGTTTTTTGCCGGCCTCCGGCAATGAAATTGACAGGCGCCAGTCCCTTACCGTATACTGATGGCAGCAAGGGAGGATCGCATCATGGACTTTGTCGAAGCATTTCCCCTGTGGAATGCGCTGAACGAAGCGCAGCAGGGCAGACTCCAAGCTGCCGTCGCGCTGAAACGCGTTGTCAAGGGAACGATCATTCATAACGGTTCTGCGGATTGCACGGGACTGCTGCTCATCAAGGCCGGACAGCTGCGCGCGTTCATCCTGTCGGAAGATGGGCGGGAGATCACGATCTATCGCCTGTTTGACATGGATATCTGCCTGTTCTCCGCCGCCTGTATGATGCGGAACATCCAGTTTGATATCACGATCGAAGCGGAAAAGGATTCGGATATCTGGGTCGTTCCGGCAGACGTCTATATGCAGATCATGAAGGAGTCCGCCCCCGTCGCGAACTATACCAATGAGATTATGGCCGGCCGGTTTTCCGAGGTCATGTGGCTGATCGAGCAGATCATGTGGAAGCGGCAGGACGCGCGTCTGGCCGCATTTCTGGCGGAGGAAAGCCGGTTGGAGCAAAGCTCCGTTCTGAAAATAACGCACGAACGGATCGCCTCCCATCTGGGCACCGCGCGCGAGGTCATCACCCGTATGCTGCGCTATTTCCAGTCGGAGGGCATGCTCCGGCTCTCGCGCGGCTCGATCGAATTGACCGACGTCAAGCGGCTTGAGGCCCTTTCCCAATAATACGCGGCGGCGTCCGGCTATCAAGCCGGACGCCGCCTGTTCCTTTGCCCGGTTTCAGGAAAGCATCGCAAGGATACTGCGCTTTGGCTGTACGCCCATCGTTTTTTTGACGACCTTCCCATCCACAAACAACAGCATCGTCGGAATGCTCATGATCTGAAATCTGGATGCAAGTTCCGGTTGTTCGTCCACATTGATCTTTGCAACCTTGATACATAGCATGGCGTTATTCGACAAGCTCAACCAAGTAGCAAAGAACATCGGGGATAAAACCAGCGATGCCATTGAAACGACCAAGCTGAACAACAAAATCAATGCAGAGAAAGCCGCTGCCGCCGAGGACTTAAAGAAGATCGGTGAGCATTACTACAGCCTGTTCGCCGCTGGCGGCGAGGTTGCCCCGGAGGTGCTGGAGTTCTGCCAGAGCGCAAAGGAGCATTACTCCTGACGTTCTTGTCGCCAGACTGGTTGGGCATGGGATCGATTCCGGCAAAAGCGACAAGTGACTGCTTCCGTTCAAAGCGGCGCACATCGCCGATCTCAGCCATGAGCTGCGGACCGAAAGATTTTCCAACACCAAACATTTCCATGACCACAGGGTACTCCGGCAGCGTGGAGGCAAGACGCTCCATTTCTGCACGGTAGGTCTCCACGCTGCGGGAGATGCTGGTGAGCTGGTTTGCAGCTTCCTGCACAAGGACTTTCGCTACCTCGGATTTAGGAACCAGAACGACAGCGTTTTTTGCAAGGGAATACACTTCTTCGGCATTGCACTGCTTGAAGAGATAGCCGTGGCGTTTGCACCATTTCCGGTAACGCTCAGAAAATGCGTTGAGGCTCTGCTTCCGCACACAATCCACGTGCCAAAAGGTATGCGCAAAGTCGACCCATTTCTGCGTCCCATCGCTTCGTACAGGGCTGTCAAAGCACTTGCGGACGCCAGGGAAGGACTGTTCCAAAAGAGCGATCAGGTTGTTTGCAGAGGCTGTCCGCTGCTTGGAAGCAAGCTGAAACTGACGGTTCAATGTTTTCAGATCATAACGAATGGTATCCATAGGGGTATAGTCTCGCAGATCAGCCCAGTTGTCAAGAGCATAGCGGGCGATTTTCAACGCATCTGCCTTGTCGGTTTTCACACGGCGTAGAGAATTGGCACCGTATTCCTTAATGAGCAGCGGATTTACTGCACTGACATAAAGACCGGCTTCATGCAATGCTTTTGCGACCGGCTCATAATAGCGGCCTGTGTGCTCCAGTACGACACGGGTTTCCCCATCAAGAGCCTTCAACTGCTCAGCGAGAGAAGCCAACCCTTCCGTATTGTGGGCGACATCGAATGGCAGCCGAACGACCTCGCCAAAGGGGCGAAGCACTGCCACCGTACTCTTTCTGCTTGAAACATCAATGCCTGCTGCGTTCATACAATCACTCCCGGTTAGAATTTGCAATGGACAAAAGCCATCTTACCCATTGCCGATTCCATCTGTTTGCTGACACGAACGCATTGGCTCTACCTGCACAAATCGAACACTGCGAATAGGAGGATGGCTGACTGACTTT
>ERZ857882.835-NODE-835-length-38170-cov-5.320714_pt1 | contig 38170 bp, 40 predicted proteins | sample MGYA00519697_ERZ857882 | MGnify/ENA primary metagenome ERZ857882 (study PRJEB31778, sample SAMEA3449373) | human gut metagenome | biome: human gut; feature: human-associated habitat; material: faeces | place: United Kingdom | collected 2010/2012 ...
GGCCCAGGTGACGAACTGGGTGAAGCTTAAGTTTGCTGCCATGAATCTGAAAAAGTTGGCAACCCGAAAGTGGAAGGAACTTCTTCTTTCTTGGTTTTTCCAGCTCCCCCCGTTAAATACACCAGAAACCCGGCTTCCGCAGCCGGGTTTTTCGACAAACTGAAGCGCCCTCAACAGAGGGCGCTTTTGCTATGTAGCTATAGACTCAGTCCGAGGAGCGAGACCAGCAACGGTATTGTGAACATCGAAAGCACCGTACCGACAAAAATCGTTTCCGAGGCTTCGACACCGTCGCGGCCGTAATCCATGCCGAGCAGCGCGCATATTATCGCCGGCGGACAGGCTGCGATTATGACGATCGAGCCGAGCATGACGATATCGCTCACAAAAAGCTTGAGCACGAGCCAGACCACAACGGGCGCGACGATAAGACGCATGAAGTTTATCCCGTAAATCCGCGGATGAACGAACGCATCCTTTATCGAAACGCTGCCCAGCGACAGACCGATGCACATCATCGAAAGCGGCGCACAGGCATCGGAGAGCATGTCGGCAACGTCAACCACTATCACCGGCATCGGTATTTCAAACAGGAATATGACCGTTGCGATGACCGTTGCGATTATCGGGACGTTTATCATGCTTTTAATGCTTATCTTTTCTTTCTTTTCTCCATTGCTCTGAAGCAGCATGATCCCGACGGTGTAAAGCAGAACGTTAAACGAGATATTGCCCAGCGAGGCGAAGAAGATCGCGCCCTCGCCATACACCGCCGAGATCACCGGAACGCCCATAAAGCTGAGGTTTGAAAAGGACGTTATAAGCTTATACATGCCATTATCGCCGTCTTTTATGCGCATTGCGGCAGGCGTTATCATGCCGACGGCAAAGCACACGATCTGCATCACAAAAAGCATGGCTATGCCGAAAAGCATATCGCCCTTGCTCATGCTCAGCTCCTTATTCATTACCGAGGCCAGTATCATTCCGGCGAGGAACACGTTTATGACCATTTTGCTCAGGCCCTTATTAAACTCCGGGCCAACGAGCTTGATTTTTGCGCAAATGTATCCGATGGCAAGTATAATTACAAGCAGCGCCATCTTTTCAAACAAAACAAGCATTCTCTGTATAGTATCCTTTTGCTGAGATATGGGGACTAAAAGCTTATCATAAGCTTTGCTATTTCAAAATAAATAAGCAGCGAGACCGCATCGGTGATGGTCGATATCAGGGGATTTGCCATGACTGCCGGGTCAACGCCGAGCTTTTCTGCCGCTATTGGCAGCACACTTCCGACGACCTTTGCAAACATAACGATGAGCACAATCGAAAGGCTGACAACGGCGGCAACGGTGAGCGTAACGCCGTCGTTATGCAGAAGCAGTCTGTCAACCAGAAGCATTTTTCCGAAGTTTACGGCGGCAAGTGTGACTCCGCACAGGATTGCAACGCGGAACTCTTTCCAAATGACCCGGCCGACGTCCTCCGGCTCGGTATCGCCGAGGGAGATGCTTCGTATAACGGCCGTTGAAGCCTGCGCGCCGGAGTTGCCGCCGGTGCCCATAAGCATTGGGATAAACCCGATGAGCACGGCCTGCACGGCGAGCGCATCCTCAAAGGAGTTGATTATCATGCTCGTGAACGTTGCAGAAAGCATGAGGAACATGAGCCACGGCACTCTTCGCTTCCACATATCCCACGCGCTTGTTCGCGAATAGGGCTTGTCCGAAGGCGTCATTGCGGCCATGAGCTCGAAGTCCTCGGTGGCCTCGGCTTCCATAACGTCGATGACGTCGTCAACGGTGACGATGCCGACGAGGCGGCCTTCCTTATCGACAACGGGCAGCGCCATGAGGTCGTAGTCGGATATCTTTTCCGCCGCTTCCTCCTGGTCATCGTGCGTCATGCAGAACACGATATTCGTGTCCATTATATCCTCGATGACAGTCTCATCGTCTGACAGGAGCAGATCCTTTACGGACAAAACGCCCTCGAGCTTTCGGTCGGCTGAGGTGACAAAGCAGGTGTAGATAGTCTCCTTATCCTCGCCTATCCTGCGTATGCGCGCAATAGATTCGCGCACGTTCATGTATTTTTTGAGATCCACGAACTCGGCCGTCATTATGCTGCCTGCCGAGTTTTCGGGGTAATTTAGGTACTGATTTATAAGCCGTCTGGTTTCCGGCGTTGCAGTGCGCATAACGCGCTTTACGACGTTTGCCGGCAGCTCCTCCATCATGTCAACGGCATCGTCAACGTAAAGCTCTTCGATGATCGCCGACAGCTCCGAGTCTGTGATGGAGTTTATTATCTGCTCCTGCTCGGGAGAATCGAAGTTTGCAAAAACGTCCGCCGCCATCTGCTTGGACAAAAGCCTGAACACCATCGGCATGCGGTTATCGCCGATCTCGGACAGGAACTCGGCAACGTCGAATTCATTCATGTCCTCAAGGCGGAGCTGAAGCTCCTTCATTCTGCGCTCGTCAAGAAGCTGCATGAGCTCGTCGGCCTGCTTATCGCGCATGGCCTCAAAGTCCATATTCTCCATATTATCCATTTAGGAGCCTCCTTTCGCGTTGCTTAGCTTAAAGATCACTTTCCGAGATACTCGGCCTGCTCGCGGCTGAGACTGTCTATACCGACGCCCATCGCGTCGAGCTTGCATCTTGCGACCTCATAGTCTATCTCGCGCGGAACGGAGACAACATCGGCCTCGAGCCTGCCGCGGTTATCAGCAAGATACTTTGCCGACAGCGCCTGGATCGCAAAGCTCATGTCCATGATCTCCGCCGGGTGACCGTCGGCTGCGGCAAGGTTAACAAGCCTGCCCTCGGCTATGGTGAAAAGAGTTCTTCCGTCGGGCATGACATAGCCCTGGATATTGTGGCGCGCTTCGTATTTTTTGACCGCCATTTTCTCAAGCGCCGCCATATCGACCTCAACATTAAAGTGGCCTGCGTTGCTGAGGATAGCGCCGTCCTTCATCAGGGGGAAGTGCTCTGCGGTGATTATGTCTCTGCCGCCGGTGACGGTGCAGAAGATATCGCCGATCTTGGCAGCCTCTTTCATGGGCATGACCTCGTATCCGTCCATTACGGCTTCAAGCGCGCGGATGGGGTCGGTTTCAGTAACGATGACCTTTGCGCCCAGTCCCTTTGCTCTGAGCGAGACGCCCTTGCCGCACCAGCCGTAGCCGGATATGACAACGTATTTGCCGGCGATGATAAGATTTGTCGTGCGGCAGATACCGTCCCAAACGCTCTGGCCGGTGCCGTAGCGGTTATCGAACATGTGCTTGCAGTCGGCATCGTTTACCATGACCATAGGGAAGCGCAGCGCACCGGCAGCGGACATGATGCGCAGGCGGTTAATGCCGGTCGTTGTCTCCTCGCAGCCGCCGATAACGCCGGGGATGAGGTCCGCAAACTCCTCGTGCATGAGGTGGACGAGGTCGCCGCCGTCGTCAATGATAATATTGGGGCCGATCTTGAGCACCTCGCGCAGGCAGTCTTCATACTGCTGCTCGGTGCAGCCGTATTCCGCGAAAACGTTCATGCCGCCGGCAGCCAGCGCCGCAGCAACGTCATCCTGAGTGGAAAGAGGGTTTGAGCCTGTGACATACATTTCCGCGCCGCCCATTTCCATCACGCGGCACAGATACGCGGTTTTGGCCTCAAGGTGGACGGAAAGCGCGACCTTGAGTCCCTTAAAAGGCTTTTCCTCGGAAAAGCGGCGGCCGATACCGCGCAGCACGGGCATGTTGCGCTCGACCCAGTTTATCTTCATCTCGCCGGAAGGCGCAAGGTTTATGTCTTTAATAATGCTCATGAAGTTTACCCCCTTTATTATCAAACGCTTTATTTTAACACTATAATTTAATATCCGCAAGTGTTGAAAATTGTTGAAAGCACCGCTCGTGCATGATATAATTTGTACAGTTACATGCAAATGTAGTATACATTGTTCATCAACGCATTTTTCGAAAGGGGTTTTATTGATATGGGACTTATAAGGGCCGGCGCAGGCGCTCTCGGCGGAACGATGGCAGACCAGTGGAAGGAATTTTTCTACTGCGATGCGATTGATAAGGACACGCTCGTTGTAAAGGGCGCAAAGCGCACAAGCTCGCGCTCGTCGAACACCAAGGGCAATGACAACATCATTTCAAGCGGCTCGGGCATTGCCGTTGCCGACGGCCAGTGCATGATAATCGTCGAGCAGGGCAAGGTCGTTGAGGTCTGCGCAGAGCCGGGACAGTTTACATATGATGCATCGACAGAGCCGAGCATTTTCTCCGGCAGTCTCGGTCAGGCGATACTTGACACCTTCAAGACCATCGGCAAGCGCTTTACCTTCGGCGGCGACACCGGCAAGGATCAGCGCGTGTACTTCTTCAACACGAAGGAAATCCTCGGCAATAAGTATGGCACGCCCAGCCCCGTTCCATTCCGCGTGGTCGATCGGAACATCGGCCTTGATGTGGATATCTCTATCCGCTGCTTTGGCGAATATTCCTATAAACTCACCGATCCGCTGCTGTTCTATAAAAACGTCTGCGGCAACGTAGCCGGGCGATATACGCGCGACCAGATCGACGCCCAGCTCAAATCAGAATTCCTCACGGCTTTGCAGCCGGCGTTTGCCAACATCTCGGCAATGGGCATCCGCTACAGCGCGCTGCCCGGCCACACGGCGGAATTGGCCGACGCCATGAACGCCGCGCTCTCCGGCAAGTGGAGCGAACTGCGCGGCATCTCCGTTGTGTCGGTCGGCGTCAACTCGGTCAAGGCCTCCGATGAGGATGAGCAGATGATTAAGGATCTGCAAAAGAGCGCCGTTTTCCGCAATCCGAACATGGCCGCGGCACATCTGGTGGGCGCACAGGCCGAGGCCATGAAGTCTGCGGCCGCCAATCCGAATGCCGGGCCGTTCATGGCGTTTGCGGGCATGAATATGGCGCAGAACGCTGGCGGCATGAATGCGCAGAATCTCTTTGAGATGGGGCAGCAGCCGCAATACCAGCCGGCCAAAGCGCCCACGGATTCCGCCCCGGCAGCCAATGCTGCGGCAAGCGGCTGGAGCTGCGCTTGCGGCGCCGCGGGCAACACGGGCAATTTCTGCGCCGAGTGCGGCGCAAAGCGGCCAGAGCCAGAGGGATGGACCTGCGCATGCGGCGCGGTGAACAAGGGCAAATTCTGCCCCGAATGCGGTGCAAAGAAGCCGTCCGGCGCGCCGCTCTATCGCTGCGATAAGTGCGGTTGGGAGCCGGAAGATCCGAAAAATCCGCCGAAATTCTGTCCCGAATGCGGCGACCGGTTCGATGAAAGCGATGTAAAATGACGTTCTGAAAGCATACCGGGCAAAAGCCATGCCGCGGCGATCATCCGCGGCACGGCTTTTATATTCTGTTGTGCTATAAAAAAGCGTGCTGAAACCGCGTAATTCGTTTGATGCGCAGAAGCGAAAAAACTGCGGCATGCGCATCGTCCACAGGGCTGGGCCGGAATGATTTTGGTTTTCCCATTCTCTGGCATCCCCGCGCCTTTTGCGGCACGTCGCACATGAGCGCAGCACCAACCGACAGGAAAATCCTCCACCATACAAACGCCCCGATTGCACGCCGCGCTGCAGGCATGGTATCATGCAAAAAAGAGCATAGAAGGCAGGCGTTGACAATGGACAAACGATACGAATTTGACGCTGTGATTCAAAAACTCCCGGATAGGGACGGCGCGTATGTGGAAGTGCCCTTCGACGTGAAAACCGTATTCGGAAAGGGGCGCGTACCGGTTCACGCCACGTTCGACGGCGAGCCGTATGACGGACAGGTCGTCAAGATGGGAACGCCCTGCCACATCCTCGGCGTCCGCAAGGATATTCGGGCAAAAATCGGCAAGCAGCCGGGGAGCATCGTGCACGTTACGATATGGGAACGGCAGCAGCAAAAGCCGCCCGCCGCCGCTACGATCGACGACTACATCGATCGGTTTGACGGCGAAGTCCGCGAGCGGATGACAGCGCTGCGCGCGCTGATCCACAGCTGCTCGCCGGATATCACGGAAAAAATCGCATGGTCGATGCCAACGTTCGTATTGAACGGCAATCTCGTACATTTTGCCGGCGAAAAACGGCATCTCGGGTTTCACCCCGCGCCCAGCGCAATCGAAGCGTTTGCCGACCGTCTGACCGGCTACCAATGCTCCAAGGGAACGGTGCGGTTTCCCTACGACCGGCCCATGCCCTACGACCTGATCCGGGAAATGGTGCTGTTTCGGGTGCGGGAACAGCAATCTTAACCATGTCCAAGCGGACAAATATGGAGGAGAACCGAATGCGAATCGAAAACGGCTGCGCCCGCTGCGCAGCCGTTGCTTTGTTCGTTCCCATCGATGATCGCAATGCGAGCCGTTCCGCCGCGCTATTTGGGGCCGTGGGTCAATCGGGCAGGAGTTCCCGACAATAGGCGCAGAATTCGCCAACCCGCTCATCCGAGACGGACGCGTCGATGCCGACACAGGATATGGAGAGCCGCGGCTCCGGAAGAATCTGCACCATCTTCTCCAGATCTGCGTGCAGTTCTTCCGCCGATACCTGTGCAAGGCGAACCGGGCTGTACCGGGCGTTGATGAGCACATCCGGCGGCAGCGCGGCTGCCACGCGCGCCAAATCGGAGAACGCGCCCACCTCTGCCAGACGCAAATTCCGCACCTTGGCATAGGCGTCGACGACATGCTCCATGCTCTGCCCGCAATGGTGAATTCCATAGACGGGAAACTCCTCCGAAAGCCGCTGATCGTACCGGAGCAGCCACTGTTCATACGTCTGCTGCGAGATCATCTCCACGCTGCAATTGCTGTGCAGGCAGACCTCAGGCAGTATGGACTTGACGATATTGCTCACGCCGCCGCTGAAGCACGGCGAGCAGGCCGACAGGCGCCTGCAGAGCTGCAGCGTCGTTTCATAGCACACATCGAGCACATGTTCGGCCGGGCTGTCCTCGTCATAGTAATCGAGAAACAGGTCCTGTCCGAGCAGATCCAGCGCCAGATTCTGCACGCCGTTGAAATCCAAATACGACTCCACATAGCCAAGCTCGCCTTTCAGCGCGTCGATCTGCCGCTGTACGCCCTGCCAGACGGGGTTTTCGTCAAAATCCGGCGTTTGCCGCTTCCTCGTCCATATTCAAGCAGAGAACCTGCGGCGCGCCGTTCGAACAGAATTCGACCGTACAGCCGAGGATCTGGCTGGAGAGAAACCCGCAGGCCAGCATATCGCTGCCGAGCAGCGGTCTGGGTTTCGGGTTCGCCTCGCCCAAGCCGTATGCGCCGAAGCGCTCGTACAGCGCCCGACGCATGTTTTGATCCGCTTCGATGCGCGTTTTCGGGTCGTTCCAGAAACGCTCGGAAAAGTCGATCCCGACGTTTTGATTCCACCACGACGGATGAAAAACAATGTTGTATCTCATCGTGTACTCGTTACCAGCTCAAGGAAACGCCCGTCTTTTCCGCGATGGCCGCCGCAAAGTTGCGGGACTTGATCAGGTCGCGCTCAAGCTGTTGATCATCCTTTGCGCCCAGATCGATGCCGAGATAGCCGTCGTAGCCCTGTGCCGACAGAATGCGGAAAAACTCCTCCCAGTCGATCGAACCGTCGCCAAGCGGCAGATGATTGGTATCCTTCGGGTTATTGTCCGCAACGTGAATGTTGGCATAGCGATTTTCCAGTTTTGCAAGCGCCAGACAGACGTCCTCCCGCTGGGCCGAGAAATGGCCGGTGTCAAAATTGGCCTTGAAATAGTCGCAGTTGACGTCGTCAAGCAGGCGGATCATGGAATCAACGGAGCAGATCACCTCGCCCACGCGCGGCTCCATGAGAATGATCTTGTCCAGCGTTTTTCCGTATTCGCCGCAAAAGCGCGCAGACTCGACCAGCGTATCCCAAACCCGCCGCCAGCAGAATCCATCGGGAATGCGGACGCGCGCCGTGCTGCCGAACGCATAATCCCCTCCGTCGAGCTGATAGGGCTTGCGGCCGATATATTCCACCGGCGGCGCATAGCTGGCCAAATGGAGCGTTTCCGCTCCCAACGCACACCCAACCTCCGCCATTTCTTTGAAATGATCGTAGGCGGCGTGGCGCTTATTGTCATCCAGCGAAACAAGATCGGGATCCACGATGCAAAAATTATGGATGTGGATATCATTGTCGAGCAGCGCCTGACGGTACTCCTTCATATGCGCCTTGACGTTCTCGGCATGTTCGCGTCCGAGTCCCTCCATCTCCAGATAGTGGAACCCCATTTTGCGCAGGCTTTCCAGCGACTTGTAGTCATCCTCCGGTTTGGGCGGATAGCCGTACTTGAGAATGGTAACCAGATAGGTAACGCTCAGCTTCATGGATGATTCTCCTTTTATTCTCGCCCGATTCGGGCGCGGCGTACGGGTCAAATGGCGGCGTGGAACCAGAATACTTCGACCGGCACATCGGCGCTTGCCGAACGGATGGCATGCGGCGTCCCGGCAGGGGCAATGAACGTGGTGCCCTTCCGAATCGCGGCCTCCTCGCTGCCAATGCGGGCATATCCTTCGCCCGACAGGACGACAAAGCCCTCCTGATCGTCATGGCAGCCGGGCTCTGCGTACTCGGTCACAGTATAGCTGCTGATGCCGCATACGCAGCCGTTGCAGCAGCCGTTCTCCTCCGTCAGGAGGGTATACCCCATGTGTCCTGGTCCCGCCTGAGGGACAACGGTTTCTTTGGATGCAAAGTGTGTCATGTGTTCTTCCTCTTTCTATTTCAATATGGATTTTTCGGAGGCGCCGCAGAGGCGCGAACCTTCAGCGTGGATGGAAAGGACAGCAGCGCGGGCGGAAACGACACGCCGGCTTCGATGCGGTCAAGAAGTTCTCTGCAAGCGGTCCGGCCGATCTCATAGGATGGAACGTCCACCGTGGTCAATGCCGGGCTGATCATGGCCGCATAGTCGATATTGTCAAAACCGACAACAGAAACATCCTGCGGAACGGAAACGCCGCCCTCAACGAGCGCGGCAATGCAGCCAAACGCCATCATGTCATTGATTGTCACCAGACCGGTCGGCATGGGATTCAGCCGCAAAAATGCACGGCCAAGCTGCCTTCCGCAGGCATATTCATAGGCCTGCTCCGCCATGGGCTGCCGCCGGTCGTCTGCAATAAGAAGCAGCGTCTCCTCGCTCTCCCAACCATGCGCTGCATAGGCCGCGCGGTACCCGGCAAGGCACTGGCGGCGGGCATACTTCGTCAGCGGCAGCGAAGCAAACGCAATTCGGCGGTGGCCAAGCGAGATGAGATATTCCGCAGCGGCCTTCGTTCCAGCCAGACAATCCGCATCAATGCCGAGGCAGTTGTCATACGGCATGCGCTCCTGATCGAGCGATACAACCATGCCGCCGCTGTCAATGAAATGCCGCACATGCGCCGTCTCCTCCGTTGCGGTAGCGATGAGCAGGCCGCGAATCCGCTTGTCCATCACGGAGTGCAGATGCTGTTTTTCCAATTCCAGATTGTGGTCGGAGTTGAGAATGATCACGTCATAGCCGGCTTCCCGCGCCGTTCGCTCGATGCCGGAAAGCACCTCGATGTAGAAAGGGTTCTGCATCGTCGGCAGCATGACCGCGATCTCCCGGATCTCGTTCTTCTTCAGCATGCGTCCGAGCGGGTTTGGGGTATATCCCAGCTCCCGAATCGTCTCCAATACGCGCTCGCGCACTGCCGGATTGACTTTGTGCGGGCTGCCGTTGATAATCCGCGAGACGGTTGCAGGCGATGTGCCCGCCGCCTGCGCAATATCAATAATCGTCACGTTCCGTGTCAGTCGATCCACGCATTTCCCTCCCTTACGCGGAATGTCCATGGTCCGCCGCATGGGGTATCTGAAAATCATTTCTTCGTCAGAATGTTGTGAAAACGTTTTCACGTTTGTTCTAAAATGAATATACAGAATTTTCGCACACCTGTCAAGCGCCATTTCCTCGGGCTGGCTTCCCTGAATTTCAACTCGTCGTATTCAGGATACCGCCGTATCCCCGTCCTGCGCTTTGCAGGGGCTGCCGTTCTCTGTTTTCTAAGAAACCGTCAAAATGTTTCTATATATTTCCTTTCAGATGTACAGGCCTTTCAGGCCATGTATCCACACTTTTCTTAAAATTTGTTGACAGCAGGCATATCGGGTGCTAGAATGCGTGTAGAAACAGATTCTTTGACGCGAATCGTTTCTCTGTTCTCCACCCGCCCCGTTCTATTATTCTTACAGGCGGATGTATCGAATCCGACTATCTAGCCGAAAAGCAATGGAGGTTATCATGCATATTACAGTATCCACAACGGAAGCCGCTCTTGGCGTCGCCGCGGCGAAGAAAATCGTTTCTCTGCTCAACGCTGCAATCGCCGAGCGTGGAGAAGCGAACTATCTCGTATCGACCGGCGCTTCCCAGTTCAGCACGTTTGACGCGCTGCTGACCATGGACGTCGACTGGAGCAAGGTTACCATGTTCCATCTGGACGAGTATGTCGGCCTGCCGGTCACGCACATCGCTTCCTTCCAGAAGTATCTGCGTGAACGGTTTGTGGACAAGGTTTCCCTCAAGCGGGCCGTGTTTGTGAACGGGCTTGGCGACGTCGAGGCCAATCTGCGCGAGCTTGGTGCGGATATTGCGGCGCATCCCATCGACGTTGGCGTGATCGGCATCGGTGAAAACGCGCACATCGCGTTCAACGATCCTCCGGCGAACTTTGACACGGAGGCCGCCTATCACATCGTCAATCTCAACGACACCTGCAAAAAGCAGCAGGTTGGCGAGGGTTGGTTCGCTACCGTGGCGGACGTTCCCATGCAGGCTGTTTCGATGACGCCCAAGCAGATCATGCGCTGCAAGCACATCGTCGCCCCCGTTCCGGGCGAACGCAAGGCAAAGGCGATTCACGACACGCTCTACAGCGAAAAGGTCGATCCCATGGTTCCCGCCACGCTGATGAAGACGCATCCCAGCTTCCATCTGTTCTTGGACGAAGGATCCGCTTCCCTTTGCAGCAAGGACGTGCTTGCCTAACATTACCGCTCTCGAACGGCGGCGCGCTCGCCGTCTATGAGATAAAACAAAGGAGGAGGACAAGAAAATGCGTAAAACCCTATGCTTTGTACTGTCGCTGTTGATGGCGCTCGCCGTAGTCGGCTGCACGCCGGCGCCGGCCGAACCGACCAAAGCGCCCGAACGCACTGCGGATGTCACTGTGCCGGCCCCTTCTGGTACCGATGCGCAGCAACCCGAGGAGCGGGTACTCCGCATTGCGGGTGAATCCTGGCATATCACCAAGCTTTTCATCGAAGAAGCCGCCGCCGCGTTTGAAGCGGATCACCCCGGCGTCAGGGTGGAAGTCCAAACCTACGCCGATCCGACCGTTGTTTCCAACTATGCGATCGACTGGTCAAGCGGCTCCACGCCCGTGGACATCGTCATCATCGACGGCGCCCAGTTTGCGCAGCAGTTTGTCGCCAAGGACCTGATCTACGACTTTGAAAAGGACCTCAACTTCTTTGCCGACTATGACGCCAGCAAGTTCGTTCCCTCCGCGCTCGAAATGAGCCGCATCGGCGACGATCTGTACGTCATTCCGCTCATCTCCGAAGTCACCGTCATCAACCTGAACACCAAGATGTTCCGCGATGCCGGTCTGGTTGACGCCGATGGCAACGTACTCGTTCCGAAGACTTGGGAAGAGTTCCACGATTATGCGCAGAAGCTGACCGTCAAGGATGAAAACGGCGTTGTCAAGCAGCAGGGCGCCGTCATTCAGTGGAACAAGGACTGCCACGGCACCATGCTGGGCGTGCTTCAGGCGGTTCATGGCTCCATTTACGGCGAGGATGGCGTTTCCATCAGCTTTGACAACGACGAATTCCGCAAGGTGTTCGAGATCTGGAAGGCCGGCGTCGCAGATGGCAGCTTCTCCATCGAAACCTTTGCCGATACCGAAGCGGGCCGCAACGGCTACAAGGCCGGCAACGTGGCCATGCTGATCGAAAGCTCCGGCCGTTGGGTCGAGGGCGGCAACGAATTCGGCTTTGAAAACGTGTCCGTCTGCGCGTTGCCGGATGGCAAGGGTACGGCCGGTTACGTCAACGGCGTGCTCATCCCGAAGGCATCGGAGTGCTCCGATCTGGCCATGCAGTTCATCAAAGAACAGCTTCTTGGCGAAATGGCGCAGACCAGCACACTCAACCTGTACGGCAAGCTGCCCGTCATCACCGAATACTTTGACATGGCAACCGCGGCCGACTGGGCAAACATCAAGGAATCCATGGATGGTGCCTGCACCTATCCGGCCTATCAGGATTCTTCAAAGTTCATGGACGAGCTGCGCACGATCGTTCAGGAAGGTCTGGTCAGCAGCGACCCCGTCGATGTAACCATTCAGCAGCTGGAAGACATGATCGCCGGTCTGCGGAAGTAACGGATACAGTCCGGATATGGAAGCGGCTTTTGCCGCTTCCGTATCCATTCCGCGTTTCCATTCCCATTCCTTGAGATCAGAGAGGACAATTCCCGTGAATAAACGGCTTACCCCACAGCAACCTACCAAGGTCAGGCGTCATTCCCGGCAGAGGACAAAAAAGATCAGCGGGTTTCTGTTCATGTTGCCCTGCTTTTTGATTCTTTTCCTGTTTGTCGTCTATCCGCTCGGCCATACTCTGTACCTGAGTTTCTGCGAATACAATTTTGCGTTTGACCCCGGCCCGGTATTTAAGGGTCTGACAAACTATGTCAACATGTTTCAGGACAGCAAGTTCCTGATTTCCGTCACCAACACGCTGAAATTTGCGTTTGTGGATTTCATTCTGATGATGGTGATCTCCCTGTTGCTGGCGCTGCTGCTCTTTTTCAAGGGCAAGAACACATGGTTCTTCCGCACGTCCATCTTCATGCCCATCGTTGTGCCGGCCTCCCTTGTGTGTATCATCTTTACATGGCTGCTGTCCAAGGATTTTGGCCTGTTGAACAAATTCCTTGTGGATGGCCTCGGCCTGCCGCAGCTGGCGAAGCCATGGCTGACCTCGGAGGATACGGCGCTCTGGAGCCTATTGAGCGTCAATCTGTGGTGCAACATCGGGTTTGAAACCATTCTGTTCCTTTCCGGATTACAGAGCATTTCGCCCGATATTCTGGAAGCTGCCGACATGGACGGTGCAACGGGCTTTCGGAAAATCATTCACATTATCCTGCCGAATCTGTCGCAGACCTACATCATCACCGGCATTTGGGCAACCGTTGCCGCGCTGAAAGTGTTCGTGGAACCCATGGTCATGACCAACGGCGGTCCCGGCAGTTCGACGCTGGTGCTCTATATGTATATCTATAACAACGCGTTCAAATACTACGATCTCGGCTATGCCGCTGCGATGGCGTTTTTCCTGAGCGCGATGATTCTGTTGGTCTCGCTGATCAACTTCCGGCTGAACAACAGGAAGGGGTGATCCAATGAAAAAGAAAACCGTATTGCAGATCATCCTGTTTGCGCTGCTGACGCTGGTCGCCGTCGTATTCGTCGTGCCGATTCTCTACTGCATCTTTACCTCGGTAAAGACCAGCACTGAAATCTTACAGGAGATCACCTTCCTGCCGCGTAATATTACCTGGGAAAACTACGAATATGTATTTGCCCGCGGCTCCAAGTACCTCAATTACTATTGGAACACCATTGCAATCACCGTTTCCGGCGTTCTGATTACGGTGCTGTTCTCCTCCATGGCCGGCTATGCATTTGCAAAGCTGCCGTTTCGCGGGAGCAACTCGATCATGGGGTTCATTATGTTTATCGTGACGTTCCCGTTGGCCGCGCTGCTCATCCCCATCTATATGATGGAGTTCAAAACCGGCCTTTTGAACACGCATTTGGGGCTTATTCTCCCTAACGTCATGAACGTACTGCCGTTTTCGGTCTTTATCATGCGTGGTATCTTTGTGGATATCCCGGATGAATTGGGCGAATCCGCCGAGATCGATGGCTGCGGTGTGTTCCGCACTTGGTGGGACATCATGATGCCGATGGCGCGCAACGGGCTTATTATCGTGATCGTGTATGCCTTTTACAACATTTGGGGCGAATACACCATGGGCAAAACGCTTGCAACGCAGGATGCGTCGATGCCCATTTCCGTCGCGCTGACGCTGCTCAAGGGCGAGGACTGGAATTACGGTGTCCTCGGCGCGGTCATCACCATGGCGATCATCCCTCCCATCGCGGTCTTTACCGCTTTCCAAAAGGAAATGGTCGAGGGCATGGTACAAGGCGCCGTGAAGGGCTGATCCAAAGGAGCGGTATGCATGCGCTCACAACCGAAAGAAAGCGGAACGGTCCGGCCATTGGCCGGACCGTTCCGCTTTTGAATAATGTTTTGCCACAAACCGCTCCGTCGGTTCATTCGGAAAACAGAATCATTCCAAAAAATGTCACGGTGTTTGCCCCGTTGCAATAGCGCAGGCCGGCGTTCATGGCTGTTTGGGCAACATAAACGCCGTACGCTTCGAGCGACGGCATGGCCCATTCCGGCGATCGGCACACAAGTCCGTCCCGCTTTGCACAGCGCTCGCACACGCCACAGTTCTCCCCGCCCAGATGCAGATACCCCGACAAGCCGCCGTCCCGCAGCGCGTGCTCAATCCGCAGCGCGATGGCCGAATGTGCGCGTCCGCCCGCAAACATCCCCTCCAGATCGAATGAATCCGAAATGGAATGGATCGTCTGGTACAGAATTGCACGCGGATACCGCTGCGCCCGCTCCATGAGCGCTTCGATAGGCCCGATATCGGGCGGGCACATATAGCACTTTCCGTAATTGCCGCAAGCATTGCCGGCGCAGATCTCGCGAAACACACGATCGTAACGAATCGATCCCTGCGGCAGCGCCGCGCAGTTTGCTGCGCCGCATTCCGACACGATGGAAAGCAGCGTCCGTTCAAGGCTGTTCATAGTTCTTCCCCCAAGTTGCTTTTCTGTCATATCGATCGATGCGATTCGGCTGGCGCCGCACGCTCGCTTTTGATGTCCGCTTCTTCGCCGCCGGCAGCCGCTCGTTATAAAGATTTAGCTTACCACTGAAAAGCGCGGAATGCTATCAAAAATATGCGCTTTTTGTCGCATGTGCACAAAAATATAACAAAATTCCACTTTGCAAAATAGTACAAAAATTTTTAATGGAAGAGAGCCTTTTGTCCGTTTCTTCTGGTATACTGTTCTCAAGTGAGGAATTGTTTGCTATGGATTTTGATCTTCGGCTGGCCAGTGAATGCGCCAAATCGTTTTCCGTTTCGAGCGGTATCGGCTGCATGGTATCGTCGGCGAACGGAGACATCCTGTATCAGCACGGCCAATGCTGCGCCGCGTGTACGCTGTGCGAGCTTGCCGGTTTGGACAGCAACCGGTGCCGCAGCACACATCTTTACGGCATGCACGAGGCCGAACGGTTCGGAGGAAAGTACATTTACTTCTGCGCGATGGGTTTGACCTGCTTTACCTCGCCCATCACCGGGCCGGACCACAGCACAGCGCAGCTCACCGTCGGCCCGTTTCTCATGGTCGACGAACAGGACTATGCGGACTATGACCTTTCGTTTGTGCTCCATCTGCCCAAGGAGCGGATCGGGCCGGTAATGGATGCGGTGCACAAGCTCCCATACGTCGAGGCGGCCCGCGTGACCGCCATGGCGGAAATTCTGTTCATGGCCGTCGCTTTTATGAACAATGTTTCCCAGAGCAACCGGCTGCTTGAGCTGCAGGAGGTCCATGCGCAGCAGGGCCAGATCTCCGCCTATATCCATGAGTTGAAGCAATCCGGTCCGGCGGTCCCCTATCCGTTTCGGACGGAGCGCGCGCTGCTGCAGGCCATGGGAAAGGGCAATGCGGCAGCGGCGCAGCAGCTTCTCAACGAGCTGCTCGGGCATGTACTGTTCTCCTCGGGCGGCGATGCGTTTCGCATTCGCTGCCGCATGGGAGAATTGCTCGCGCTCATGTCCCGCATAGCGGCGGAAAACGGCGTAAACCCGGAGTCGGTTTTCGCTATTACAAACGAGTATTATCAGGAGTTTCACGCGCAGGATGATATTGAGGCGCTCTGCGCCCGTCTTTCCCGGGCCATGCGGCAGTTTATGGACACCATGTTTTCCGACAGCGGCGTACGGCATATCGACGCGATTCACCGGGTTGTACAGCACATACAGGCGCACTACGGTGAAAAGCTCACGCTGGAGTCCATCGCGCATACCGTGTCGATCTCGCCCTCCTATCTCAGCAGAACCTTCAAGAGAGAGGCCGGCGTGTCCCTCATGCAGTTTGTGAGCCGGGTACGGATAGAAAAGAGCAAGGCACTGCTCATCAACAGCAGAATGCCGCTTTCGCAGATTGCGCAGCAATGCGGTTTTGAAGATCAGAGCTATTATACCAAGGTTTTCAAAACGCTTTGCGGAAAAACGCCGCTGCAATTTCGGAAAAGCGGCGAGAGCGCGCGCGGAGAGAATCGGGCAGGAACGGGCGGCGCTCCCCGGGAAACGCCGGAGGTCTGACGCGGATAACGGCCGTTGAAGCGGCGCTGCGCCGCCGCCATTCTCCATCTGTCGGTGTGCGCTGTCTTTTGGTTTGGGCGGTTTTGTGCTATACTGAGCTTGCACCGCCAGAAATGGTGCTAAAGCGCCGGGCAGGCATATACGCTGTTGCCGGATGGGCGCCCGCTCGCGTTTGTTTGTGGCGAAGTACACCCGTGTTGGAGATAAGGGCGAAAGTGCGGTGCCCGAAAACAGGATTGAGGGGCAAAACGGATGGGCTGGTTTGGATTGGGACAATACGATGCGCATGACCGCAGGGCGACCATACCGGAGGCCGGTGTGGGCAGGTTCTTTTATCTGCTGCTGCGGGATCTCTGGGAATATGTGAAGGCAAACCTGCTCTGCTGTCTCTGCTGCCTTCCGTCCGTCGCAGCGGGCGGTATCCTGCTGCTGACCACGAGGAACTATTTTCTGTGCGCGGGCGCGGCGCTGCTGCTCTCGCCCATGGCGGGCGCCGGATTCTGCGGATTGCACCGCGTCGTCAACCGCGCCATGCGCGGCAAGCAGGAGCGCACGGGCGCGGCGTTCTCCAAGGGATTTCGGGACAATTTTCGTGCCGCCATCGTGCCGGGGATTCTGGCGGTGCTGCAGATGCTGCTTGTCGGCTACATGCTGCTGTTCCGCGCCGCCATCAATGCGTTTCCCATGCCGGTGCGGCTTTGGGCGTTGCTGCTGCTCTGCTGGTTGTTCCTGCAAATCCTCTTGCAGTACTGCTTTCCGCTGCTGGTTGTGCTGGCGCTTCCCCTCCGCCACCTGCTGCGCAACAGCCTGATCCTGTTCATCGGCAATTTCAAAAAGAGTCTCCTGTGCCTGTTGCTGGCGACCGCGTTGGATGCGGCAGGCGTACTGTTGCTGCCGAAGAGCCTGATCGTGATCGGCACGATGGGCCTTTCCGTCACGACGCTCATCCGTCAGTTCTTTTCCTGGAACAGCATTGACAGCGCATTCTCGATCGAATCGCGTCAGGAAGGTTCGCAAGATGGATAAACCATCCCGGGTGTATCAGCGGGGCCGATCCGAGTTGCTGCCGGCGCATTGTTTCGGCACATCTTCGGCGGTCCTGTTTTTATGCGGTCATCCGTTCGGCAAAAGAGCGCGCCGCCGTTGGCGCGGGTATTCCCCCGTTTCTCGCACTTCCTTCGCATAGGGAGATTTCCCCGGCTTGTGCGGCGCGCGGTCGCATTCTCCCTACACCGCCATCATCACGAACAAAGAAGTCCTCATTCGTCACGCCTTGCGCTCCAGACGCTCTGTGAATACTGCATTGGCGGACTGCATCCGCTCCCAGTAGGCGCGATATGCCGGACTGAGGCGGCGGAGTGCCGGCAGGAACACCTCGCAATATCCGCTCTCCTGCTGGAATGCGGTCATCAGTTCGGACAGCCGATATGCGGGCGAGTTCCGGTATTCAGGCGCTTGCTTGAAGGAAAGGTGCGCCGCGATCTCATCGGCATGGATGTCGAGGTATGCCCCGGGGTCAGCGAGGGCCTGTTCCATGTTTTCAAACGTCTGCTCTGCAAACGCGCGGTCAAAATGCACTGCTGCCTCCTCCAGCATTTGGCAGAGCTCGTCCGGCACGGCGAACCCGGCATCGTCCAGATATTGGATCACAATTTCAAACGCCGCCCGCTGATCCGGCGTTTCCACCGGCTGCTGTAAAAACCGGCCGAAGTGCAGGCAAAGGTATTGTCCATAGGCGCCCGGAAAGAGCGCCGCCAACCGATCAAGGATGCTCTCCCGCTCCCGAAGCCGGCGGATCTTCTCCCGCGCCGCAGCAAAATCGCGGCTGTCGGCAAGCTCACGCAGGATGCGGCAGCGCGCATCCTGCCGGTCCCGTTCCGCCTCCCGTTCAAACGCAGCCGCATGCAGCACGGCATCCGTTTCGCCCCGCAGCGCACGGTCGATCTCCACAACGGAGAGTCCCAGCGCTCTCAGCACGCCAATGTGCAAAAGCCGCTGCACATCCTCCTCCGAAAACGATCGGTAGCCGTTTTCGGATACCGCAGGATGGATCAATCCTCGCTGCTCATAATAAGCCACCGCTTTTTTCGTCAGGCCGCAGCGCTCGCAGACCGTCTTAATCGTCATATGCATTCACCTCCACATGCAGCATACACCATGCCCCCGGGGAACGGTCAAGCCCAGAAAAAAAGGCGGATACGCTCCTCCTCCTATCGTCAAAATCAAGATGCTTTCAAAAAATGTCCGCACGGTTATGCGGTAAAACCGTCCCCACGGGCAGGGCGGTTTCCTTCTGCTTCCATCCGCAGCCCGTCGGCCGCTGTCCCATCGCTTAGGATACGCGCTTCAAAATTGGATTTGGTGCATTCATAGTAGCGGAATGCGCCATCCTCACGGACAAATCGAAAACCGACCTTTTCGAGCACATGCTGGCTGCGCACATTCCTATGCACCGCATCGGCATACACCGTTTGCATATCCAACACATCAAACGCATAGCAAAGCGCCTGCCGCTCCGCCTCGGTGCCATAACCCTTTTCCTTTACCGCGTCGTTTTGCAGGGCAATACCGAGCACGCAGGTGCGCGCCTCCCGATCGATTTGCTTGAGCTCCAGTTCCCCGATGACCCACTCGCCCAGCATGACGGCAAACATCTTTCGCCCCTGCTGCCGGTGCGCGTCAAACCGCGCGTTGACCCACTCCGGGCGGTAAACAAACGGTTCGAACCGATCCATGTCCATAAACAGGGCCGGATCGTTTTCATATGCGCGGTAGAACGCGTGCAACCGCTCGCGCGTCATCTCACAAAGCGCGACCGCGCTCAAAGCCCCTGCTCCTCCACAAAATGATAGAACGCCTGCTCCTCGGCCCGATCCTCCTCGCGCACCGTTCCAACCGGCGCGGCGTAGACGAGAAACTCCTCCTCGCCATCGAGCCCGAACAGTTCGTTGGCCAGGCCGGCGTCAAACGATGCTATGCCGCATGTTCCAAGCCGCAGTGCGGTACAGCCGAGATACAGATTCTGTCCAACGTGGCCGGCATCGATCAGCGCGGGTCCGTGCGCAAATACATCGTAGCGCCATTCACAGCGATATGCCACGCAAGACCAGCAAAATACCACGCTGGCCTTCCCGGCCCACTTCTGCTCCGAGAGGACGGACGAAACCGTCGCCGGAATATCGGAAACCGTATGCAGAAACTCCAGCGCATGCTCCATGGGAAGGTAATGGTATGCGCCCGGAAGCAGGCCGTCCACATGCTGCACGATCAGGTATGTCTCAAACGCATGCCGCGCGCCGCCGGACGGAACGGTGCGCAGCGTGGCGTAACCTTTGCCGCGCAGCGCTTTCACGCCCTGCGTCACCCACAGCAAAAAGGAGAGCTGCAGCAGAGAAACCGGCTGGCCGGTATAGACGCGCGCGCTGCGGCGATCGCGGAATGTCGAAAGCAGATCGACTCCCGCAATGAGCGATTCAAATTGACGCGGCAGCGCGATTCTCTCCGTTTCCGGCCGCATGGGCGGCTTTGTCAGCGGCGGCTGCGGCTTTTGCAGCATCTGATCGGAAACAAATTCTTCTCCTTCAAGGCCGCATTCCCCCCGCATCAGCCGACGGTTCGCGCGTATCTGTTCATCATGCTTTTGTTGGTCGATCATAGCACGCCTCTTTCCGGTAAAAACCAAATTTTTCACGCCATACACGCATAGACCTGTTGCCAAAGCCAGGTGCAAAGCGCCATTTGTTCTACATCCGTGTCACCCGATGCCGCACACCGGCCGACCGGTCACAGGATGGCATCCTCGCAGGGCACGGTAAGACTGCCGCCCTGAAACACACTATAGCGGCGCCACACGTCCCTTGGCAGCGCCGAAGCAAGAAGCAGCGCCGCCGCGCGCGCTCCATCCGCCGCCGCAACGCGCAGCGACATGCCGCAGCTTTCCGACACGCTGCGAAGCGTCGGCATGACCCGCACCCGCATCGCTGCCTCAAGCAGCTTCTCCGCCTGCATGGCAAAGTGGTACGAGTCGAACGCCAGCATACAATACTCCGGTTCAGGCAAAGGAGATCACCCGGCTTGCCTGCAGCATGCGCTTTTGAATTTCATACATGTTGCTGACCGTGCCAATGCGCAGCTGGTCCTGTATGCCATAGGCGCCAAGGCAGGTGCCGCAAACGAGAATCTCCGCGCCGCGGGCCTGCAGCTTTTGGAGCGCCTCGATTACCTGCTCGTTTCCCGTGGGAAGGAGCACGCCGCCGTTCATGAACAGGATGCTGTCCGGCACGGTGTCGCCCTCCGCGAGCGTCAAAAAGAACATCTTCATGAGGTTCCGGCCGAGCGTCTCGTCGCCCGTACCGATCCCATCCCGGCCGATGAACAGCACGAGCGCACCCCCCTGGGCTTGCTGCACCGCCGGTTCCAAAGCGCATTCCGGCACGCCGTCCCCGCTCAGCACGACGACAAACCCGCCCTCGACCGGTTCTGCCTGCGCCTGTCGTCCGGTGGACGTCGCCAGGCGCTTGAGGTTCTCCACCGCGACCGCCTGATCGACCCGGATGCGAACGATTTTTCCACCGGCGTCAAGCGCTTTCTTTGCCAGAATGACCGGCATGGGGCAAGCCTTTCCCCGCGCATCGATTTCAAACATATTGCTCAATCCTCCGCAAACAGTTTTGTCGACAGATAGCGCTCGCCCGTATCGGGCAACAGAACAACGATTCTTTTTCCCGCCATCTCGGGCCGCATGGCAATTTGCAGCGCGGCGGCCGCCGCAGCGCCGGAGGAAATGCCAACGAGCAGGCCTTCCTTTCTGGCAAGCAGGCGCGCCGTTGCATAGGCTTCCTCATCCCGCACGGTCAAAACCTCATCGATCACCGTGCGATCCAGCGTGTTTGGCACAAAATTGGCGCCGATTCCCTGAATCCCGTGCGCGCCGGCGCGCCCCTCGGACAGCAGCGGCGAGGATGCCGGTTCCACCGCCACGATCCTGACGGCCGGGTTTTGCTGTTTGAGGTAGCGGCCCACACCCGATACCGTTCCGCCCGTGCCGACACCTGCCACGAACACATCCACCGTCCCGTCGGTATCGCGCCAGATCTCCGGGCCGGTTGTGCCGGCATGCGCCTGCGGGTTGGCGGGGTTTTCAAACTGGCCGGGAATGAAGCTGCTCGGATACGCTTCGGCAAGCGCTTGCGCCCGCCGGACCGCGCCCGCCATGCCTTCCGACGCCGGGGTCAGCACGATTTCGGCGCCATAGGCGGCAAGCAGGCGGCGCCGCTCCAAGCTCATGGATTCCGGCATGGTGAAAATCGCACGGTATCCGCGCACAGCGGCCACCATGGCAAGCCCCACGCCGGTATTGCCGCTCGTCGGCTCGATGATGACCGTATCCGGTGAGAGAAGCCCCCGCGCCTCCGCGTCATCCAGCATGGCCAAGGCAATGCGATCCTTCGCGCTGCCGCCCGGGTTGAACGACTCCACCTTCGCAAGCAGGCGCGCGCCGCACGCTCTGTCCGCCGTCAATCCCGATAGCGCCACAAGCGGCGTGCGGCCGATGAGCTGCGTCATATTCTCGGCAATGTGCATATGCCATTCCTCCCGCAAGCGTAATTCTTATCTGGACATAACGATATGTAAAATTATACTCCTTTGAAAACCGGAGCGCAAGCGTCAGCGCAGCATCGCGCCGCTGTTGAGAATCAACGTGGAATACAGGAACAGCACATCCTGATCGTCAAAGGTGATATAGGCGTCCAGAGCGCCGCTTGCGATATAGCGAAGGTCGATCAGCGTCACCGTCCGGTAGCCGGAAACGAGCAGCGGCGCCAGACTGCTGCCGAACGAATCGCGGAAGATCACCAGTTCCCGATCGGTTGCCGCATGCGGGTTTTCAATCGTGAGCAGCGCCGCCGCGCCGGAAAGAAACACGTCGTAACCATCCATACCATCGTACGCTTCGGGCGTATAGACCGTCGTCACACCCTCCTGCTCGATCGAGGTGACAGTACAATCCCTGAGCGTATCGCTCAGAAGGTATTGCAGCGTGTCGGGCTGCACCGGCAGCGCCGAACGGCCATAATAGGCGCCGCGAAACGCGCCGAAAGTGACCGGCTCATAGGCGTCCGGGGGATCGACCGTAACGCCGAGCGCCTCTGCAATGCGCTCAGCCGCCGGCAGCAGCCGTTCCTGCCGCCAGTGCGGATCGGTTCTGTAATAGTCGCCCACCTCCAAAACGCCGGTCAAGTCGATCTCCTTCGGTTTGACGAGCGTCTCGCGCATCAGTGAGAACAGGCGTTCATAATCGAGCGTCGGGTACCCGTTCTCTTCGGCGACAAACCAATTTTTGTCCGGAATAACCGCATAGAACGTGCGGTTATCCTCCGTGAGCTTTGTTTGTGAAAGCGTTTCTATCAGCTTTGCGGCATAGCGCACCTGATCGTCCTTGAGCGGATATTCGAGCTGATAGACGCCGCCGTCGTGCAGATAGATGCCGTTGTTGTCACGCGCCTGCAAACCGTAAAACGTGTAGACCGCCTTGCCGGTGCGAAACTGCTCCCGAAACGGGAAATGATCGAGCAGATATGTCTCTGCATCGGCAAAATACTTGCCGTTCAAAAGGTTGTCGGCCGACGCCTTCGGCGGCGCCGCCAGCTTGCGCCGCTCGGAATAGGATACCGCGGCGTCCGGCAGCAGCAGGTGCAGCAGCAGCAGGCCGAACAGGATGGTCAAAAAGCCGACCGCAAGGAATCGCTCCCGAAATTTTTCCATGCCCGCGCCTCCTTAAAACCGAAAATACAGAAACGGGTTAAACGACCCGTCCACCAGATACGCCGTCGCAAGCAACAGCAGCAGCAACAGGCAGAGCGGCTGTGCCACGCAGCGCACGCGGCCAAACCGATCCTGCAAATGCGCTGCGATGCGTTTGGGCAGCGGCGTTGCGCCAAAGGCAGCCATGACCAGCAACACCGCGCGGCTTCGGAGTTGATACAGCGTCTCCGCCGTAACGAACGGCAAGCCTCCGCCGCCAAAGAGCGCTTTGAGATCGGCAGCCGCACCGCCGAGCCCGTCCGCATTGAAAATCACAAAGCTGATAAGCACAAGAAACAGCACATAGACATGTCCAACCGCGGCCGGCATCCGCTCCGCCCGCTTTCCGAGCAGCAGCTTCTCCATCAGCAGCAGCACGCCGAAGAATGCGCCCCAGAGCAGGAAATTCCATGCCGCGCCATGCCAAAGGCCGGTGAGCATCCACACGACAAGGATGTTGCGCACCCATTTCCAGCGCGAAACGCGGTTTCCGCCCAGCGGAATATACACATAATCGCGAAACCATGAGGACAACGTGATGTGCCAACGCCGCCAAAACTCGGTAATGGTGCGGGCAATGTACGGATAATTGAAATTCTCCGGAAAATGAAAGCCAAACATGCGGCCAAGGCCGATGGCCATGTCGCTGTAGCCGGAAAAATCAAAATAGATTTGCAGCATAAAGGATACGGCATACAGCCATGCATACAGCACCGAAGGCGATGCGGAGGCGCGATAGGCCGCGCATACCTCGCCGAGCAAATTTGCCAGCAGCACCTTCTTGGCAAGGCCGATGATGAACCGTTCAATGCCGGCCGACAGGCCTGTCCAACCATGCGTCCGGTGATGCAGCTCCTCCGCAACCGTCTGATAGCGCACGATCGGGCCCGCAACCAACTGCGGAAACAGGCACACATAGGTGCTCATGGTCAAGAGGTTTTTCTCTGCCGGCACCTCCCCCCTGTAGACGTCGATCACATAGCTCATGGTCTGAAACGTAAAAAAGCTGACGCCGATCGGCAGCGGCAGGTTGAGCAGGGGGATGTTCGTGCCAAGCAGCCCGTTCACCGCGCCGATCAAAAAATCCGTATACTTAAAAAAGCCTAGGATCGCCAGATTCAAAACGATGGAAGAGAGCAGCGCAAGCTTGGCGCGCGGAGTGCCGCGATATCGCTCCACAAGTCTGGCGTGTACATAGTCCATGCCGGCGGAAACGAGCAGCAGCGTCACGTATACCGGCTCGCCAATGGCGTAGAACACCAAGCTGAACAGCAGCAGAACAAGATTTTTGAAGTGCTTGGGTACGAGCGCATAGACGAGCAGCACGGCCGGCAAAAACACATACAGGAAACTGATGCTTGAAAACAACATGATCGTTTATCCTCTCAACACCGGAACGGGACAGGCCCGCCCCGCGCTTGTTTGCGTATTGCCGGCGTGCTGCTCCAGTCGGTCAGTCCGTCTTATTGATAGTTGTCAAAGGCTTGTGCAACGGCGTCCGCAACGTCAGGCGTGGACATCACGAGCAGCACCACGTTGCCGCGCTGTTTCACAATCGTTTTCTCCGCTTCAACGCAAATCCACTTGTGCGGATTTGCCTTCTCCTCGATCTGCTTGGCAATCTCGGCAGCGTCCATCCCATCCGGCACGCGCAGCAGCGCGACGGAATGCGCAATCGCATTGATTATCGCCTCGGACGCATACCCTTCTGCGCCCTCGATGGGCTCAATGCCGAAGAACCACCAAAACCGTTCCGCATCGACCGCGCTCTCTTCTGTGTCCACATCCACGGGAGCGTCCTTCAAAATCGCCGTCATGATGTCCGCAAGGGCGTCTGTCGTGATCGGATCCGGCGCTTCGGTCGGGTTCGGGGTGGGAGTATTGCCCGGTACGGTCTGACCGCCCGTGCAGGCGCAGGCGGTCATGCTCAGCACCAGGGCAGCGGACAACGCAAATATAACGAGCTTTTTCATACAATCAACCTCCAGTTCATTTGCAATCGACTTGCAATGCAGTCTCACTATAAACCATGCACCATCCGAAAAGGTTTCAAACCCTTTGCAAGATTTTTTCCGCCGTGAGCGTCATAAATTCTGCGTTGCCCAGCGTATAGGCATCGGATATCGAGGAAAACGGCGTACCGCTGAGATGGCAGAGAAATGCCTTGAGCACAGCGCTGTGCGTCAAAAACAGCAGCTCGCCGCCGCGTGGCGCTGCCGAGCGGAGCACACGACCGACGTCCGGCAGCAGCCGATCGAGCGCATCCTGACAGGACTCGCCATGCGGCGGCCGCTGCGTCCTGCGGTGCGCCTGAAAATACATGAACGCCGCCGGATCGCTCTCCCGCACCGCTTTCCATGATCTCCCCTCCCAGTCGCCAAAGTCTATCTCCGCCAGTCCGGGCAGTATCTCGCAATCGCACCAAAACCGAGCGGCAACCGTTTCGGCCGTTTCCATCGCGCGGCAAAGCGGGCTGGTATAGATCCGAACGATGTGCGCGTGCTCATCGGCAAGCCGGTCGGCCAGCAGCCGCGCCTGCGCACGACCCGTCGCATTGAGCGGGATGTCCAGGCTTCCCTGAATGTGCCGCAGGGCGTTCCAATCGGTTTCCCCATGCCTGGCAAAATAAACGCGCATTTCAATAACCTCCGTATGAGAAAAGTGTCCGTCTCTGTAGCGCAAACACGTCTTCTATGATACAATGTCGAGAGAAATAATTCAATAAGGAGGCTTTCTTTCCAGATGGATTACATCGAAACGCTCTCTGCGCTGACCTCAGCGGCCGGAACCTCCGGCAATGAAGGCGGCGCGGCAGCCGTCGCGGAAGGACTGTTCCGAGAATTCACGGAGGATGTTTGGCGTGATCCGCTCGGCAATGTCTACGCACGCATCGGCAGCGGTAAGCCCGTGGTGCTCGTATGCGCGCATATGGACGAAATCGGCATGATGGTCGCCAGCATCGAGGATAACGGCATGCTGCGCATGGCGCGGGTCGGCGGTATCGACCCGCGGGTTCTGCCCGGCTCTGAGGTGGTCGTGCATGGGAAAACGGATCTCCCCGGCGTGATCGGCGCGGTACCGCCGCACCTGCTCGGTGCGGATCGGGACGCCGCCTACCAGCTCGAGGAGCTCACCTGCGATATCGGCTATCCGGTTGAGCGGGTGAAGGAGCTCGTGAGCGTTGGCGACACCATTACGTTTCAACCGCTCAAACCGCTGAAGCTGCAAAACGAGCTGGTCGCTTCCAAAACGATGGACGACCGCGCGCTGGTGAGCTGCATGTGCGATGCGATGGAGATGCTCAAGAGCCGGCTCCTGAGCTGCACCGTCGTGTTCTGCGCAACCGTACAGGAGGAGGTTGGCTGCTTTGGCGCGGCTGCGGCCGGCTACCATGTGAACCCCGATATCGGTATTGCCATGGATGTGAGCCACGCGCCCACGCCGGATGCGCCCACCTACCGCACCACACCGATCGATAAGGTCTGCATGACGCGCGGCGGCAACATCCATCCCGGCGTGTTTCAGATGCTGTCCGATGCGGCCAAGCGCTGCAACATCCCGTTCGAGCCGACCGTGGTGCTCGGCGGTACCGGCACGGATGCGCGCGCGCTGCAGCTGCAGCAGAACGGCATCCCCACGGGCCTGCTCGAACTGCCGCTCAAGTATATGCACACGAGCGTGGAGGTCGGCAGTCTGGAAACGCTGCACAACTGTGCCAAGATCCTGACGGAGTGCTTCGCCGCAATCGGCGACGGATGGGAGGATGCGCTATGCTGGAACGACTGAAAACGCTGAGCGAGCTCTACGGCGTAAGCGGCAATGAAAGCCGCGTGCGCGCTTATCTGCGCGCTCTGGTCGAGCCGTTGGCCGACGAGGTATTCATCGACCCTGTCGGCAACCTGTACGCGCACAAGCGCGGCAGCGGCCGCCGGGTCATGCTCGCGGCGCATATGGACGAAGTCGGCATGATCGTGCGCGGCATCACCGACGCGGGAACGCTGCTCTATGATGCGGGCGGCATCGACCCGCGCGTGGTGGTCAGCAAGCGGGTTGCGGTCGGCCCGAACGACATACCGGGCGTCATCGGTGCAAAGGCCATCCATTTGCAGAGTCCGGAGGAGCGCAAGCGCGCGCTCAAGCACACGGATCTGTACGTCGATATCGGCGCAAAGGATCGCGCGGATGCGGAAAAGCTCGTGTCGAAGGGCGATTATATCAGCTTTACGACGGCCTTCTCAACATTCGGCGACGGGCTCGTCAAGGGCAAGGCGCTCGACGACCGTGTTGGCTGCGCGATCGTGACCGAGCTGTTTTCACACGACTATGACTGCGACCTCTGGGCGGTGTTCACCGTCCAGGAGGAGTTGGGACTTCGCGGCGCAGCCGTGACGGCCAACCGGGTGAATCCGGACATTGCGCTGATCCTGGAGGGCACGACCGCAAACGACGTTGCCGAAACGCCGTCCCATCGATCGGTCACGACCGTGGGCGCAGGCGCCGCCATCACCTTTGCCGACGGACGCACCATCGTGCCGGAGCGCATGATGACAACCCTCCGGGAAGCGGCCAAGCGCAGCGGCATCCCGTGGCAGATGCGCAAGGGCACCGCCGGCGGTACGGACGCGGGCGTGATCCACAAGTCTCTCTCCGGCGTGGTCTGCGGCGGTATTTCCGTTCCCTGCCGCTACATCCACTCGCCCGTCAGCGTTGCCGCGGTCTCGGACATCGAGGCAGCCTGCGCGCTGGCGCATACCTTCCTGAACGAAAGACTATTTGACGAGGTGCTTTAATGATGTTCAAACAAATGCTTCAGGATCTCCTGCTCACCTACGGCCCGTCCGGCCGCGAGGATGCGATCGCCGCCTGCATCGAACGCTATGCGGCGCCCTATTGTGACGACATTCACACGGATGCGCTCGGCAACCTGATTGCGCACAAGGCCGGCAAGAGCGGCAAGCGCGTGATGCTCTCGGCGCATATGGATCAGATCGGTCTGGTGGTCGTGGACATCGATGAGAACGGCTTTTTGCGCATCGCACCGGTGGGTGGCGTATCCCCCGCCATCGCCGCTGCGCGGCAGGTCGTGTTCGCAAACGGTGTGCGCGGCGTTACCGGCTGGGAAACCAAGTCCAAGACGGCCGCAACCGCGGCGATGCCCGAGCTGTTCGTGGACATCGGCGCAGCCGACCGGGAGAGCGCAGAGGCGCGCGTCAGCGTCGGGGACATGTGCGTGTTTGTCGGCGATTTTATTGACATGGGCGACCGCGTGGCCTGCGCGGCAATGGATAACCGCATCGCGTGCGCGGTGCTCGTGGAGGTGCTGCGCCGGATGCAGACGGATCACGAGGTCTACGCCGTGTTCACCGTGCAGGAGGAGGTCGGCCTGCGCGGCGCCGCGCCCGCGGCCTATGCGATCGAACCGGATCTGAACATCAATCTGGATACCACGCTGACCGGCGATACGCCCGAGTGCGGCAAGCTGAATATGATGCTCGGCAAGGGTGCGGCCATCAAGGCAATGGACAGCTCCGTGATCGTACCCGCCGCCGTCCGGCGGTTTCTCACCGACGTCGCAGAGAAGCACCACATCGCCTACCAGCATGAAGTGCTGCGCGCGGGCGGCACGGACACCGGCGCCATCCAGCGGGTGCGCGACGGCGTGCTCGCGGGCTGTATCTCCATCCCGACGCGCTACATCCATACGCCGGTTGAAACCATTGCCCTGTCTGACGCGGAGAATGCGGTGCGCCTCGTGTGTGCGGCGCTCGAGGAGAACGCGCTGCCCGCTGCCCCCGGCACGAAGCCGGTCGCATAACCGACGCGCGTGCGCACGCTGACGCTCAAAATCGATGAAAGCCTGTCCGGCCAGACGGTTCAGCGCCTTCTGTCCGACAGGCTTTGTCTGTCCAATTCCCTCATCCGGCGTCTCAAGCTGCGGGAAACCGGTATCCTGCTCAACGGCGTTCGCGCGTTCACAACAGCGCGCGTGCAGCCGGGCGACGTGCTCACCGCTGAGATCGGCGATGCGTGCGAAGCGGGCGTTCGTCCCATGGCCATGCCGCTCTCCATCGTCTATGAGGACGAGGATCTGCTCGTGATCGACAAGCCTGCCGGAATCGCCGTCCATCCGAGCCGCGACCCGGAGGAAATTACGCTGGAGAACGCGCTCGCCGCCTACCTCAAGGCCGGTGAGATTGCGCACCCGGTCAGCCGTCTCGATCGCGGCACGACCGGCCTCATGACCATCGCAAAGAACGGGTATATGCATGAGGTGCTGCGCCGGCTGCTGCACACCGATGCATTTTTCAGGGAATACCGCGGAATCTGTGCGGGCGCGCCCTCGCCCGCAAACGGCACGATCGAGCTGCCCATCGGCTTTGCGGAAGGGTCGCGTTACCAGCGCGCGGTCACGTCTGGCGGCGCGCCCTCCAAAACCGGGTATGAAACGCTTGAACGCAGGGACGGCGTTTCGCTGCTCAGGCTCGTGCCGTATACCGGACGCACGCACCAGCTTCGCGTACACCTTGCCGCCATCGGTCATCCGCTCGTGGGCGACTGGCTGTACGGCGTTGAACAGCCTGACCGGATCGGTCGGCCCGCGCTGCACTCCTTTCGGCTGTCCCTGACGCACCCGCTCACCAAAAAGCGGCTGTGTCTTACCGCTCCGCTCCCGCCGGATATGCAAAAGCTGCTGGAGTATTCGCCGGCCGCAACGGATGAATAAACGGTTCTGCGCTTCTCCCGGCGCGGCATGCTGTCCGGCCATATGCGAAGGATTCCCCTCCGCATGCACCGTTTGCGGCAATGGATCCGGACATTGACGCATCAATAAAGGCGGGCTTTTAGGCGGATGTCCGTAAAACAGTTAAAAGGTCAGGTATCCGAACGAGATACTTGACCTTTTCTATGGGTGGTAGGTTTGCAGGCTTGCGCCAAAGGCTCCCTTGTGTAAAGGGAGCTGTCAGCGAAGCTGACTGAAGGATTGTTTGCAGGCAGCATCGATATGCTCGCAGACTCCACGAAAGTTCCTATTGATCTCGTTATTGGGAATCCGCAGGATCTGTAAGCCGTATTCTTCCAGAAAAGCGGTTCGCTCCGCATCCCTTTCTATATTTCCATCTTCATAGTGCTGAGAACCGTCAAGCTCTATCACGATTTTTGCTTCGGCACTATAAAAATCGGCAATGTATTTTCCCAGCACCTTTTGGCGGGAAAACCGAACCGGATACGAACGCAGGAAATCATACCATAGGTGTCGTTCTTCTTTTGTCATTTCTTTTCGCAGCTGCTTTGCGAAGATCACTAACTGCTTATTATGCTTTCGCTGCATGACAATCCCTCCGTCACGGCTGCGCCGTGCCACCTCCCTTTACACAAGGGAGGCTTAGGCGAGCACATTGCAATAAATCCTTTATTTTCAAGGTCTTTGGAAAATTCTATGAAAACACTATGCGCTTCAATAATCGCTTATAAAACCGAGGGTTCAAATTCATGTTTATCGTTCTCTTTTATTTCATAGCATCGCATCAAGAGGCATACAGCAAGCGCAGGGTCAGAGGTGAAAACGCTGGTCCTGTTAGCTGTTTTATGAACACTGCGCTTTGCCCCGCCTGTCTTTTTACAAAAAATTTCTCTGTCAACCGACGATACGGACGCCGAGTATCCTTGCAAGTTCAATCGACTGCGCAGCCGAAATGACGACGCCGCGAAGCTCCGCGCAGTTTTCCGATACCAGTATGCCGCTGATATCGCAGCCGGACAGATCGACGCCCTTGAGGATCGTTTTGAAGAAATCGACGCCGGACAGATCGGTCCCGGAAAAAGCAACCCGCAACAGCCTGATCGCGGAAAACGCCGCTTCCCGCAGGACGCTGTCCCGTACCGTACAGCGCTCCCAGCTCCCGTCGGAAAAATTGGCATAGCGCAGCGCGCACTCCAGAATCTGCGTTTCCCGCAGGCTGCTGCCACAAAAGTTCGCGCCGTCGCCCTTGCAGCAGGACAGCGCGCACCGCCGCCAAAACGTGTGGAAAAAGCGACAGCCGGCAAACGAGCACTGTTCAAGCCGCACAGCCACAAAGGACGCCTGTGAGAAATCGCAGTCTGTAAAATGGCAGCCCGAAAGCACAACGTTTCGGAAATCCAGCTTGGTCAAATCGCCGCCATGCAGCGCTTCCCCGGAAAAGCTGCCGGAAATGACGGTTTCCTCTTCCCGCGCGAGCCGAAGCTGCTCGAGCAGTCCATTGCACGGCGTCATTCGATCTTCTCCCTCTCCCGTTCCCCTATGCCGCAGCACACGCCGATGCGCAGCTGCTCGCCAAGCCGCCGGCAAAATGCCCTTTGAAACGAAATGCGCTCCGCCCACAGCCGCGTTGCCGTCGGCGTTTCCATCGACAATGCGGAAAGCCGCTTCAGCTTTTCTTCCATCCGCTCCACATGCGAGAGCTTCTCCTCCAGCGGACGCTTCGAAAAGCGCATGTTTTCGAGCGCCTCATAGATGCGGTACACATCGAACCGATCGAGGTTGTCCGCATCGCCGACCGAAACGGCCAGCGGTGTGCGCTCGCCCGCAAAGTCGGCCATATCGTCCACATGGATGGCGATGCCGTAGCACATTTCCCCTATCAGCGGTTCGGGCAGCGCCAGCGTTTCCAGAAATGGCCGTGCGATGGCGGCCGAACGGCGGCCATGCTCCCGCCAGGCCTGTTCCGTGTCCAACGGTTCCGCGTAGGATACATCGTGCAGCAGGCAGGCGATCATAAGCGCTTCCTCTGCGATTCCCTCGGCGCGGGCGATCTGCCGGCCGATGTTTGCAACGCGGATGGAGTGCTCCAGCCGGTACGCCGCCCTGTCCGGATGGATTCAATCGTCTGGATTCTCCTTCAGCTTTGCTTTGAGAAACGCTTCCGTTCTTGCAATCCTGTTCATGTATCCGGCGCTCCTTCCAACAGCACATGCATGAGCGCATCGGCAGCGAGCCGCTGATCCGCCTCGCTATAGCGCACATGCCCCGATTCCGGCAGCAGCACCGCCTGCGCTTTTGGCAGAAGGCGCTGAACAAGCCGAAGCGCGGACGGCGGGACAAGCTCGTCCTTTCCGCTCTGCACAATGGTCAACGGCACGCTCAGGCTCGACAGCGCGGCTCTTGCCCGGCGCACGACCCGCAGCAGCCGAAGGCTGTTGGGGAGCGCGCGCAGCGCATTCCATACATTGAGGCCCCGCACGCCGCTCCACTCCCTTAGGCAGGCTACCGCCGTATCCTCCCCTTCCCGTTCCGGGGAGAGCGCTTGTACATTTTGGCGCATGGCGCGCCATGTCATCCGAATTTTGAGCGGAAATGCCAGTGCAACAACGGCCTGTATCCGATCCGGATTGCTCGTTGCGCTCAAAACCTCGAGCAGACCGCCCATCGAGTGTCCCACGAGCACAATGCGATCGTAATCCTCCCGCACTGCATCAAGCCGCATCTCGAGTTCCTGCAGCCATTGCCGATCGTCCGATGCGAAAAAAGCGGCTGCATCGGCCTCGTGACCGGGCAACGTCACGGTGAACGCTTCATAGCCGCAGCGCGCCGCAACCGGCAGCAACCACGCGAACTGCCTTGGACTACCCATAAACCCGTGGCAAAACAAGACAGCACGCCGAAGCGGTTTCTTCGCTCCAGCGTGCTGCGATGCAGCGGACCGCATGTCTGGTTTTCCTTTTTGATTGCGCATCAAAGCTTTTGGAGCTTCATATCGCCTGGGCGTACCCAGCGGAGGCGGCGGAATAACGCATCAAACAGCAACGTAATCGCCGCTGGCAACACAAAATGGAACACGACGATCAGCAGCAGGATCATCCAACCGGAATGCGTACCGCCCATGGCGTCAAACGCCTGCAGCTGGCCCACGAGGCCCGCCGTACCCATGCCCGCGCCATAGGAGGTGTTGGTCATGCCGAGCACGGCCGTCGAAATCGGGCCGAGCACGGCGGATGCGAGCGTCGGTGCGAGCCAGATCTGCGGCCGGCGCATGATGTTCGGGAATTGCAGCATCGAGGTGCCGACGCCCTGAGACAGGAGCCCCCCAAGGCCGTTGTCCCTGTAGGAAGCAACCGCAAAGCCAACCATCTGGCAGCAGCAGCCGATACATGCCGCACCAGCAGCGATACCGTCGATTCCGATGGACATGCAGATGGCAGCCGATGAAATCGGCGCTGTCAGGGCAAGTCCCACGACCACGGACACCACGATGCCCATCGGTATGGGCTGCAGCTCAGTCGCGGTGTTGACGAATGCGCCGAGCGCCGTCATAAAGCGGTTCACACCGGGGCCGACAAAGATACCGATCAGCCCGCCCGCAGCGATCGCGGCAAACGGCGTCAAAACGATATCGACCGGCGTTTTTCCGGAAACCAATTCCCCGATCTCCGCACCGACCACCGCGCTGATATATGCGCCGATCGGCCCGCCGAGCGCATAGCCGATCGTGCCGGTTGCGGCAGAGGAGAACAGCACCAGGGGCTTCACCTTCATGCCCCAGGCAACGCCTACGCCGATGGCTGCGCCGGTCGCGGCGCTGATGTTCGGCAGCGCGCCGATGATCGTCTCCGCCCCTGCAAGGAACGACAGTTTGAACAGTTGGCCGATGATCGTACCGATGATGAGCGACGCGTACAGGCCGAGCGCCATACCGCCCATGGCGTCGATAAAATATCGCTTGAACAGCCGCTTTACCACCGCAGAGAATCCATTACTACCCATTTTCTATTCCTTTCTCCCGCCGCCACCCGGCAGCGAATCACCCGCATCCCAGTCTCGTGGTGCTGGCATGCATGCCGTTTCCGCCCAACGCATCCGCGCTTGCGCGGCGCGCCATCATGCGCGCCGCCGCCCAACGGTTCTCGCTTTGGGCAATAAGGAAGCTCCACGCCGCACTTAGCCGCGATTTGTCATTGGATCAGCGCTGCACGCGCCGCAACTTTTGCATCGGCGGCTCGTCCCCATCCAAGAGCAAGTCGGCCTCCCGCAGCTTCGAAATGACGAGCGGAGGCATGTATATGGCAAAATACGCTTGCGTTTGCCGTCGATGCATCACCCGGCGGCGTGTCCAGCCAGTTGCGTATCCATCCGGCAGCGCTTTCAAATCCAACATCCGCTCATCGGATTCGAGCATGCGCGCATCAAGGTTCCGCCACCCGCGCCGCATTCTGCGCTCGATTGCGGCGCATGTCAAATGAATACCGGCATCCCGCGCCGCAATATTCTGCGCAGGGTTCTTGTGCGCACTGCCGGCAATAGGCAACGTGACCGTGCTCCATGGCACATCGGCAAGACTTGTTCCCAGAACCGCCGCAGCCGGGTCAATGCCCGCCAAGCGGCATTTGGCGCGGCCCGCGGTTGAGGCTGCAAAGCGGCGGCAGGTTCGCCCCCCTCGCGCATGCTTTCGACGGCTTCCAAAACAATTCCATTTTATTATAAGGAAAATGCCGTCGGAACGCAAGCGCTTCAAGATCGGCTGCACGGAATGTTTTCGAAATTGCGGTCCATAAGGCATCGTGCCGTTGCATGAGCGGGCGACGATATGGTATGATAGATTGAAAAGTTTTGGGAGGCCAAGCAATGGCATACCGTGCGCTCTATCGAAAATACCGGCCCACAAAATTCTCTGAGGTTGTCGGTCAGGACCATATTACCACCACGCTGCAAAACCAGATTGCAACGGGGCATGTTGCCCACGCCTATCTGTTCTGCGGCACGCGCGGCACCGGCAAAACCAGTACCGCGAAGATCTTTGCCCGCGCCGTCAACTGCCTCTCCCCCGAGGGCGGCGAGCCCTGCGGTCATTGCCATGCCTGCAAGGTCGCGCTGGACGCCGGCAACCCCGATATTACCGAAATCGATGCCGCAAGCAACAACGGCGTCGATGATATCCGTGCGCTCATCGAAAAAGCGCACTATGCGCCTCTGCAGCTGCAAACGCGCGTGTTCATCATCGACGAGGTGCATATGCTGTCCACCTCGGCGTTTAACGCGCTGCTCAAGACGCTTGAAGAACCGCCCGCGCACATCCTGTTCATTCTGGCCACGACGGAGCCGCAAAAGCTCCCGGCGACCATCATTTCCCGCTGCCAGCGGTACGACTTTCACCGGCTTTCCATTCAGGACATCGTGCGCAATCTCAAAAGCGTGCTCCAGCGCGCCGGCGCATCCATCGATGAGGAGGGTCTGCTTCTGATTGCGCGCTCCGCCGACGGCGGTATGCGCGACGCGCTGTCCCTCGCGGACCAGTGCCTCGCCTTCTGCGGGGATCATGTTTCGGCAAAGGACGCGTATGACGTGCTCGGCAGCATGGAACAGAGCTTCCTGTTCGACATGGCCGGAGCGCTCCTCGCCTCCGATGCGGCCAGGTCGCTGCACATGCTCGACGGCATCGTCCGCGGCGGGCGCGACCTCACGGTGTTCTGTCAGGATCTGTCCGCGCACATGCGCGCGCTGCTGCTCGCAAAGACCTGCGGCCGCTGCGAGGATCTGCTGGACTGCACGAGCGACGCCATGGATCGCTATCTCGATCAGGCGGAGGGCTGTTCGCACGCACGGTTGCTGCTGTCGCTGCAAACGCTGCTCGGCGTACAGGGAGAGATGCGCTATCTGCCCTCGCCGCGCATGGCGCTCGAAAGCGCTCTCGTGAGCATTTGCAGGCCTGAGGACAGCAGTTCGCTCCTCGCTCTGGAGGCCCGTCTCGACCGGTTGGAACAGCATGGCCTTCCGGCAAGCGCCGCGCCAAGGCCCAGCGAGCCGTCCGTACAGACCGCCGCTTCCACTGCGGCGCCCGCCGTGCCGACCGTGCCGACGCCTCCGGCGCCGGCATCCAGCGCTGTACAGGAGCCGGCGAGCCCGGTGCAGGCCGCCGTACAAGCGCCCGTGCCAGCGGGCCGGAGCGATACGCTGTGGAGTGCAGAATCGCTGTGGAGCGCAGCGCTTGACGAGCTCAAAAAGCAGAACATACTCATCCACGCCATGGCGACCCCGGGCGTTGCCCAGAACCTGACGGACGATATGCTGACCGTGGTGTTCCCCGAAACGCGCGTGACGCAGTACAACAGCATGTGCGCCCCGGTCAATCACAACAAATTGCAGGCGATCGTTTCGGCCTTGCGCGCCGGCACCGGCATCACGTTTATCAAGGGACAGGTTGCGCCCATCTCACCGGAAACGGAGGCGCGGGCGAGAGAAATTTTTGGCGACAAGCTCATCATTGAGTAAACGATGAAGGGCAAATAACAGATTCGATTTGGAGGTTTGAACGATGGCAAAAGGCGGATTCCCCGGAATGGGCGGCGCAAACATGCAGCAGTTGATGCGGCAGGCACAGAAGATGCAGCAGGATATGCTGCGCAAGCAGGAGGAGCTGCAATCGCGTGAGTTTACGTCCACGTCGGGCGGCGGCATGGTCACCGCAACCGTAACGGGCGCGAAGGAGCTCACGAATCTCACGATTTCCCCCGACTGCGTGGATCCCGACGATGTGGAAATGCTGCAGGATCTGGTGCTGGCTGCGGTCAACGGTGCGCTGCACGAAGCGCTTGAAACGACCGAGCGCGAGATGGGCAAGCTGACCGGAGGAATGAACCTCGGTCTATGATCACCATTGAACCCATCAACAAGCTCACAACCCAGCTCTCCCGTCTGCCCGGCATCGGGCAAAAGACGGCGCAGCGCCTTGCGTATCATATTCTCGGCATTCCCGAGTCGCAGGCCACGGAACTGGCGGAGGCCATTTTGGATGCGCGCCGCAGCGTACATAACTGTCCGATCTGCGGCACCTATACGGATGTGGAGCCATGCGCCATTTGCACCGATGCACAGCGCGACGGCAGCACGCTCTGCGTAGTCTGCGAGGCGCGCGATGTGACGGCAATGGAAAAAACCCGCGAATACCGCGGCAAATACCATGTGCTCCACGGCGTGCTCTCGCCGATGGACGGCGTCGGCCCGAACGATATCCGCATCAACGAGCTGCTTGCACGCGTCAAGGACGGCAACGTGCGCGAGGTGATCCTCGCGACCAATCCGGATGTGGAGGGCGAGGCAACCGCCTCCTATATCGCACGCCTGCTCAAGCCCATGGGGATCACCTGCACGCGCATTGCTCACGGCATTCCCATCGGCGGGAACCTGGAATATACCGACGAGGTAACGCTTGCCAAGGCGCTGGAAGGCCGCCGCAGCATGCTGTAAGGAGTTCACCATGAAGATCGTTGTCATCGACGGACAGGGCGGCAAGATGGGCAGTGCGCTCATCGAGCGCATCAAATCCGCGCTGCCGGAACACACCTGCATCGCCGTGGGCACCAACAGCATCGCCACCGCGGCCATGCTGCGCGCGGGCGCGGACGCGGGCGCCACCGGCGAAAACCCGGTCATTGTGAACGTTCGTGACGCGGATGTTGTCGCGGGGCCCATCGGTATTCTCGCGGCCAACGCGCTGTATGGCGAAATCTCCCCCGCCATGGCCTGTGCCGTTGCCGAGTGTCCGGCGGTCAAGCTGCTTTTGCCCGTGAACCGCTGCAACAACATCGTGATCGGCGTTCGGGAACAGCCGCTGTCGGAATACCTGAAGGAAGCGGTGCAGCGCATCGCCGCCCTCTCGCAAGCAGAATAAACGAATGCGCGGGAATCCCCGCGCGCATTGCTTTGGACAGATTGCCATCCGCTATGCGGATGGCAGCCTCAGACCGTCAAAAAACTCTGTTTTTTGACGGAATATCTGCTGCGGCAGGGATATA
>ERZ857882.836-NODE-836-length-38127-cov-4.075804_pt1 | contig 38127 bp, 17 predicted proteins | sample MGYA00519697_ERZ857882 | MGnify/ENA primary metagenome ERZ857882 (study PRJEB31778, sample SAMEA3449373) | human gut metagenome | biome: human gut; feature: human-associated habitat; material: faeces | place: United Kingdom | collected 2010/2012 ...
TCATACTTATTTCACATTTGTTATGTTATTAAGAATAGAGTATTTTATCAGTCTTACCTGATATGTTTAAGATTATCAAAATTGTACTTTGTATAAATTTGATACTAGTGCTTTCAATTACAATTAGGGCATAGGCATATTACATTTAAAGTTAAACATGATAGATTCTTTGTATTATATGGCCAGTATATTTACAACAACAAAAGTATTCACTCGGAAATAAATATTGTTTAGAAAAATGACTTTAAATGTTATAAAAATGACAGAATGGTTCTTTTTGTACAAAACGCCCTATACACTTAAGTTTTATAGACAATAAAAGACTTTTATAAAGGACAATAAATAACATATATTTACACACAAATAAAGATAGCCTGCCGGTATCGTTAGATGGGATACCTACTATATTGATACCCATACAATAGACATAGGTATGCTTACACAGACTATGTACCAACCCGGATTCAAACGGGCACAATGCAATTATCCCCATCGGTCAACAGGTCGGTCACGTCGTATGTATAATATCCCAACACCTCGCATTCCGGCATAGCTGTAGTTGCAAAGAAGGTGAATGGCTTTTATATTCATTAGTCTGCCGTAGAAAACAGGCGGACGATCAGATCGAAATTGGAATCACGGAAAGAAGTTTCCCACGGGGTCGTATCCGCTTGTTCATTGCGGGACTTGAGCATTCCGGAGGCTTTTTCCATCTCGCCGCGGTAAACGGCTGCACACCACTGGGTAATCCGGTTTTCAGGGAAATCCGTTTCCCAGGAGGCAACCATACGGTCCGCTTCCGCTTCTTTTCCCAGCTCACGCAAGGCCAGTGCAGTCAGGAGATTGCCGGAACCAAACCGGGAACGTGACGTTTTATAACCGGCCACAGACGACAAGAGTGTCGCTGCTTTTTGGTTATCCCCCTGCCCCGTCAAGGCTTTTGCTTCCAGATAATCTTCCAGACGGCTATCGATCATATCGTCATAAGGTTTGCCTACTCCCAGGTTTTCGGGCCATTCCTTTGAGGCTTTCACATTTCGCATGACCTGCCTGTAGTTTTTCCGGCTCAGCTGTTCCATTGCCTGGTACAGGTTAGCGACACGATAAACGGCACGTCCGGCATACGAGCCTTCATTCGGAAGTACCTGCATCTTGTTCAGCAAGGAAATGCAAGGCTGGTACTGGCCTGTTTCACATAAAGCCTTTGCATATTTCAGGCCGATATAATAATTAGACGGATATTTCTTTATGTACTTCATTCCGGTCTCTACAGCCTGCTGCCATTGGTTGTTCGCAGTATACTGATTTATCAATGCAAACCCTGTACGCCATGACATTCCGGCCTGCTCCGCTTTCAGCAAGTCTACCAACCGCTCTTCACCACTCTTCAAAGAAGCACGGCTCAGATAGAAGGGGGCATAACCGGTCTCCCCGCAATCATTGAACAAAGACAATGCTTTCTCCCTGTTTTGATTTGCCCAGTAGATCAAGCCTTTATAATAACTGATCTTCCAGTCGGGACGCACGGTTGCGGCCCATTCCAACGCTTTCAAAGAGCCGGGGCGGAAAGGGAAGACCATCTCCGGAGAAACTTCATTAGCACGTTGCAACACGCGGAGGCTTTCATCGTCATTGCCTGTCCGGTGCAACAGGTAAGCCTGTTTGTAGAGGGCAACCGGATAGTTGCCGGCACAGGACAAGAGAGACAAAGCTTCTTCTGTGCAACCGACCGACTCATACCATTCAGCCAACTCCATATAAGTTTCAAAAGGAAGTTCGTTGCGTATCAATGACTGAAAATCATCTATCGGATGCCCGGAGCCGTCGCCCTGATAGAGTTGTTCAAAACGTGCTGCATGGTACAACGGAAGCTCCTCCAGCAACGGTTCGATAAGCGCTTTTGCTTCCGGCAACCGGGCTGTCTTACGATAGACTACCATTAATACCTGATCCGCACTCAGGTTGCGTTTATTAAACTCTTTGCTCTTCAACGCATATTGTTCCGCCTTTGTCCAGTTACGGTCGACCAGATACATCTCCGCCAGCTTCTCATAAGCAGCACTGCGCACGGAGGGGGAATAAGACGCTACCGAGAAACCGTCTTTGGCATCCGTGTTATTTCCTAAAGCCATATTACACAAGCCATACAAATAATTGGTTTCACCCTGATACGTATTGATGCCAAGTGCCGTCCGGCAATGCGCCAATGCCTCTTCATAACGTCCCTGACGGTAATACAAAGAAGCCAGGCTTGTCAGTGCCGGAAGGAAATAAGGGTCTGCTTTCAGAGAGGCAGCCAGATACCTCTCCGCTTTGTCATAGACCTTCTGATTCATCCATTGTTCACCCTGCGTATAAAGACCATATACCGAGTTCCAGTCGAAATCGGCAGGCAATTGTTTCGGGCGACTGGTGATGTTATCCGAAGGTACCTCCGAATAAACCAGCAGGTCTTCGCCTACAACCACTTTCAGGTTTCCCCGGGCTACAGCCCCATTCAACGGAATGGAATCTTTCCAGGTCTCCAATACGCCACAGGCCAATGGGAAAGAATGTACTTCCTTTCCATCGCCGTCATACAACTTTAAGGTCGTGGAAAGTTGCTGTAACGGGGAGAAATATAATTTCAGATAACCATCTTCACGCAATACATTCAATGCCCCGACACGGCCGGCTTTCGACACGCCTTTGATCCCCTTTACCGGGAACCAGTATTCCGTCCAACGGTCTGTCGCCTGAGGGCCGAAAGCGGTATGCTTATAAGGAGTAAAACCACTGTTGGAAGCAGGCTGGTTATACATACGGCCGGATTGCAATTCGATGTACTGCCCGTCGGTATCGGTTAACAGATCTTCCCAGATACCACCTTCACGGGACAGGCCCCAAAGGAAAATCTTCATCCCCAGTTTCTCATCATAATCCGCATGATGGATAGATCCGAAATCATCATCGTGCCAGTAAGCGCCATAGAAGTCATTGTATTTGCCCAGTACATGATAAGACTTCGAGTTTCCGAAATCATTCTTTTCATACCAGGAAATATCGCGTCCCTGTTCGTCGAGCGGGAACGAATGGAGTTCGCCGCCATGGCCGATATAGTTCGTGCCGGGATAACAGAACTGTGCATTTCCGGCCGCCCGATAACCGGCATTCATCCACTGGTAATAAGGCTGATCGATGGAAGATCCGTTATGCCAGGTTGTCGTGGTAGTAAAATAAGCCTTGTCTTTCGGCAGATTCACTTCCACAGTCCAAAACGTACGGGTCACCAGGTCGTAGGAAGAGACGTAGCAGCTTACACTGCCATCGTTCTTCTGTTGCGTCAGGTAATCGACAGGTGTGCTGGAGGTCGGCGCATGGCCTATTATACCGAAATTAAATTCGATACCGCCCGAAGTCCAGGGTCCGCGCATGGCAATATCACGGAACTTCACCACATGGTTATTATAGATAAACTCCTTTCCGGAGGTCTTATCCACGGCTCCCCATATCTTCCCTCCGATCTCCGGGAAAAGGGTCAGGCGGATATAGTCGTTTTCAAGCGTAACGACTTTCCACTCCTTGTCTATTCCTTTGGCAGAGAAGCCGTCGAAACGGAAATAGGGATAAAACAAGTCGGAAGGATCGGCCACCGGATCGGGGTCGGAGAACGGGTAGGTTTTTACTGTTTGCAACGTTTCCGTTACAACCGCCTGCTGCTGTGCTGATAATGGTTGCAACATAATTGTTGCAACTAAAAGAAGGATTATATTACTTTTCATATAATGATATTTAGGCTAATAATACTGTTGAAATGCCGGAAACAATGTTTCTGACCACTTGACGCAGGGTCGAAATGGAATTCACAATGTTTCTGGCAGGTTCACCCAGGGGCGAAATCAAATTTACAATGTTTCTGGCATATTTACTCAGGGTTGAAATGGAATTTACAATGTTTCCGGCAGGTTTACTCACGGTTGAAGTGGGAGAAACATTGTTTCCGGCACTTCAACCCTAAATCACCTCAGTTATTTTTGTTGCACACTAATAATCAACCCTTTTCCTTTAGGGACAGTGATCTCATCTCCCGGTTTCCAGGTTGTTTCCGGCTGGAAATTCTCTATTTCCGGTGCATACAATGTTACTTTCGACGGATCCAGGCCAAGCGCCGTCCAATCCACGGAAAGAGTCACTTTAGCATCCGTATCTTCCCAGGTTGCCAGCGAGATCAATGTTTTTTCTCCTGTATGGCGGTAGATAGTCGCCAATGTCTTTTCGCTGTTTGTCTTCACCGGATTATCTTTCACCCAGTAGCCGATCATTTCGCTGTGCTGCATACCGAATGAATCCCATAACTTCCACAACGGGCCGTTATCTACACGCGGGCTGCGGCCGGTCATGCCATACAACATGCCCCGCCACGGATTACCGCCGCCTTCCAGCATTTCCCCCATCAGTCCGTAAGGAATACCTGAAACCTCGATCAGCCAGAACTCGGGAGGAAAATCATAATTGAAATACTCGCCGAACCACAGGCGGTCGAGATACGGGAAATGTTCGAGATAAAGGTTCGCACTGTTGGCAAAGCCGTCGCGCTCATTATACTGGTTTGCCGAATGCAGGTCAATCATCGCGCCCGGATTCGTGCGGTTCATGATCTTTCGGATACGCTTCATCGTCATGCGATCGAATGCCAGGTCATCGATATACAAGCCATCGATACCCACGTTCTTTACCAGCCAGTCGAGGCCTTCCAGATAATAATTATGCCAACGGGAAACACCGCTGTTTACGATTGCCGCATCTTTCAGGTGGGGCACAAACCAGGCGCCGATGTAGTTCTGGTCCAAATGTTCCTGCAACCAGGAGAAACCGCCGCCGGGACCTTCCGAGAAAATCTCATTCCCCAGGCTCCGCAAAGCGAACATCTCCACACAACTGTTGGACAGTTCGCGAACCGTATTATAAATCTTCACCTTCATATCCCGGGCATGCGCTCCGTCGATATAAGCCTTCATCTCCTTCGTCCGCAGGAACGGATAGTTGATAAAAGGATTGATGCCGTTTGCATGATGTATATTAATCACATTAGCACCCACCTTTTCAACCTTCTCTATAAAATCATAACTATGATAATAACGTTCGCGCCATTGCTTATCCGTATCGATCGGACGGAACGGGGTGATGGCGATATTAAAATAATAATACAGTCTGTCTCCCTTCTTTACCTCCCGCTTCCCCGAATAGGCATTGATCCGTGTACCGTCGGCAGCCTTGTTGATATCGATGCCGCCGTTTCCGTTATTGCACCAGGAAACGGGCATATGCAGCGGCTTCTGGTGATAGAAATTCGTATTCAACGGACGTTCATATGTATTGTCGTAGAAACGGATCTGGAGGCCGGCATTGACATCGCCTACCCAGGGGCCATCCTGGTTTTTCTCCACGTTCCATTTCCAGCGGAGGTCTTTCGGGCAATAACCGCCTTTCTCTCCCAGCCCCATCATATAACGTCCTATGCCGGGTGCCAGATGCGTACGCAGTCCTATATCTTCCACGGAAGCATCTTCGCGGGCAACCAGCGTCACTTTATATTCGATATTCCCATCCGATTCCATCTCTCCTTCCAGGTCCATCAGGAAACGGCTGTTCTGGTTCAAAGCCTTCCAGGCGATAGCTCCCTGTTTGCGCTTTGTGATCTCAAAGTTCAGATTCTCCCAGGCACCGCCATCCGCTGCCAGTTCCATCGGAGCAGACAAGACAGACCGTCCGTCGGTTCCGATTCCCGTCATCGTTTCCTTAAAATAACTGGTAATGCCGGCAGGCAATCCCAAGGACGAAAGCGTAACCTCACGCCCCAGGCAACCGATTGTCTTATCTTTCATCACCAGCGGCGTATAAGGAGCAATCACCTCGTCATCAAAACCTATCTGCGAATTGAGCCAACGCAGACGGGAATGCCGCCAGGGTTCATTATCACCGTGGTTCGCTATGACATTTTCAGATACATGCAAGGAGACCTGCACCGTTTTACTTTCCGCATTGGCAGCAGAGACCGTCACCGTCCCCTGATAAGTTCCCGAAGAAAGATGCTCCGGCAGTTGTGTACCGATCCATAAAGCCTGTACCTTACCCTGTTCAACGGAACAGTTCTTCTTAAATACAGTTCCCGTCACATCCGTCCCTTCCGTATTGAAACAGGTAAACGAAGAGGCGGGTATCTGCTCGCCGGTCACTGCATTAGACAGAGCCGAAAAGTCCACATGCAGATTCTCCACATTCGTACGGGCCGCCCATACGCCCAACTGGAAGACATAATATTCGCCTTTATCGGCCTCTCCCGTAAAGGTATCGTGCCGGTCATCGGCAATCCACTTATAAGGGATATCGGTCGTCATGCGAATCGGATATTTCCGGTCCTCGGTAAACAAAATATAGTTCTCGGAAGGATGTTTTTTCAACAGGCGGGCAGTCTCGTCGGCCGTCGCGATCACCTCCATCGGATAAAAGCTATTCAACTGGTCGATCGCCTGGAACTGCACGATCCGGGCAGCCGGAAGCGAAGGAGCTTTCTTGCCCGACAATTTATTTTTCTTTACCCAGTCGGCCGAAGCGGTATTCTCGAAAGGAGGATAATTGACAGTCGGATAATAACGGCTGCCGCTCATCACATTTTTCAGATAATAAATGTAATACTCTCCCGGAACAGTCTGCGGCTGGAAAGCCACTTCCCCTCTCTCCCGGTTCACAGCGAAACGGCATACATTGGTAATCCGTTTTCCGGTCGTCGCATCCACTACGATCAGATTCTTATCTTCCGGATTCAGGTCACGGCGGCGCCATTCGATAGTAGCCAGTACCGCATCCGCCGGTTTCTCTACGAAGACAACTACCCGGTGATTACCCAGCGAGTCGGCATCCCAGTTTCCCAATCCATACAATTTGTCGGTTGATGTATTTCGGGCATGCAATCCTCCTATGGTTAACAAACAAAACAGGACAAACAGTAATTGTTTCATACGCATTAGTGTTTTTAAGATTCAATATCTTGTCAATCAAGTAATATATCCATCCGATAATAGTATTCCAAAGATAGTTATTTTAATGAGAATTAGGGATTCCGATAGTAAGAAATGATGTATTGATTATAGAAAAATATGAACTATCTGCTTAATAGTGCCGGGAGTAACCAATTCCCCTCTTGAGAGGGGATAAGGGGTGTGTTAAAGCTAGTTATAGGGCGAAACTATGACACACCCCCTTCCCCCTCTCAAGAGGGGAACCAGTTACAACCAGTCAATAATTAGATAGTTCAATTCTGATAAATAGTGAACTATGCCTATTTTTCCACCACCAACCAGGTATTCCCCCGTGGCGGGATCGTCACGGTGATATCTACTGTATAGTCTCGGTTCAGTTTATAAACGGCCGGAGCATTTTCCTGTTCCCGTATCCGGGCTGTTTCTGATAAACCGGTATAATACAACGGCAGTTTGACCGTACGAGTGATCGCCTTGTCGGTCGGGTTAAACAATAGGGCAAAACCTTTCTCCTTCCCTTCCGGATCGACATGCATGAAACCGTCCCAGTCGCGTCCGTCGGCACGGCGCAGATGGATCAGTTCGCTGTTCAGGATAGTCCGGTATTTCTTGTACCAGTCGATCACCTCTACTACGGCTGCTTTCGTTTCCGGTGTATCATACAGACGCGGACCGCGGTAACAAGCCTGTACCCCCGCACCGTAATTCTGGATCATGTGCGCCTTATAGTCAGGGATATGATCTTTCAAAGGTTCGAGCGTAGCGGCAGCCCCACCGCCATGATATTGGGTAAGCGGAACGAATGTCCAGCACATACCCGGCAGGCGCTCCCACAAGCCATCGTACATCACCTGGCGTCCCAACACCAACTGCCGTTCGCGGGGAAGCGACCAGTTTACTTCACGGTAACCGATACCGACTTTCGTACCACCGTTCAACATATAACCGAAATCGGGTATATTGGTATAAATGCCATTCTCACACATCCATTGGTACAGATTCACAATCTGCTGGCGTTGTTTCCACTGGGAGTCTTTCAAACCCTTATGATGGGCATGGCTGGTCGAAGCACAGACATTGCCCGGATACGAACCGTCGTTCTCAAAGACTGTCATTCCTGTCTTCTCGTAGAAAGAACGTATCTTGCGGAAATAATCGTATCCCCATTCACTTGACAAGCAAGGAGAACTGCCGAAGATCATACCGCCGCGCTTTCCTGTTTCGGGATTGATCACGTCGACCTCATCGCTGATCCAGCGGCTGGACAACAGGGAATAACCGCCCAGTTCGATACCCTTGGAGTTGGCATATTCGGTGAATTCCTTGAATTTGGCTATATTCGCTTCACTCTCATCCTCCATATTCAGTCCCGAACCGAAGCTGAGGATCACCATCTCATAACCGGTTTCCGCACACTGGTCGATAGCCGTCTTCACCACTTTCGGATCGGAAGATACACAATGCAGGAAGATCGGGTTTTCAGTCGTCCACGGGGCGATCTTACGGTACATCCGCTTCAGGAAAAGCCCTTTCCGGTCACGGTCATCGCTGTCGAAAGGCATCAGCCAGGTACGGAAGCTACTGAACTTAGCACCGTCGGGGATATCTTCGTCCGGCCCCATGGGCAGTTTTACCTCCAGCAGGCAAGGAGTAAGCAACGGATAATTACATTGTGAAGTATAGCGGGGGTCGGTATTCCAGAATTCCGTGCGGTCGGCCTCCCGTTCGGTAAAGCCGAGAAACGCCCAGTCGCTCTCGACATGGATATTCGGTTTCAGGAACTGCTCCGGTCTTTTGGCTTCCACCGGTGATTCCGGTTCTGCCATCGCCAGTTGCTCCAGGGTAAATTCATCCAGCGTGATTCCCATACCGCTCTTATTCTCGATCTCCATCCATTTACTGATACAGGGAATACCGTCATAGAGGGCATAATTCAGTTTCACCTTCACACCTTTCAGGTAATCCGGTCCTTCCAGATAGAAAGAGAGTACCTTCCCTGTCGTTTCGCCCGGCTTCACCAGCGACCAGCGTTTGTTCGCCCAGTCGATACGGGGAGCCAGTTCAGTAATATCGAACCCGGTCACACGGAACGAATTCGGAAGGATCGTCAGGCTGTCGACCCATTTATATTGCGTATAGCCATACTCAAACTGCCCGTCGAGGCCGCCAAGTGTATACACTTTATCATCGATTTTCAGAACACCTTCGTTACTGACGGCACGCAGCATACTTTCCCCTGTCATCTGGTTAACCAGGTCGACGGTCGCCAGATTCGGATAGATACGGAAGATACGGCTTACCAGTCCATTGGAAAGGACAATATCTTTGCCATTATGCGTCTGATACACGCCGGCCTTCACCCCTTTGGCATCGAGCAGCCAGTCCGACTCCGGACGCGCCACCGGCAAATCGATGGCAGGCAGAGCAGCAACCTTACTGCGCAACGCCCTTTCCACCTCAGCAGGCATTGTCTCGATAGCTCCTTTATAATCAGCATTCACCAGCGAAGGCTTGATCTCGTTATAAGAAAAAACAGGTTCGATCCAATCGGCATGATCACCGCTTACACCGTCGCCTCCATCTTCAACGACCAGTTCCAGTACGTCGACCCCTGAAACATCGAGCGACACCTCACGAGCTTTCTCGCCTCCGCGGACCATGCCACTGTTATACAACTCCTTTCCGTCACCCACCAGGCGAAAGACAACGCTTCCCTTATCAAAGGAGCCATCACCGTCACCAACTCCGACAAACTGCTTCTTTCCTCCGGTACCGTCGGTCCGGTAAAACAGCATCGTTCCGTCCGTCATCGGTATCTTACTGAAATCATCTTTTTTATAATCCAGCGAACGGTCGTTCACACCCACCTTGCAGGTAAACAACCCGGTATTCTTCCGCAGACTCAGCTTGATCTTGCTGTTTGCCTGTACGCCTACCCCTTGTCCGAAATGCTCACCGCCTACCGTCAGTTTCTCACCGGTAACAGCTGCGTTCTTCATCGGCGAACCATACTGCTGGTAGGCCAAGGATAAATCCATATCCGGCAGGGATATTTTATTCTGGGCACTGATATCCCAGCTTGAAAAGAAAAATCCTCCCATAAGGAGAAATAAAGAGATCGTCTTTTTCATGTTAGTCAGAAATTAGAATATATATAAGTCCCCAAAGATACTTAAAACATCTCCGGAGACCGCATTAGTAATATACAACATCAAATCATCGCCTATTTTCCCCAGGCCTTATTCGGGGTATCCCCCATCCATAACTCCAACAAGCCTCCGTCCGAAAAGACTGCATGAGGTATCCGGAAAGAGTTGTACTCTTTTCCGTTAAGCCGTGCACGCTGGATATAACAATTGGCTGCCGAGTTATTGTAAGTCTTTATTTTAAAGGTTTTCCCCTTGTAATAATCAGTATCCAGCGAAATAGTCACCTCGTCGAACACCGGACTTGTTATATCGTATTGCGGATCACGGGAAGAACCGCCGTCCAAGGCAAACAACCCGATCGCCATCAATGAGCTCACGCCGCCCATCTGCCCCTGGTCCTCATCATGCCCGCCATATCCCCTGTCGGGAGTAACCGCCCCATAAGCCTGTTCCTTCACCCGGCGCACCCAGTATTGAGTCAGCCAGGGTTTCCCGGCATGCGAAAAGACATGTGCATTCGAACAGCCGGGCTGATTCGCATAACTGACATAACCACTGCCGTATCCATAGACAAAATCTGTTGACTCCGACTGCTTGAAAGCAAAATCCAACTTACTGCAAAGACTGTCATTTCCTCCCATCAACCTTGCCAACACAGGGATATCGTGCGAAAGTCCGAACGTCGCCTGCCAAGCGTTGGCCTCTACATATCCGTTACCGCTCAACGGATCGGTATGTACCCATTCACCGTTTGCCTTCTTCGGCAGGATCAGTCCCAGTTCTTTATTAAAAGAAGCAGGCCAGCCTGTAGCCCGTTTATGGAAATAGTTATAATCGCTTTTCTTTCCCATTTTAGCTGCCATTTCAGCCAAAGCCCAATCTTCAAACGCCCACTGGATGGTCAGCCCGGCATTACCGGGACAATATCCGTTACGAACATAAAAATCCAACTCCTTATCCATTCCCAAGGCCAGCATTCCTCCTTTGGAATGATTCCGTTTCATCGCCTTGAACGCTTTTTGCTGATCCCACTTCCTGGTCAGTCCTTTTTGGAAAGCACTCGTGATAAGTGAAGTTGCCGGACATCCCGTCATGATATACGAATAACCACCGGCACAAGGTCCGCGGGGAAGCAGATTTCCATTCACATCGTATTCCAGCAAAGAAGCCGCAAAATCATCCAATACCGAAGGATAAGCCAATCCCCAGAGCGTATTCAGGTTCCATTGTGTCAACCAGAATGCATCGGAGTTATACATATGATGTTTCACCTTCCCTTCCCGGTCCTTAGCCAGTTGCCTTACATGGAAACGAATATTTTTCGTCTGTGCCCCTACCCGGGTACCATCCGTATAATCCGGATATTCACCGTTATAATCATCCAGCTTATGCCTTCCCAGTAAAGAATGCCACAAATCGGTATAGAACTTCATTTGTTGGTCATGGCTTCCTCCTTTCACATCGATCCGTCCCAACCATTCATTCCATTCCTGCTGTGACTCCTGCCGTACCCGGTTAAAATCCCAGTGGCTGCAATCCTGCTCCAGGTTCTCCCAGGCATTGTCCGTACTGACATAAGAGATAGCCACCTTCATCAGTACCTGTTCGCCCGGTTGTACCTGATAATTCGCTTTCACACCTGAAGTGGGAGCATCATGATAACTCATTCCCTGGTTTCTCGGAATACTTTCTCCGGCTCCCTGCAACTCGCTGATATCTTTGAACTGCTCCGATCCGACCCAGCCGTCCAACGACTTGAAAGGAGTATCGAATGTAACGGCAAAATAAATCCTGACCACATCGGGACCGCCCCACAAGCGTCCGGTCGTATCGAAATAGCCTTCCACACCTTCATTTCCCTTTTTATAAACATGGGCATTTACCATTGTCGAAGTGCCGACATAACCACCCAGGTTCATCAAGATATCAGCCGGATTTTCCTCCGTATACGTAAACCGGTAGAAGCTGACGCGATCGGTAGCTGTCTGCTCCACCCACATTTTATAAGTATCCAGAAACAACCTGTGATAACCCGGTTGTACAATCTCTCCCTGATGCAGGAAAGAAGATTTCCAGGACTGTTCTCCTCCCGTCGGGTCCACCTCGCCCGTCACCGGCATCACCGTCAACCCGGACAGCATCCAGCAATGGATCTGCGGGAACCCCAGCACTTCCGTCGAATTATAATTATACCCGCCTCCATACTGATTCTTGTTTCTTGTCAGAGGCGCCGCCCCTATCATCCCATAAGGTTGGTTCCCTGTGATAAAGAAAAAATACCGTCCACGGGCAGTCTCGATATAAGGATTTACCCAGGATACATGATCCGTATAATCATCGGGAGAAGGAAACACCTCGATCTCCGAAAGCCCTACCTGCGTACCGGCGGCATCGGTCACCTCGAACCGTACCCACTCGACCTTCCGCGACTCAAACTCAATCTCTTTGGGAGTCCCGTCATTAGCCATTCCCCAGACATTGATCGTACTGCCGTCACTGAAATGCAATACGCCTCCGGCTACATGTGCCTCCATGACCGGACGGTCATACAGAATAATTTTATTGATATTCACGGGGCGTTCCCAATCTAACTGTATCCAGGGATAATCGATCTGTCCCCAGAAAGTCTCCGTACTTTTAGATACCCATTCCCCTTTTCCCGGTACCCGTATCAGGCCATCGATCACCTTTGCCGCATCGTGACCGGCATCAATCGAAGAGGAAGCCGATACACGTGCTTGCGGGGCAATATTATAAGGCGTAGCCCAACTAATAGCCGGATAACTCCCCAGCAACATCAACAAAAAGGAGAATAAGTTTATTATTTTCTTCATATGGAAGCACTTTATAATCCAATACAAATATAAGTCGTTATCGCCTTAAAATCAACAAAATACACGTTTATTTTCGAAGAAAATTATTGTCCTGTAAGGCTTGGGACACCCTGTGGGACAACAAACTAAACAATAAGCTTATTCCCCTACCTCTTATGAATAAGCCCATTAACTCATCCTTCAAAACAACTCCGATAACATCACTGGGACAACCGCATGGACACCCTCTTAAATATATAAATAATAATATATATAAAACTGTTTTTTTAATTTGAAAAAAGCAACACTACTGTGCCAACCAACTTGACACTATAGTGCTACTTACCATAGCACTATAGTCATACAACCAATAGGACTATAGTTTGACCAAAAAACCCCCATTTCATCGAGGATTTTTCTTATTTTATGACGAAATCCGTACCTGTTGAGACCTGTATTTTTTTCACTTTATCCCCATAACGGACATTCACTTTTTGCGGTCTGTCGGCAGAAATCTTAGCAGAAACCAGTTTACTGTCTTCCCATTTCATATCGACCGTATAACCACCCCGTGCACGTAATCCGCGTATCTCTCCCGTTTTCCAGAAAGAAGGCAACGCCGGAAGCAAATGAATCTCCCCGTTATGACTCTGCAACAACATCTCGGCTATACCCGCCGTACCCCCGAAATTACCATCGATCTGGAAAGGAGGATGGATATTGAACAAATTGCTTTGAGTTGTTTTAGCCAGTAACATCTGTACATTGTTGCCTGCCTCTTCCCCATCCTGCAAACGGGCGTAAAAATTAATCATCCAGGCACGGCTCCAACCAGTGTACGAACCTTGACGGTTCGATTCATTTTCATTGTAGAAACGACGACGTTCAATGGTTTTACGGGCAGCTTCAAACAAATCCTTCTTGGTCGAATTAATAGAAGTACCCGGATACAACCCGAACAGATGGGAAATATGGCGGTGCCCCGGTTCGACCTCTTCATAATCTTCAATCCATTCCTGAATTGTCTGATACCGTTTGCTTATCCGTATAGGCGGCAATTTACGCAAAAATTCAGACAACTTCTTGTTATTCTTGGAGTCAGCACCAACAATCTTACCGGCATCCAGGCAAGCATGAAGCAACTCATATATGATCTCGATATCCATCGTCGCACCATATGTCAGCATATACGTCTTGCCATTCGGTAACTTATACCTGTTTTCCGGCGAATTGGAAGGGGCCGTCACCAGATACCCGTTATTATCTTCCACCAAATAAGACATGATAAACTCAGCAGCTTCCATCATAGCTGGATACGCCTCGTTCTTCAGATACTCCTTATCGCCATTAAACAGGAAATGTTCCCATTGATGTAAGACCAACCAAGCACCCGCTATCGGGAAAGTACCCCATCCCACACCATCGGCAATGGCAGTACGACCAAAAGGATCCGTCAGGTGATTCATCGTCCACCCCTTAGCATTGTAAGTTTTACTTGCTGTCACCCGACCTGGTACCCGGAGCGCATTGATGAAATTGGAAAAAGGCACTACCGTCTCCGACAAATTACAGACCTCAGCAGGCCAGTAGTTCATCTGGATATTGATATTCGTATGGAAGTCGGAACTCCAAGCCGCATACATATCTTCATTCCATAATCCTTGTAAATTAGCCGGAAGTACACCGGGAGCACGGGAAGAATTCATCAACAGATAACGCCCGTATTGGAAATAAAGCGTAATCAGGGAAAGGTCAGTTTCTCCGTTTTTCACCCGTTCCAACCGACGGTCGGTTGGCAACGTGGAAGACTCGCCCATATTGAACGTCACACGGTTGAACAGACTACTATGATCTGCCACATGCGCCTGCTTTACTTTCTCATACGAATCCTTACCCAGCCGGGCAAGAATTTGTTGGCACGTCTTCAACGGATCGATTTCCCTGTTGACATCCAACTTAGCAAAATTATAGTCTGTAGCAGCTGTCAAATAAAAAACAACTTCGTCTGCCTTTTCCACATAAAACGCATTGTTCAACGCCATCAACTGTCCACCTTTATGAAACCCGGCAATCCGGCCAGCAAAACGCATGTGAGGACCGATCGCACCCATTTCCGCTTCCGGCAAATCTATAATCTGCCCCTTTATCTCCAACTCATTGGCCGATACCGGACAGGCTGTAGCATCCTGTTCCCTGTCATAATGCAACCGGAACGTCAGAGCGCCAGGCGTATCGGCCGACAAACGAATGACGACAACGTCATTTTCAGCAGAGACGAACACTTCACGTTTATAAGTCACCTGATTTAACGTATAAGAGACAGAGGCAACGCCAGTCTCCAGATCCAGTTCCCGCCGGTAACCGGAAACAGCCGAATTTACGCTCCGCCCGGTCAATAAGTCTATATAAATATTTCCAAACGGCTGATAAGAACGAATACGCAAGGGATCGCTTTTCATGTATTTTTCTGATAACTCCACCGCCTTTCCGATCTCTCCATTTAGCAACAATTGTTGTATTTCAGGCAGTTTGTCGGCAGATGCCGCATTGGCATCGCTTTTGGCTCCGGCCCACAGACTTTCTTCATTCAACTGAATGGTTTCGCGTCGATAGTCACCGTACACCATCGCTCCCAAACGGCCGTTCCCCACCGGAAGAGCCTCGTTCCAATCTTTTGCCGGCTTGTCATACCATAACCGGCAATCCTGTTGTTGCGCCGATAGCGCAATCGAAACTATACAACAAAGTGTGATAAATAGATTCCGTTTCATAAATACAATATTTTAATACCTGCTAATACGAGCCACGAAGCCACCGCCCGACATCAATTCTTCTTTAAGCCGCTGGCCGGAACGAACTTTACTTTTCTTCACCACAAGCTGTTTCCGGTTGCCGGGGGCATCCGTAGCTATTTCCATCTGATATTTCCCTTTCGGCAAGAAATCCAGCTTCGCATCAAACGTACGGGCATCCTCTCCGTTAAGGACGGTCAGATACCAAACATCCCCTTTTCTGCGTGCCAAAGCAGCCAACCTGCCGATCTCGCTTTCCGGCAATACAACCGTTTCATCCCAAATCACCGGTACACTTTCTATAAACGAGCGTCCGGGGCAGGACAACATTTCATCCACATCTGCCGCAAAGATCAACATTGGGGAAGTAAACATATAAATGGATGACAACTGGCATCCAAAGGTGACGGAGGGAGAGCATTGCGTAGTGAAACTCATCGGCGTATAATCGGCAGCTCCTACCAACCAACGGGTAAAGGGCAATACCGTATTGTGATAAGGCCAAGCCGATCCCGGAGCCCAGCTATCCTCTCCACCTACACATTCCAAACCTCTCACCGCCTCTTTCGCCAACAAGTTCGGATAGGTATAGGAGTCGCCGGTCGGTTTATTCACACCGTGGAAGATAACCATCAACTTTTCTTTAGCGGCATCTTTCAAAATATTCTCCATCAAATTCACCGTAAAGAGGTTTTCGGTATGGAAGAAATCTATCTTCAACCCTTTCACCCCAACTTCCGCGCATTTCTTCATGAAATTGGTGCGTTCTTGCGGATCTACCAGACCAATGTCTGATTTATTTCCAGAGCGGGGAGACGAAGAACGCCATACCCAAATATCCACATTCTTGGCTTTGGCATAATCCACCAACTCTTTCAGTATTTCCCATTTAGTCCGTCCGTTTGCCTCTTTCTCTGTTTGTTGCCACAACTCCCAGCCATCGTCTACCACTACGGATTCAATACCCAGTTCAGCACATCCGTCTACAAACCGTTTTTGCGTAGCTACACTTAGTTTCTCACTACCCTGCACATACCACGTAAAGGTCGCCCTACCCGGTTTTATCCAATCTGTCTTTGCTCCATCCGGGAAAAGCGTTTTATTCGGCTGATCAGAAACCTGAGCAATGATCTGGTTATTTACCAAGCCATTCAAATCTTTTGACAACATAAGGATACGCCAGGGAGTTACAATTTCCTGACTTTCCGCTTTCGGGGAAACAATCCACGGGATATTACGCACTTCTTCATGCCAATATTTAGCAGGAGGAAGGCCAGTAACTATTCCCGTTTCCACATGTCCCTTATTTTCCACATAACCAAACTGTACCTTGTTCGGAGCTGTACCCAACAGTACTGCACCATGATAATTGAACAGATTTGCTTCCGTGATCGCTGCATAAATTCCATTCGGTAAATGAAAAGTCGCAGGCGGAGCCAACAACTCGCCTTCTATACGGTCAGTCTCCCGTTCCTGGTACTGTTGCAACCAGCCATATTGAAATGGACCGCTGGCATACCAAACTTTAGTCTGTGACGGGAAAATAAACGATGTTTCCTCTCCATAAATACATACAGGTCCATCTGCCGGAACGCGGTAACGCAGGGCAATCCCGTCAGGAAATATCCGGGCATCCAAAAAGAAACGGCTACCATCAGCTTGTTGGAACTCATAGACCAGGGTATTGTTCTTCTTTTTCTCCTTACTCAACTGTTGAGCATCTTTCCCTAACAAACGGTGATCAACATTCAATCCTAAAGGAGCTTCCCGAATAACTGGATTTTCCTCATAAGAGACATCCAGCACCAATTGTTTATCGGCATTCGCCTCTATTTTCAACTTTACCGGGGTAGCACCGGTAACAGCGTCTACCGCCTCTCCTTTTACAATCTGACTTATATTCAATAAGAACAGAGTTATGGCTAAAAATTTCGTTATACGATTATTCATCTTAAGTTATATTTGGTTTCAAAACATTAATTACCATCAGATACAGGAATATCCTTTACTTTATCCCTTACTTTTAAAAGAACATCCATTTGATTCGGATATATTTCCAACCGCGGGCCGATCCTACGACCATCCTCACGCTTGCCTGTAGGATATTTCTTCAAATCATAGAAACAACCCTCATCGAATGTACCCAAATCAAAGGTAAAAACGCCACCGCCACGAATCACGTCAGTTGCATAATCAACAATTTCCTGCTCATCCCAAGCGGTACTTGCTTCACCCCAAGTTGATCCTATGTATTGAAACACCTGCCACTGAATTCCAAAATCCGGATCCCACCGACCGTAGAAAGGTTTTACCACTTTATGCTGACGCTCCCAATCAGGTTGGCAATGACCATGAACGAACTCTGACAATTCATATTGACCACTGGCAACCAAAGCATCCTTATTACCTTCTTTTAAGGCATTATGGATATCTCGGCAATAACCCGGATAGAAATCCGTCAAACCATCCACCCACCAACCTTTACATTTATCACCATAATGGTTAGAGTACCATTTGGCAGCCTCAACCCATTTTTCATAACCCGGTTTACCCTTCAATGAATCAGGGGTAGGCATCATATGGAAATTGTCAGTAGCGTAGTAAAGCATCATCGGAATTCCGCGTTTTTCCAATGCCTTATAAAGATCCATCGGCAAGTCTCGTTTAGAAGTATAAGCTCCCCAGTTTTCCTCTATTACAGGATTAGGTGCACAAGAGTAAATTTGGTTTTGACCCAGCGTTATAATCACATAGCCGGCTCCAACTTTCTTGGCCTGGTCGGCAACCTTCTCCACATCAACTGCGTTCACCCAAACGTTCCATTCCTCGAGAGTCCATTCACCACCGGACAGAAAGTGAAAAAATATACCATATTTAGCCTGATGAAACCATTCCACCTTATTTTCATATTCCCGACGAGACTCTTTAGTCCAAGTCATACGTGGATAACGTTGCTTTGCATCCAAAGCTGGAGAATTATACTCCGGGAAACTCCAAGGAAACCACTCACGAGTCATTGCAGGAGTAATATCCTTCGGAGGATTCAATGTACTATAAGGAATAGGTCTCCCGTTTTCATTCAAAGGATGACCGGAATATAAATTCTTTTCATTCGTACATGCAACAAATAATGCACATAATGAAAGGCATAATAAACTATAAATACTTACCGAAAAGTTATTTCTTTGCTTATTATTCGATATACAATTATTCATTTTTCAGTGATATTAGATTTCAAAACATAGAAATTGTAAAAATAGGAAACAAATCCAATAGATACTTTTATAAAATACGGGATTTATTTTGCAGAATCCGAGATTAAGGAAATAAGTGCCCTTAATTAAATTGAACCTGCCAGCTAACTTCTCTTGTATCCGGACTATTCAACTCTATTATTTTATATCCAGCACCTGCCGGATGATCTTTTATTATTATTTTCGCATCCTCGGCTGAAGCCGACTTTATTCCCTTCTTTCCATTCAATGCTATCACCATCCTGTACGGTTCACCTACTACTACTGAAGACTTGCCAGTCAGTTTATTCGACTTCCAAACCACCTCTTTTGTATCCATCCACCCCTGAAAAATATGACGGTTGGTAGCAATCAGTTGCGGTTCTTTTTCCACCTTCTTCACCGAATATACAGCACAAGCCAGACTATTCAAAGATGTTTTCAAAGTTTCATTTCCTTTCAACCTTCCTACAAGTTTATCATTCCAGAAGTCATATACATAATATTCAGCCTCTTTGTCCAGATTCAGACCACCGTATATCATCTGATCCCCTAAAGAAACGGATACCTCACTCCTTGATTCCAACGTATTAAACAATGTCACCTGATGCCAGTCCGGGGTAAGTTCCAGATCGTAAACCTTCGGATCTTTCACACCCGTAAACGCATCGACAGGACGGGGGCTCTTCTTCCCGTTATACATTGGATAGATACGTGAAATATCATGTATCATTTCCGGAGTTATCTGCTTGAATGAAGTAGCCAGTTCCAACATACCACTCGTCAAAGTTATCATAGTAAGCATTGACTGCCTGATCTCCAGACTGAGAGGAAGCAGATCTTTTGAATCCTGATAATAGTTAAACACCGTCCTATTCTTATACCAACGCAAACCACAAGTAGAAATATATTGGGCCATAAATTTATTTGTATCCCAGGTAGTCCGCTGAATATCTACAATACCGGCAGTTACATCCAACCTCGGTCGTTCACTTTCCCCTAAATTGCGTTCCGCCAATCGGCCTTCTCGACCAAGTCCTTCACGGGCCAACCGAAACAATGTTCTATAAGCGGAAGTTGTCGTTGCAGACGGATCAGCAAAGCCCCCTTCCGGATTCCAAGCTGTCTCCGGATAATCAAATTTTATACCCCCCATCCCATCTTTATGAAGACGGTTCCAAACAGACTTGACATGTTCCTGAAACTCCTTATTTGTATAATCATAACGCACATAAGGCTCATGATGACGGTGATAAAGATGTAATTTCGTTATATCCTGTCCCAACATCCATTCCGGATGCGCTTTAGCAAAATCATCGGAAGGCATACTACATTGGAAATAGGTGAAAGGAATCCCATTTCTTTCACGGATGGCATTACACCATTTTTCAAAAGTATCATAAGGCTTCATCAGATGCCCGTACTGACTCCAATGGGCATCGTCCCACCACCCCTGTTCCGTATTTCCATCTTTATAACAATAGAAATCAGGCTCCACACGAATAGCCACCTTTGTATATCTGGTCAACCCGGATTGGTTGGCAGCATCCAGCTCACCAACTAAAGCCGCCGAAGTATTTATATTTTCTCCTCCGCTTAAACTACCGACTGCCCATCCGCAAAGAGTCGGATAGTCATATAAGTTAGGGTCAGCCTGATTGGCTTCACGCAACGCCATACCGTAATTCTCAAGAGCAACAAACGGATCTGTTTCTACCAGTCCCAGATAATAAGTATCTGACGCCCACCAGTCATCTCCTTGCTTCACAAGACGCCCTACCGGATCCCTCATCTCCAGTTCGATTATACGTCTCTCTTTGTCATATTCGGTAATCGCATAATAATTTTCATAATGCAATCCGCCCCATACGATAGAATACCGCTGACCGTTCACTAACCCGGTAAATAACAGGCTATTCTCAGAAACTCTGGAACTGTCAGCCCAGACCTCTGCATTGGTATATCCTGCCGCACCGTTCAATGTCTTTACATCAGATAATATCTTTCCAGGAAAAAGACGAGCACCTGAAAAAAGCATGACTTTCATTAAGCGACAATCATACGACAATGTATTTTTAAGCCCTGCACGAAACTCGATCCAAGAAGCATCATCCAGTAAAGTAAAAGCCAACCTATACCTCGGCAGCACTTTCCCTCCCTTTGCAGATAGTAACAACTCTACCGACATACCGTTTTTACCATCTCGTTCGACCTTCTTCTTATCCCACTGAATATTAAAATAATTACTTTTCCAGCCATCAACTGAAAAATAAGCCTTCTCAAGTACAACCAGATTATTTTTTTTATCTCTTATACTGAATTGTCCCTGATTCAGATCCATAATTACTTCAAGTGTTGAATTAGAGAGGTTTAATTGCTGATCTGAGCCAGAGACAATCGTTTGAGATAACGATCCCTGAATTGACAATAATATAAAACCCAATGAAAAAAGAACTATATGTAAAAGTCGTTGTCTCATGCAGATAAATTTTAGTATGTAAATATCGATCGGGGAAGAATGTTCCCACTCTTCCCCAATTATTAAAAATTAGTTGAAATCACTTATAAGGATCGAACGAACCATTATCCCATCCCTGAGTCTGTTCCAGCTTGCTATTTGCTTCAAGATGCTTGATAGGTAATGCGTAAAAATAATAATTATCCTTGAAATCTATCGTAAATATCTTATCAAGTTCAATTATTGAATCTCTAAAGAAAGTAGCATATTCCTTATCCAGAGCAATTGTACTTTCTATCTTCAGAAATTCTTCTTTATCCATATTTAATATCGGATAAACACCATGTCGTTTTGTTCCGTTCAGTTCGTCTGCAAACAAACGTCTTCTGCGTAAATCCCAATAACGTTTACCTTCAAAAGCGAACTCTATTTTACGTTCTAACATAATAGCATCAAGCATCTGCTCCGCATTCATATTTTCATCCAAACCATACATACCGTTATCCCCCGGTAAAATGCCAGCTCTGTCACGAATTCGCTTGAGAATTTCGTAGGCTTCAGGTATTTTACCTAGTTCGGCAGCACATTCTGCATAATTCAACAGGACTTCTGCAAAACGTATCTCTACCCAATCTGTACTACCATGCTCTGCAAAATAAGGTGTATTACTGGCCTTTACCGCTTTTCTACAATAAAACCCTGTTGCTGAAGGAGAATTTAACTCCCCTCCTACAAAAGTCCACTGTTTTCTTCCGGATTTTCCGCTCAGTTCCCATAAACAACCATTATAAGCAATAGATGCCTTAAAACGAGGATCCCTATTTTCCCAATAAATGACAGGATCATAACCAGATCCAACAGCAGTAATCGGTTTTCCGTTTATCATCGGGTATGACTTTACTATTTCCCAGCTTGGTTGATTCGAACCCGTTGCATTTTGTGATTCATCCAATGGGCGGGTTGCTGCTTCCCAATTATGCTCAAGACCTGGTTCCTGATAACGTTTTCCAAACACAACTTCTTCATTCATTTCATCAAACCAGATATTTTCATAGTCAGCATATAATCCATAACCGTTTTTTTCTAACTCTTCTTTAGCTGTCTTATTTATCTCGTAAGCTTTTTCCCAACGGTCTTCGTTATTATTCGGATTAAATTGCGGACTTGCATAATATAATAGAATTCTGGCTTTCAAAGCCAAAGCTGCTGCTTTCGTTATACGCCCCAAGTCATCACCAGACCATTTCCAAGGTAAATCGATAATTGCGTCATCTAAATCCTTCACAATAAAATCAATACATTCTGAAGTTGTATTTCGCGATACATAAATATCATCTGACAAACTTTGTACCTTATCAATAATTGGTATACCACCGTACAAACGTACCATTTCAAAATATTTCCATGCTCTAAGAACTTTTACTTGTGCCTTCAATTTGTCACGGGTAGCCTCTTCAATCGTTCCTGTTTCTATATTGTCCAGAAATATATTTATGTTTCTGATATTCGTATAATTCCAAACATCAATAGAAGATGTTAGTAACTGTCCATATAAAATACTAGTTCCCCCATTCGCTTCATCCGAATTTCCAGACACATTATTATCCCATTCTGGAAGATTGTCACGACAAAGTTTATTTACATAAGCCGTTGCATAATTGACATCATTCCAAACTTTATCTTCCGGAACAGCAGACAAATTCGTTTTATCTAATACATCCGAGCAACTAGCTAATAATATCAATGATGATAAAAGCAATATATGATGTTTCATATTCTATTTCTTTTTTTTAGGATTAAAAACTTAAATTTACTCCAAAAGAATAATTTCTCATATTAGGATAATTACCAATTGCAGTACTTTCCGGATCATAATATTTAATCTTATTTTGCAACAAGAATAAATTTGTACCTGTCAGGAATAATTTCAATTGTTGTATTTTTAATTTAGATGTTACACTGACTGGTACTGTATAACTCAAATTCACATTCTTCAAACGTAGAAAAGAAGCATCGCGCAACCAAAATGTAGATTCATAACCTGCATTATTACGTTCTGCACGTGGAAAACTTGCATTCGGGTTCTCCGGAGTCCAGTGATCTTTCCAATATGCAAAAGGAGCCTCTTCGTTCAGCCATCCAGTACCTCTTTCATCTATAAGTCTTTTTGCTCCTGCAACTCCTTGGAAAAACAGTTCCAATCCAAATCCATTCCATTCAGCACCCAATGAAAATCCATAATTAATAGGAGGTGTCGTATGATTAATAATCCAATCTTGGTCATTTTCATCTATCTTTCCATCTGGTTCATCTGAATCTGCACCACGTATATCCCTATAATTCAGCATTCCCAATTCCGGTTTTTGACCAAATATCAGATAGTTGTCAGGTAAAGCATCTAAATCTGCTTGGGTACGGATGATGTCAGTTGCAAAATAACCCATTTTACGATCAGAGTTCAAACCTACGGTTGTTTTGTAAGCACGTAAATTTTCTGCTTCATCTTTCTTTACAATTTTATTTGTTGCATAGCCCAAATTACCTTTTACCCAATATTGGACACGACCTATTTTGTCCTGCCATCCAACTTCTATTTCAAGACCTTTAGAATCCATTACTGCATAGTTTTCCGATGGCATCTTAGCACCAAATGTGGTAGGTAAACTAGCCAATCGATCACCTAGAATATCGTATGTATGTTTGAAAAAGAAATCTGCATTTACTGACAATCTATTTTTCAACAATAATGCATCAAATCCACCATTATATGACATCGATTTTTCCCATGTAATATTAGGATTAGGCAATACGCCTGCTGCCAATCCATTAGATAACCCTCCAAAATAAGCACCATTTACAATATCATAGCTTTGTTGCCACTGCCAACCACTAATTGCATTTTGATCCGCCAAAACAATAGCATCATTTCCTAATAAACCTACCGATGCTCTAATTTTAAGGTAATCAACAAAACGTACATTATTTTTAAAGAAACTCTCTTCAGAAATACGCCAAGCAGCAGATGCTGACGGGAAAAAGCCCCATCTTTTATTGGGAGCAAAGTTTACTGAACCATCGTAACGGAAAGAGGCTTCAAACAAATATTTGTCATCATAGCCATAATTTACACGACCGACATAGGAAAGACGACCAGTTTCTTCGCCTTTACCATTTACTGAAGAATCTTTCGTATCAGAACTTCCAGCAAACAGTTGGTCCACAACAGAAGATATATAATAATTCCTTTTTCCATCAAACCAATCAAGTGTTCCTTCCGACTGCTCATAGATAAATGTAGCTCCTACATCATGTTTACCAAATCTATTGTTATAAGTTATTATACCATTTAATTGATAACTATTATCTTTATTATACTTTTCATATAAATAGTCACCATCATTTCGTATAGTCACACTTTTTACTACATCAGTACAAATATGATTATGACCACCTGTCGTTTCAAAAGTATATAAAGGATACGGTCTATTAAACTGTTTGACAAAAGTATGTTTATCAAACCTATTATACATAAACTTCAAACTAAGTCCTTCAATAAAAGGTACATTATATTGTAAAAAAATTGTCGCATCATAACTAGACCATTTTTTTCTGTTATATCCAGTTGTTCCATTAACCACTTCCAATGGGTGCCATTTAAGGAATGTACCATTCGCTTTTCCATCTATATAAGCAGGTGCACTGGAAGCTCTCATTAATAATCCTCGGTATAAGTTCCACATTGTATCTACATCATTGTCCCAATACCAAAAAGGTTTGTCATCATTTCGAGTATCCATATTAAAATTCAATGATGCAATAAGATCTTTCGTAATATTAGCCTCAATATTACTTCTCAGATTATACTTATCGTAAGAAATATTATCAAAAGAACCCGACTCATAAAAATAAGAACCTCCGACAAAATACCTTACGGCTTCATTTCCACCAGAAACATTCACCGTATGCCGCGTTACCAACGGTTGTTTCCAAGCTTCATCCAACATGTTAAAATTATTTCTGTTGGCATAAAGATATTCCAATTCATCTTCCGTATAATATCTCATATCAGAAGGATCAATATTTTCAACACGATTCTTATCATTGATCAGAATTGCCTGATCATACCCGTTCATCACTTCCGGTATTTTTGTCGCATCCGAAAGACCAATACTTCCGGAATAAGTAATAGTTGGTTTTCCAATTTTTCCCTTTTTTGTCGTCACAACAATAACACCGTTTGCCGCACGAGAACCATAAATAGCAGCAGATGCCCCATCTTTCAAAACAGAAAGACTTTCAACCTCCGAAGCATCCAAACCATCAAAAGCAAACTTATCCCTAACCACACCATCTATAACATATAAAGGGGCTGTATTATTCCAAGTTCCTTCTGCACGAATTGAAACCGAAGCACTTGCACCCGGCTTACCTGTATTCTGGGTAAAAGTAACCCCGGCCAAACGTCCACTCAATGCATTTGACAAATTTGAAGAAGGGAGTTCTTTAATATCATCTGAATTTACCGTAGCCACAGCTCCTGTCAAATTTGCTTTTTTCTGCGTTCCATAACCGACAACTACCACCTCATCCAAAGCCTGTAAATCTTCCTTCAACAGAATATTCAACAAGGTCTTATTACCAACCTCAACTTCCTGAGGAATATATCCAATATAAGATACAAGGATCGTCGCATTCGCCGGAATCTCTAAGGAAAAATTACCATCAATATCCGTAATTGTTCCTATAGTGGTCCCTTTCACCGAGACATTCGCCCCAATGACAGGATCTCCGTTCACATCGTTTACAACTCCTTTCACAACCTTATCCTGAGTCGTTACCACTGTTTGATGTTCCGATTCGGTAAGTACTACCTGAGTTTCCCCTTTTATAGTATAAGAAATCGAAGTCTGTTTAACGATCTGTCCCATCACCGCCTCAATACTCTGATTGTTTGCTTCAACTGTGATCGGGGTTGTCATGCCAGAAAGACTTTTCTTATAAAAGAACCGGTATTTGCTCACCTTTTCAATTTGCTTCACCACTTCCGAAGCGGGTTTGTCTTTGATATGTATGGTTATCTGAGCGTGAATCTCCAGCAACGGAAAGGTTAACAAGATTGTCAGAAAAACCATCTGTTTAAATAAATGCTTCATGTTACTCATTTTTCTTTTAATTAGAAATAAGATGTAGATAAAATAAATGTTTGTAACTTTGTAAGCAGAAGAGTCCCGTTAACAACGGCCGGTCTCCTACATCGGCTGTATCAACATAAGGGATATCTGCAAAAACAGTAATGAGGAGGTAGCTCGAAAGAGTTACCTCTTTTTGTTAATTTTTTATTCCTTTCTCATAGGCGTTGTATTAGATTAGACATATTCATTTTATTTTTCCGTACGGTTAACTCCTGCTAAGGAACCCTCTTTCTCAAAAATACGGTATCTCCTTTATTTTCATATACAACCGGAGTTGTCAGGTTAATAATGTCGATAAAGTTTTCAAGGTTGTTATTTCGAATGGTTCCTATGTAACATACTTTTTTCAAAGATTCGTCTTCTATACATATTGTTGTATTATACAGGCGACTCATAATATGGGTTATCTCCTCCAAAGACTCACCGTCAAATGTGATCTCATTTTTTCTCCAAAGAGCTATATTCTGCATACTCTCATCTTTGTACCGGGAAAAACTTCGGTTCAATAAATCGACCTTAACCGACTCATGCGGCTTGAGGATTGCCACATGACGATCATAGCTTACCCTGACAGAACCGGAAAATAACGATGCAATAATTTTATTATCATTCTGATACGCATTAACATTGAATGAAGTCCCCAAAGCTTCGACCTGCATACCTTTTGCTTCTACAATAAAGCGTTTATCCGGATTTTTGGCCACTTCAAAATAGGCCTCTCCTACTAATGTTACGTTACGTTCTTTCAAGCCATAATCTGCCGGATAACTAATTTTTGTATCGGAGTTCAGCCACACTTTCGTACTATCAGGCAAAGTAATGAATGCCCGTTGCCCTTTTTCTGCCAATACCGTGAAATTCTGTGTCGACAGTTGCTTTTGTTTATCGTTCATACGATAATTAACCAGGCCTAAAACAATGATAATACAAGCTACCGCAATCTGTGGCCAAACCTTCCATGAAAAACGTGAACGTAATAAAATAGTTTTAGTTTTCTTCTCATCCAGCTCCCGGCTCAGCCTGCGGTACATACGTTCCTGTACATCCCTGGGCATCTCATCCGGACTCTCTTTCCATGCTGTCTCAAAAAGCATGAAGAATTCCTCTTTGGATGCGCACTGCCGGAACCATTCCATCAACTGCCGGTTTTCTTCTTCGGTAGTCGTACCTGCTATCAGACGGTGAAGTAATTCTATTCTCATTATTAATCCGTTTATATATTATAGTGGGATAAATATACCTACTACTTAGTCAAAAGATAAAACAGGCTCATTTTTAACTTTAGTTTACAAATAAGCTCTACTTTAAAGACAAGGAATATTCAGAAAAGAGGGAAGTCGGTTTTATAAGGAAAGATAGATAAAGATAAAAGCGACCGCTTTATTTCCAAGCACTTTGCGAAGTTCTTTCAGGGCCTGATAGATATGTGCTTCTACCGTACGTTCGGACAGGGATAGTTTTTTCGCAATTTCTGCATGCGACAAGTTTTCAAAACGGCTCATGATAAAAACTTTCCGCCGCATTTCCGGAAAGGAAGAGATGACATTGAAAATATATTCTCGTAAGGAGTCGGCTTCAATCGCATCTTCTTCCGAGCTGGAAACCAGTTTCGCATCCCTGATTTCTTCCACCGGAAGGTTTCTATGAAGGGCTTCTTCCACATATTTATAGGCTAAATTACGGGCGATGGTCGAGATATAGGCTTCAAAGTTAAGCTCAGGTAATATATTTCCACGCTTTTCCCAAATAGTCAGGAAGAGTTCCTGAACGACATCTTCTGCCAAATCAGCGTCATTCAGCAAATACAGAACGGTGTTGTATACCTTCGGACTGTACCGCCAGTAGACAGTATTAAAAGCATCCCTGTCTCCCTCCTTCAGACGATATAAAAGTTCACTATCCATGTTTATACTGTAATTCTCCTCATTAAATAGCTGTCAGGTTAACAATTCGGCAAAAGATAATTATTTTTCACCTAGCAACATATCCTAATTCCGATACAAATATAAACCTATTATTATTATTACAAATAGTATTTGCCAATACATGAACCACAAAGTTATAAACAACCGGATCACAGTTATTTCTTGGAAACCGTCACATATCGTAAAAGTTCGCAATGCCCGCTGACATCCATTATTCCTTTTTTGAACAATTCGCTTTTCAACCTCTTAAACGAGACTTCTCCAAAGTTATGTAATGTTTTCAACCTTTCTATCTCTTCATTTTCTAAAATATATCTCACTAAATCTTCCAACGTATCTATATGATTATCTCTTAAGGCATTATAGGTCCTTGTATCCAGATCAAGAGAGACAGTCAATGACTTCTTCAGCAAAAGTTGCTGGTTCTCTAATGAAATCTTTTCCCCGGCAAACTTCATTCGCAAATCTTGCTCAGACTGCAGTTTCTTTATTCTGGCATTCAATGATATTATCTTCGATTTCAGTTCCCAGATTTCCTTATCTTTCTTTTCGCTCTCATCCAGATAACTCCTAATAAATCCGGTTTGACTACCGATATCCACCAGGGCTTCCTGAAATATGATCTTTACTTTGCGTTGTGTAATTTTCAGATGTTTTGCCACCTTTTTAATACTTATATGGGTTGCCAACGCATGGAATACGAATTTTTTGTTCTCAGAGTTAAGCAAGTTGCGCATTTCCGTTATAATAAACAGATATTCCGGAGTGAGCTTTTTAAATGATTCATATACAACATCTTTTTCGGTCACGTATTTTTTGGGGGGTACAGGTTGTGGCTGTGCTTCTACGTGTTGTTGCTCAGGCACGGAAGGTTGTTCTTCGGGTGTTGGAGAGACAATAAGAACTTCTTCCTGCAACGTTGCGTCAGGAACTGTAAATGCGTTATTTACAAGACAAAGCTTCTGTTCTCGGGTAAAAAGAAGTTTTGCATAATCGCGTAATCTAGTTAACATACTCATCATAACATAAATAGTTTAGTTAAGTCAAAATATAAAGAATGTGATATTACTATCTCAGCCGAAATTAGAACCGGGGATAATTTATGCAAACTGAAATAAAACTTTAAAATACCTTTTTTCCATAATTATAACGGAAGGAAGTCAACGCCATGGCTTCTAAAACATTCCCCACAGGAACAAAGGTAACAGATATGATTAAAAAAACAACAGATTACGGTAAGAAAATCAATGCTAAAGATTAAAACTGCCCTATCCTCGCGAACCAGACAGCTATTTACATATTTGAATATATTGTATATTATTTCAAATATGAATAGTTGGGAACTTATAAAAAAGCCCTAACCCCCTTTTAATGTTTACCAATCCTATCTCCTTTCGCATCTTCTACATATATGAATCCAAAACCTGTTATCTTCTTTTTACAAAGAAAGCCAGAATATCCCATGCCCCAATATTCATGGCCAAGTAAAATACATAAACATCTGAATATTTTACATAACATGGAGGAAAAGAAAAAAGCAGGACAGATTGTTATTTCCCATATGAGTAGGTAAGGGCTTGTCCTTATATTTGTCTCAAATAAAATAAGTTCGATATGGAAAGAGAAACACAGGGAAGCACGGATTTATGAGATGAATTACCTATATTTCCGCGTTCACCTGAGTTTCTTTCAGGTCAGGTCTTTTCTAATTCACTTTTCCGGTACTTACATCCACGATAGTACCGCTAATAGTACGATTTCCATTCGGACCTGTAATATAATAAACAACCAATACTTTACTATTATCAATTACTACCGGCCATGAATATCCCACATCGGTACCGCGACCATTATCGTCACGCAGAATAAACTCTTCAGCGGTAGCAAAATCTGAACATTCGGCATCCAGTATTTTGCATCTGATGCCACAAGGTTCCTGACGATAACCATAGGTCAAGAAAACACGGTCATCCGGAAGTCTTACAGCAGCCAAGGCATGCCCGTTGAAGCCCATAGTCTCCCACTTGAAGGTCTTACCCCCATCGGTAGAACGTGATATGCTTGTCTTCATATCATCCATACGAATAAAGGCAACAATATCACCTTTAGGCGTTTCATAAACCGAAGCCTCTCCAAAAGAATGTCCGCTATCGGCAGCAACCTCTCCCGAATAGCTCCAGGTACGGCCACTATCATCCGAAATAAGCAAATGATTAGAGAATCTTTCTTGTGTTGCATCATCCAGACGAGTCACGACCCAATATACACGCCCGCTTTTACCCTGATACAATGCGCCACGGTTATAAGCTGCCAACGGATCGCCAAATACGTCTTTATAATCACTACCGTCTACCCTAGGAGGATAAATAGGTGAAGACCAAGTCTTGCCATTATCGCTAGAACGTAATACATATCCACCCAACGAAACAAATCCCCGGTTATAATACACCGGTTGCTTCAATCCATTAGCCCGTTCCGCACTCAGCTTACACCAGCCGTAACCCGAACAAAGTAACGTACCGTCATTCAATTTCAGCAAACAAGGGTCTTGTGCACCACCATAAGGATGGGCATAAATCATTTCAGCATCCTGCGTCCAGTTTTCCCCATCATTGGAGCGCACCAGTTTCAGGTAACTATTAACATGAGTAAACGAATAGTTAGTTTCACCAAATAATAAATTGTCGGGGGCACTACGAAATGCCACCAAGTATTCACCATCGTTTTTTACAACAGAGGGTGATGTCACATAAAATTCGGGATTCTCATAAATCACTATATCTTTTATTTTCGTAATTTTATTTTCAATTGGCAACTCAGGATCTTCACCCTCGGGTGTCACAGGATCTGAGTCTTTACACGAAGGGCACACCAAAATAAACGATAACAATAAGACTGCAACCACGCCTGTCTTCCTAAAATTCAATATAATAGATTTCATAAACTTATTTATATTTTAGTATGATAGTCACAAGGTATCTTCAACCCTGCTTATTAATTTTATTATAGGGGGAAACCAAAACCTTGCTGTTCCTCATTTCCCCCAATCAATTACATCAGTCTGTTTACTATTTCTGAGGTTCTATTTCAATAATACTTCCGGCTATATGACGCCTAGGATCACCTCCCGGACTAGTGATATAATACACTACCAACACACGGTTATTATCCATCACTACCGCCCACGGATACCCAACATCAGTACCTTGTCCATTATCATCGCGAATGATAAATTCTTTCGACTCCTTATAGTCGGTACCTTCGGCATTCAATATTCTGGCTCTTACTCCGCAAGGTTGTCTACGATAGCCATAAACCAGCAAAATTCGTTTATCCGGAAGTCTTACAGCTGTCAGAGGTAGTCCGTAGAAACCCATGTCTTCACATTTGAAACTCTTACCTCCATCGGTAGAACGTCCTATCATAGCGTTTCCTGGATAATCGGAACGAATGAAAGCCAAAATATCGCCTTTAGGAGTCTCATAAGTTGAAACTTCATTACACATAGGTACACCACCCGGATGTACTTCCGACATATATTGCCAAGTAAGCCCCTTGTCGTCCGATACGATCAAATGCGTAGAAGTTTTCTCTAATGGGAAACCGTCCATACGAGCTACAACCCAATAGATCCTACCGTTTTCACCTTCATAAAGTGCACCACGATTGTATGCCGGATACAATTTACCTAAGGGATTATAGTAGACAGTTCCTGGTAAACTGGGCGGATAAATAGGACCTTGCCAGGTCTTTCCATTGTCTATAGAACGCATAATATATCCACCAATACCCGCAAAACCATTATTAAAATACAACGGTTGTTTCAATTGGCTTGCCGCTTCCTGAGTCATATCGGACCAACCATAACTGGTACAAAGCAAAGTTCCATCACTCAACTTCAACAAGCAGGGATCCTGTGATCCTCCGAAGGGGTGAGCGACAATCAATTCCGGATCTTCAGTCCAGTTTTCCCCATCTTTAGAACGTACCATCACACAATGGCTATTAGGATCGGTGTGGTCATACCATCCTCCTAACAATACTTTGTCCGGAGCACGACGGAAAGCCACCAGATACTCACCCTCGCTCTTTACCACCGATGGAAAAGTACAATAAAACCTCTCATTTTTATAAATCACAAAATCCTTTACCTTTCGCATTCCCGGACCATTATCTTCCGCCATCGTAGGTTCCGGAGTACTTTCATTTGCTTTAACGACATTTCCCGAATGAGTTGTCAATGTAAACAACATTAACAAACCACAATAAATACCTGTTTTCTTTATATTTGATAAAATAAGTTTCATACATGCCTTTTTTAGAATTCGACAAAAGTTTTATATCGCACATTCTTAATTATTGCCATCCGGGAGTTTGTGTCAATACTCCTCCCGACAAATTGATTTCTTTTTGACTGATTTGCAGGAAACCGCCGGTAGCCCGTATACGTTCAGTCAGATTGAAATTGATCTTATCTTTCGTTCCACAATTCCAAACTTCTACTCCATTTTGATTTCTGTCGATGACAGCACCGGCCTCTTTACCATACCATCTTAACAGATCGTAATAGCGAGATGATTCAGCAAACAGTTCGTAGAGTCGTTCACGCTGCAATGCCTCCAGAGAATAGGCAGGTAACGGTTTCAGACCAGCTCTTTTCCTTACGGTATTCATACCGTCGGGTGTTTGAGTCAATTCGGAATGCATCAGCAGGACGTCGGCAAAGCGTATCAAAACCAAATCTTGTGTGTTTGCAAAAACATAATCGTCGTTGGCATTGTCAGTAAATACCGAATATAGCGAATAGGTCTTAGCTTCTTTATTTTTCCAAACGTTGATAGGGACATACTTTTTCTGCCACCACCCTGTCATCAACATTTTAGTGGATACGATCGTTTGCTCGGGATTTACAATTCCTTCAGCCGGGTCGTTTACATTGAATACCGTACCGCTCCGACGAATGACATCGTCGGGTTCATCACGCATCCACTGCTCCACGATACGAGGATTCACAAAACCACATCCCCAACCTTTACCAAAAGGAAAGATTGCCGCTTCGTCGGCTACATCCGGGAAACCGTAAAAAACACAAACATCGTTATGATAATTAAGTCCCCAGTTACCATTGATACCAAACTGGATAGCAAAGACAGTCTCCTTATTTTCACCCGTTTCTCCGATCCATTTCAGATTTTTACCTTTATTGTAAGCATAATCTTCACCCGTATACTCGTTGGTATATGGCCACAATTCACGGAAATCGCGCACCAATCCATGTCCGCTATTTTGAATACAATCGTTCAGATAACTTATTACTTCATCTTTTCCAACATTCCCTCCTTCAAAAAGTGGCAAGGTTTCCGATTTATAATAACCAGTATAGAACAAGAATACACGTGCCATCATCGCCTCGGCAGCCCATTTACTGGCATGCCCCAAATCCGACTTCAGTATACTGGCAAACGGAGTGGCAGGTAACAGTTCGATAGCTTTTTTCATATCCGAACCGATTAATGCAAAAACCTCCGCAGCAGAAGTACGTGGAATATTGGACACATCAGATGTAGGATACAATGGCACATCACCATACATGCGCGTCAGATCAAAATAATACATACCACGCATAAAATGGGCCTCTCCCAACACCTGTTTTTTGGTTGTCTCCGATTTGAATGATATTTGATCGATCGCTTCGATCAGTTTATTACAACGGTAAACACCTTTGTACAATCTCGGCCAACGATTGGAGAACATCTCTATCGTATAGTCATTCAGATTTTCTTCATACAACATTTCCGGAGAAGAACCCGGCACATCGCCACCAAACATCTCATCAGAAAAGATCGTAGGCCCCATAAAAGAAGCTACTTGATTTTCATGCATAATATGATAGCATCCGGCCAATGCTTGTTGGGCATCGTTTTCCGTAAGCGGGAAATTCTGCTCACTTTTCTGAGTCCTGTCTTTCATGTCTAAGAAATCGTCACATTGAACAAAGGCTATCGACAACATCACCAATGTCGCACAACGTATGAAATTATATACTTTTTCCATTACTATTAGAATTTAATATTAGCACCAAATAACAATGTTCTAGGAGTCGGATACATACCGACATCAATACCTTTCGCCCAATAGTTCATACCGAAACCGATTTCCGGCTCCATGCCATAATAACCGGTAAAGGTGTACAAATTCTGTACCGTCATATACAGTCGCGCCTGACTCAGAGGCATTTTGGGGAATAACTGCTTGAAGTCATACCCTAAGGTAACGTTCTGTATACGTAAATAATCGCCGTTTTCAATATAAATGTCAGAAAAATCATTCCAGTTACGAGTAGAAGCAGCATCAATCCGTGGATAACGATTGGAGGTTCCTTCACCATGCCAACGATTTTCGTACACATGTACAGGCCAGTTTTGTTTATAATTGTTCACATCTTTATAAGTGGTAGCAATCTGATTTCCCAAAACTCCACTGGTTACAACAAGAAGATCGAAACCTTTGTAAGCGAAATTCAAAGTAAGACCAAACGTTGCATTTGGGTTAGGATCTCCAATCATAACCCGATCATCGGCATCTATCCTTCCATCATCGTTAGTATCCAAGTAAATCAAATCTCCCGGTTTGGCGTCATTCAGTTTCGCCCCTGGATAATTATCTATCTGTTCGTAATTCTGGAACACACCATCTGTTTTGTATCCATAAAAATATCCGATCGGATATCCTTCTTGTGCACGATAGATAGAAACAAAATTCGTAACAAAGGAACTAGCCTCGCCATCAATATAACCTTCATTATTAGCGATACGGGTCACCTTGTTCTTATTGACACCCACATTAAATGTTGCTCCATAGTTGAAACTTCCAACATGATCATTCCAGTTAAGCGAAAGTTCTATACCATTATTTTTCACATCTCCCCCATTAATATACGGAGCACCAGCACCGTAAGAGGCCAAAATAGGAGCCTGTACAAGCCAATCTTTCGTCTTTTTCTGATACCAATCAAAAGTAAGGCCCAAACGCCCGTCAAAGAAACGTGAGTCGAATCCCAAGTCGAACTGTTCGGAGGTTTCCCAGGTAACATCTTTATTTTGCAAAATACTGGGGTAAGCTCCCACTGTCCACGTACTCTTATCTTTGCTGAAGAAATAATAGGAATTATTGAATGAATAGAGTGCCATATATTGGAAAGGAGCAATATCCTGATTACCGTTCTGTCCCCAACTAACACGGATTTTGAGAAAGTCCATCCAAGTTTTCGTCGATTCCATAAACTTCTCATTGCTCATCACCCAACCGGCAGATACAGACGGAAAATATCCCCAACGATTGCCACGCGCAAAATTGGAAGAACCATCAGCACGCATAATCAAAGACAACAGATAAGTCTCTCTAAAGTCGTAGTTCACACGTCCGAAAAAAGAAGAGATCGCTGTTTCATTGAATGGCGCACCTCCAACATACGTTCCACTCGGGTCGAAAGTTTGAATATTACTCAAGTAAGCATAGTCCAAACCTTCAAAGCTAGTATTTTTGTTTCCTCCACTAATGCTTTCTCCTAAATTTGCCTTATCAATAGATTGCCCGATAAGCGCACTGAAATTGTGATCGTCTTTAATTTTGAACCGATAAGACAATGTGTTTTCCCATTGATATCCGTAACGTTGCTCCTGCCCCTGAGCCACTGTCGCTTCATTACGATATAAAGTAGGACACAAATAATACACCGGTCCATACGCCCGACGAGAATGAGTATTAAACGAAAATCCGAAATTAGTCTTGAATACAAGATTTTTAATCGGCTGGACTTCAGCATATATACTACCAATCAGGGAGTTTCTCTTATTTACAACCTGCGCATTGTTATAGTAATAATTACCGATAGGGTTGGGAGTCGGAGTATCATAAGTCAACGCCTCATGATAATCTCCCTTTTCATTCATAAGGGGCATCAGTGGGTTTGCCTGCAAAATGGAACGGAGGGAATTGTTGAACTTATTGCCAGTACCGAATTCTCCATCCTCCTTTTTATAGGTATAGAGCAATGTTTCACCGAACTTTAAGATATCATGCGACTTGTTTTTAATGATAGAATGTTCGGTATTAATACGTAGAGCATAACGGGTATATTTCGGAACAATAGGCTGACCTATGATACCTTCCTGTTCCGTATCTGAAATACCAATCGAATAAATCGATTGCTCCGTTCCTCCTACGATATTGAGTGAATGGTTCTGGATCAAGGCATTTTTGTTCTCGGCCTCATCCAACCAGTTCGTTCCCGTCCATCCGTTTTGTATGTCATTCCAATTGGAAAGTGTTGAAAAATCCGGATCGGGTGTTCCAATATTATAATTCGCTTCGTTTTGCAAATCTATATATTGTTGAGCGTTCAGCATATCAATCTTTTTACTGATATTCTGAAACCCCACATAACCGTCATATGAGATATGAGCCTTACCAGCTTTACCGCGTTTAGTGGTAACCAGGATCACACCATTGGCTGCACGCGCACCATAAATGGCCGATGAAGCCGCATCTTTCAACACATCGATCGATTCAATATCGGACGGGGTAACCAGATTGATATCACCGCCCACATAACCGTCAATGATATAAAGCGGATCAGAATTTCCGATAGTACCTATACCGCGCACATTTACCTTAAAACTACTCCCCGGTTTACCCGATTCCTGTACAATAGTCACACCCGGAGACTGGCTCTGCATGGCAGTTAAAGGAGAGGTTGTACTCAGTTTTTGCAAATCTTCGCCTTTTACTTGTATCGTAGCACCGGTAGTCAATTTTTTCTTCTGCACACCGTAACCAACAACAACCACTTCCTCCAAACTCTGAGTATCTTCCTGTAGTCTTACTGAAATCGTATTCTGCCCTTGCAGGCTAATTTCCTGACTGATATATCCTATATAAGAAACCAATAAGGTGGATCCGGATACATTCAATGAGAAATTTCCGTTGATATCCGTTATCGTACCGTTTGTTGTCCCCTTTTCAACAACATTAGCCCCGACAATCGGTTCTCCATTTACATCGGTCACTATCCCCTTGATCATTTTTACCTGTTGTTTTTCTAGGGACAGCTCATGTTCTTTTTCTTTATACAGAACAATATGCTTATCATTGATCACATATTTCACATCGCTGTTTTTCAACAATTTATCCAATACTTCCGACACGCTCTTATCTTTAACGTCTACAGACACTTTCCGGTCGGCATTGATCTGTCTCAAATTATAAGTGAAATAGAACGAACTTTTCTGTTCTATAATCGAAAGCACCTCTTGTAAAGGTTTGTTTTTAATATTTAAGGATAACCTGACTGTTTGTGAATAAGTCACACTAGCTGTGATTTGCATAGTGCCTAATAACAAAAATAATAGGATACATCTCATAATAATCAGACTTTTTCGAAGCCACGGCGAATTAAGCACATCGCCAATTGTGCTTTTCACGATAAAATTCATACATTTGTATTGTATTAGTTAGTAATAAATTTAGGTGTCTCTAATAAGTTAC
>ERZ857882.847-NODE-847-length-37912-cov-5.457855_pt1 | contig 37912 bp, 43 predicted proteins | sample MGYA00519697_ERZ857882 | MGnify/ENA primary metagenome ERZ857882 (study PRJEB31778, sample SAMEA3449373) | human gut metagenome | biome: human gut; feature: human-associated habitat; material: faeces | place: United Kingdom | collected 2010/2012 ...
TGCTGCAGGGCGAGCGCGAGATGGCGCAGTACAACAAGACGCTGGGCCGCTTCCAGCTTGCCGGTATCGCGCCGGCGCCGCGCGGCGTGCCGCAGATCGAAGTCTCGTTCGACATCGACGCCAACGGCATCGTCCACGTGTCCGCAAAGGATCTCGGCACCGGCAACCAGCAGCAGGTGACGATCACCGCTTCGAGCAACCTCAATGAGGATGAGATCAAGCGTGCGGTCGAGGAGGCCGAGCGCTTTGCCGGCGAGGATAAGAAGCGCAAGGAGGAGGTCGAGGTTCGCAATCAGGCCGACCAGCTCGTATATACGACGGAGAAAACCGTCAAGGAAATGGAGGGCAAGCTCGATGCGGCCGATAAGACCAACATCGAGTCGGCGGTCGCGGACGTCAAGAAAGCGCTTGAGGGCGATGACATCGAGGCGATCAAGAAGGCGAACGAACATCTGACCGAGGTCAGCTATGCGGCGTTCGGCAAGGTCTATCAGCAGGCCGCGCAGGAGCAGCAGGCACAGCAGGCGCAGCAGCCGAACGGCACGGCAGACGCACCGCATGACGACAATGTTGTGGACGCCGATTACGAGGTTGTCAACGACGATAAATAAGCAAACCCGGCAGCAAAACGGAGCATATGGGAAGGCGCGGCTCTGCCGCGCCTCAGCCCGTCAAAAAGAGATGTTTTGATGGGAGAGAGCCGCATCCGCCTGTGACCAATGCGTTCAGCGGCCTTCCGTGTGAGCGCCAGTCATGGCCGCGCATAGGTTTGGAGGCTGCGGCGGGCCGGTTGCTCCGCTGCGATTCCGTTTCGGACGGACGTTGCTTTTTGACGGGTATTTGCGGGCAAGAGGTGAGGGGTAGTGGCAGACAAGAGAGATTATTACGAGGTATTGGGCGTACCGAAAACGGCCACGGAAGCGGAGATCAAGAGCGCGTTTCGCAAGCAGGCCAAGACCTGTCATCCGGATCTGCATCCGGGCGACAAGGAGGCGGAGGCGCGTTTCAAGGAACTCAATGAGGCTGCGGAGGTGCTCTGCGATGCCGATAAGCGCGCTAAATACGATCAGTTCGGCCATGCGGCGTTTGATCCGAGCATGGGCGGGCAGAATCCGTTTGAGGGAGGCTTTGGCGGCTTCGGCTTTTCCGATATCTTCGATCAGATGTTTGGCGGCGGCTTCGGCGGTTCGGCGAGAACTGCGAACGGACCGGTTGCGGGAAATGACCTTCGCTACAGTCTGACGCTTACCTTTGAGGAGGCGGCGTTCGGCGTCAAGCGGGAGATTCTCATTCCGCGGGAGGAGGCCTGCGGCGTTTGCAACGGCAGCGGCGCAAAGCCCGGCACGGAGCCGGTGCGCTGCACGACCTGCGGCGGAACCGGCCAGGTGCGCACACAGCAGAATACGATTCTGGGCTCGTTTACCTCCATGCGGCCATGCTCGGCGTGCCATGGAACGGGAAAGATCATCAAGGAGCCCTGTCAAAACTGCCGGGGCAGCGGTCGCGTGCGCAAGAATACGCGCATCGTCGTCAACGTACCCGCCGGTATCGACAACGGCCAGACCATCAGCATGCGCGGCGAGGGCGAGGCCGGAAAACGCGGCGGCCCGCGCGGCGATCTGTACGTTTCGATCTCCGTTCGCCCGCACAAGCTGTTCCAGCGCAGGGGCTACGACCTGTATCTGGAACTGCCGATTCCGTTCACAACGGCGGCGCTTGGCGGAGAGATCACCGTGCCGACGCTGCAGGATCCCGTGCGCTACACCGTTCCGGCCGGCACGCAGTCCGGCACCACGTTCCGCCTGCGCGAGCAGGGGGTGCCGCGCCTGCACAATCAAGGCCGCGGCGATATGCTGGTCACTGTGACCATCGACGTGCCGAAAAAGCTGACCGAAGAGCAGAAGCATCTGCTGGAGCAGTTTGCCACGGCGCAGGGCAACCGTACAAAAACCGGCAAGAAGGGGATTTTCTCCAAGCTGCGGGATGAGGTTGAAAAATAAACGGGAATATCAACAAGGCCCTAGGAACATCCATGGATGTTCTCAGGGCCTTTTCGTATCTGTACAGGCTTCTCAAATTTCAAAACAATGCGGCCGTAAGCGTGTGGGGCAGAACGCACCGCGTCTCCTCCCACGTGCAAGCCCCGTCTCCGAACGGGTACCGGCCGGTGGCCGGCAATGCCGCGACTCGGACGACGGCATCACCAACGTGTCCGCACGACGACCTCCGGACTTCCCGTGTAAAACTGGTTTGGGACGCTTTCTGCGCTTGGCCTTGCAGACAGTACTTATTCACGCTCCTGACTGCCGATCCAGTAGCATCCGGCGCCGATGACGGCGGCCAGAAACTCAATCGCGCGCAGAAGCGTATCGAATTCCGTCCACCCGATGATCGGGCCGGATAATAAATAAATTCCGATAAAAATACCGATGGAAACGACAACTCTTTTCATCGTTTTGTTCATGATACCGGTCCTCCCATTTTGCAGATCTATTCCTCCACATCCGAATCTTGAACGAAATCAACAAACCGTTTTCTCAAATCCAGCACGCGCGCTTCAATCGCATGAATGACGCTTAAAAACGCGGCGTCGGATTGCCCTGTCGGATCGGGCAGACCCCAGTCCTCTCTGTGTGTGCACGGTAGGCTGGGACATGCGACGTTGCAGCCCATCGTGATTATGATGTCGACGGGGGGGATCGCTTCGAGCAACTTGGAATTCTGCGTCGCTTCCATATCGATGCCGTACAGCGCCTTCATCAGCCTTACGGCATCCGGATTGATCGCGGGCTTCGTTTCGGCCCCGGCTGAATAACAATCGAACACATCCGATGCCAGCAGCCTGCCAAGCGCCTCCGCAATCTGGCTGCGGCAGGCGTTGTGCACACAGATAAATGCAACGCGCAGCCGATTCCGCATGTCCGATCTCCTCTTTTCTCTTTCATCTTTTCACGTCGTGCCTCTTGACTTTTTATAGCTGGTCTTTCTGCCGGCTAGCCAAAGTTTTCTCACCTGAGAGCGCAATCAAGCGCTGCTGATCAACCGTTCTGTTTTCTCAAACAGACATGCTCAAAATGCCCGGCCGCACCGCAGGGAGGGGACAACGCTTGCAGCATATTCAAAAACCAGGAATTGACGGAGCGGAATTCGCCTGCACCGGCCTCCGTATTCCACATCCACGAAACATCGACAGAGCCGAAAGCGAAAATCCCGCCGCACTGCGAGACGCGCGACCGGCGCCTTGAACCCTCCTTCATGGCTTGGCCCAAAGCGCAGAACAAAGCGCCTACAGCCGAAAAAACGCCTGATGGCCCAGCGCGTCCACGATCTGCAGGACGGGCTGCGCGTCGGTATCGGCCATCTCCAGCCTTAACGGCAGCTTTGGCGCGCAATCCACCGTCTGCGGATGGAAGCAGGAACCATTCACCGTGCCCAGCGCAGCATAGACGAGCGGATACTCCTTTGAAAACCGTGCTGTCGTTACCTGAACGCGGCAATGCGCACCCTCGCGGCGGATGCTGTAGTCAAGCTCCGCCGGCGTTTCGTCCGCGGCATAGGAGAGAAGCAGATCATGTTCTCCCTCAAACAGTGAGAGAATGCTGCCGCATGCGAGCTGCCGCGCGCGCAGCGTATACAGTGCAAACGGCGAGGCATCCACAACGACAAATCGTCTGCCCAGCTTGCTGGCGGCAGCCGCGGTTGTGCCGCTGCCGGAGAACAGATCCATCACGAGATCTCCCGGGCGACTGGAAGCGAGCAGAATCCGCCGGAGCAGCGCTTCGGGCTTCTGCGTGCCGTAACCGACGCGTTCCCTGTCGCGCTGCTGCAGATGCTCGATGTCCGACCAGACGTCGGTCGGGTAGATCGGCGTATCCTCATAATAGGTGTAGAGCTTGCCGCCGGAGCGGATGGTGAAGCAGATGCGCCCCTCCTCATCGATGAACCGCTTCATATGGTTGCGGCGTTCCGGCCCGCGCGGCGTTCCCACGGCAGAGATATTGAAGAACACCTTCGCGCTCTTACGGTAGAACAGTATGGTATCGTGCTTGCGCGGATAGTGGCGCGTGCTGCGCCCGCCGGACTTATACGACCAGATGATCTCGTTCATGAAATTGGCTTTGCCGAAGATTTCGTCCAGCATCAGGCGCAGCTGCGCGCTCATACGGTAATCGATGTGCAGGTACAGGCTGCCGCTGTCCGCGAGAAGCTGCCGGCAGGCGGTCAGAATGCCGCGCATCCATTCGAGGTAGGCGCCCTCCTCCAGCCGGTCCTCAAATGCGGGCAGTTTCAGACTCTTTTTGCCCTTTCCGAGACGCAGATGAAAGGTATCGCCCGTGCCGAACGGCGGGTCAAGGTAGATGAGCTGTACCGTGCCGCCGTATTCATCGATCAGCCGGTCGAGCACGCTCTCGGCGCGCGCATGGATAAAGCGTCCGGGGCCGCCGTTCTGATGCAGTTCTTCCGTGCAGCGGATGCGCATAGATACCTCCCATAGATTCTTCCATACTGGTTTGTGTCGGGATTTGTATAATATTCATTGTATCCTGTTTTCCAATACAAAACAAGTGAAATATACGCCGTTTTGCCTACATATAGTTGGACTGACAGGGACAGGCGATCCAAGTGCGAGCCGAACGGATTTCCCGGGAAAGGAACGGTTATTACAGATGCAGCAACAGAATTGGAAAAGAGATTTGGGACCCTATTTGCCAAGCCGCGTGCAGGAGATGCTCCATACCGTGGCCGATGATGCGCCGATAGAGGAGATCCGGCTGCGGGCGGGCCAGCCGCTGCAGCTGTGCTTCACGGGCTTTGAACGGCTGATCTACGCCATCGGCGGCAGGCCTGCCGTCAGCGCCGAGGACTGCGCGGACACGCTTGCACGCATCTGCGAGCAGTCGATCTATGCGTGGGAGGAGGAGCTCAGAAACGGGTTTATCACCCTGCCGGGCGGGTATCGCGTGGGCGTTTGCGGCCGCGCGGTCGGACAGGATGGCCGGTTGGAGCGCATCACGGACATCACATCGCTCAACTTTCGCGTCAGCCGCGCGATTGAGGGCGTGAGTACGCCGCTGCTGCCGCTGCTCGCGGATGGCAATTTGCCCTACTCCACGCTGGTGCTTTCCGCGCCCGGCTGCGGAAAGACGACGCTGCTGCGGGATCTTGCCAGACGGTGCGCCTATGGCGCGCCCGGCATTCGCCCCTGCCGCGTCGCAATTGTGGACGCCAGGTACGAGCTGTCCGGCAGCGTGCGCGGCGTACCGCAGTTTGATCTTGGCCCGCGCACTGATGTGCTCGCCGGCAGCAGCAAGGCGGCGGGCATGCGGCTGATGATCACGACGATGTCGCCGCAGGTGCTGGTGGCGGATGAGCTCAGCACGGAAGCGGATGTGAGCGCGGCCTGTGAGGCGGCGGCCTGCGGCATCCGTCTGCTCGCGGGTATGCATGCCGGCAGCCCGGAGATGCTGGAGAGCCGCCCGCCCATGCGCGATCTGCTGCGGGCGCGCCTCTTTGACCGATACGTGCTGCTGGGGCGCAGCCGGGGTGTGGGCACGGTGGAGGGCGTTTTCAATGCGGATATGCGGCGCATCGGAGAAGGAGAAGCGGTATGCAGCGCGCAATCCTTGTAACGGCCGTATTTCTCTGCAGCACGTTTCTCGGCTGGAACAGCGCCAAAAGGCTGCGCCTTCGCCGCGATATGCTCTCTGCGATGACGGACAGCATCAAGCGGCTGCTCATGATGATGGCCTATACGCATCAGCCGCTGCACCAGCTCGTGGATCGGTGCGCACAGGCCGCGGCAGCGCCGACGCTGGCCTCGTTTGCCGCCGCGCTTGCCGAGCGGAACAAGCCCGAGCAGGCTTGGGAAGCGGCCGAGGACTGGGCGCTGCTGCACGACCGCGGGTTTGGCGCGCTGCATCCGGGGGATCGGGAAACGCTCCGAACGTTCATGGGCCTGTTGGGCACGGCGGATTTGAACCGGCAGCAGCAGAGCGCGGCGATGGCGGTCGCAGCGCTCGAACAGAGCCTTTCGGACGCGGAAACCGCGTGCAGCAGCAAGGGACGCGTCTACCGCGCGATGGGAGTCCTTTGCGGCGCAGCGGTCGCCATTCTGCTGCTATAGCGAGGTGCGTATGGGGGTAGAAATCCTGTTCAAAATTGCGAGTCTGGGCGTCATAGCGGCGATCATTACGCAGCTTCTGAAGCAGAGCGGGCGCGATGAGATCGCGACCATCGCGGCCATTGCCGGCCTGATCATCGGGCTGCTGATGATGCTCGACATGATAGAAGAATTGTTCAACAGTGTGAAACAGGTTTTCAACCTGTATTAGCGGAGGAACGCATGCGCATTTTTACGATTGTAGGCATTGCGATACTCGGGGTTTCGCTTGCCGTGACCGTGCGCAGCTTCCGGCCGGAGCTCGCTGTGCTGATCGGCGTGGTGACCGGGGCCGTGGTGCTGCTGAGCGTGATCGGCGAACTGACCGGGCTGGTGGACACCCTGCGCGCGCTTGCCGATCAATATGGTGTGGACACGGGCTATATCGGCGTGCTGCTCAAGATTATCGGCATTGCGTACATCGCGCAGTTCGGCGTGCAGCTTTGCAAGGACGCCGGAGAGGGAGCCGCGGCCGCAAAGGTGGAGCTTGGCGGCAGAATCCTGATCCTGTCGGCCGCATTGCCGGCGGCGGTTCAGATGTTGACCGTCGCTGCCGATCTGCTCGCCCGTGCAATGCCATGAAACGGTTTGCATTGGCGATCCTGTCGCTGCTTCTCTGCCTGCTGACGCCCGCATGGGCTCTGGCCGAGCCGGACGGGGACGGCGATATGGAGCAGCCGGATCTTTCCATCGAGGATGGTGTGAGCGCATGGATGGGCGAGCTGGATCTGACCGGCTGGCAAACATTTTTGGATACGCTTCCGGAGGAGGTGCGGTCGCTTTGGGCAGGCGTGCCGGTCGAGAGCATGATCGATACCTGGGCGCAAAGCGGCATGGAGGGCGGCTGGGGGTTCCTGCTGAGCGGTCTTGGGGATCTGCTGGCGGGGGAAGCGCGGCGCAGCTCGGGGCTTCTGCTGGCGCTGATGGGACTGTCGATCCTGTGCAGCCTTGTGAACGCCCTATCGGCCGGAAAGGAAAGCGGGGTGCAGGAGGCCGCCGGATTCGTCTGCCGGTGCTTTGCGATGACGGTGGTGCTGACCGGCTCGCTTTCCGCCGTTACGCTGGTGCTCGGATGTATGGATGCGCTGGTACAGTTCATGCAGCTCGCGCTTCCGGTGCTCATGACGCTGCTCACGGCGATCGGCGGCGTTTTATCGGCCGGGGTCTTTCAGCCGGCGATGGCGCTGCTCTGCGGCGGCGTTTCCACCGTGATGCGAACGGTCGTCGTGCCGCTGGCGCTCTTTGGCAGCGTCATCGGCATGATCGGCGCGCTCAGCAGCCGCATCCGCATGCATGAGATGGCCGGCCTGATGAAGCGAACGGCGAAATGGATCATCGGCGCCGCCTCCTCTCTCTACATCGGCACAACGACCGTGCGCGGCATGGGCGCGGCGGCATATGACGGCGTAACGATGCGAACGGCCAAATATGCCGCTTCCAGTTTGGTTCCCATGGTAGGCGGCATGGTTTCGGATACGATGGACACGATGCTCGGCTGCGCGGTGCTGGTGAAAAATGCGGCCGGTCTCGCGGCCATCCTGCTGACGGTTTCGGTCGTGCTGTTGCCGCTTGTCCGGCTCGTTGCACAAATGTTTCTGCTGCGCCTTTCGGCGGCGCTTGCCGAGCCCATTGCGGGCGCGCAGCTTCCGGCCATGTACGGTGCGGCGGCCGATATGCTGTCGTTTCTGTTCGCAGCCACGGTCGCGGTGGCGCTGATGTTTCTCATCACCATCGGCCTGATCATGGGCATTGGAAGTGCGGCGGCAGTCGGGTAAAGCGCGTTCAACCGTGGAACCCGGGCGTGACAGCCGGGGCCTGAGAAGCGGAGAAAGGAGAGGCTTCGCGTGGCGAAGCGGGGACGTGCCGCATGGAAACGTTTTGTCTCATGGTCATTCGCCTCTCCATGATGGCGATCACCGCGGGAGCAGCCGAATTGCTCGTGCCGGACGGATCGCTGCGCGGCTGTGTTTCGGCTGCAGTGGGACTTTCGTTCGTGGCGGCTGCCGTGACGGAAATCTTACGCATATTTGGCATGCTTGGAGGATAGATATGCAAAAGGAGACGAATATGGGCGGCTGCGCCCGGCCATACGGTGGCCAGCCGCAGGGGGGACAGACGCATAGCAGCGTCTGGACACGATTCATTCGCCGGATGCGCACCGACCGGCGCACGGAACTGTTGGTGTACGGCGGCGTCGCGCTGCTGGTTGTGGTGCTGTATCTGTTCGTTTCCCGTGCGGCGGATGGCGGGACGGCTGCGGATGCGGATGGCGTGCAGGTTCTCTCCGCCGCCAATGCGGCGGATACGGAGACGCGGCTTCAGGAGGTGCTCTCCTGCATCAGAGGTGCGGGACGGGTGGAGGTGATGATCACCTATGAGACCGGGCGGGAGATCGTTCCGGCCATGACAACAAGTGTCAACAGCAATGGGTCGGAGACGAGCGACGGCGACAGGAGCAGCAGCTCACAGCAGTCCACCGAGAGCACGCAGCCGGCGACCGTTTCCCAAAGCGGGTCCAATGCGCCGATTGTGCTCAAGGAGATCGAGCCGGTCGTGCGCGGCGTCATTGTCGTTGCCGACGGCGCGGCGGATGTGACCGTGCGATTGGATTTGCAGCGCGCGGTGCGGGCAGTGCTGGATATTCCGCTCTCGCATATCGAAGTGTTTGAACGAAGTGCACAGCCAACAAATTAAGGAGGGGTAACGATGAAACGGTGGAATGGGCTTCAGGTGAAGTGGAACAAAAAGGCTTGGACTCTGCTCGGTGTGGCGCTGCTGCTTTGCGGCGCGATCGTGGCGAACTTTGTGATCGGCAACCGCGCGGCGGACGAGGGAGAGCCGGTTTCCGCGCAGAACGGGGATCCGGACGCCGTATCGACCGGCGCAACGGGGACGAATAACTTTTTCGCCTCATTCCGTTTGGATCGGGACGATACGAGACAGAAGGAGATCGAATATCTGGATGCGGTTATCGAACAGGGCGCGGATCAGGAAACACTGGCCGACGCGCAACAGCAAAAGCTCGATATTGTGAACAATATGGAGAAGGAATTGACCGTAGAGAGCCTGCTCAAGGCCAAGGGGTTTGCGGATGCGGCGGTCACACTGCACAGCGGAGCGGTCAATGTGATCCTATCGGCAGAATCGCTCTCGGAGGAGCAGGTGGCGCAGGTTCTTGACATTGTTATGCGGGAGACCGGCGAACCGGCGGACAGCGTAAAGGTCACAACGGCACAGTGAACGCCAATCGGCGCGGTATTTGCTTTACATCATACCAAAATACTGGTATAATGACGGCAAAGACTGAAGGAGGGTAAACAGTATGGCAGATACCGTAGAGACCAGCTTGGAGGTCAAGGGTGCCGACGGCGGCAAGATCATATTTGCAGATGATGTAATCGCAACGATCGCTGCGCTCGCAGCGGCGGACGTGCAGGGCGTTGCAAGCATGAGCGGCGGCGTGGTCGAAGGGCTTACGGAAATGCTCGGCAAAAAGAATCTCACCAAGGGCGTAAAGGTAGAGGTTGGCACCGAGGAAGCCGCTGTGGATATCTCCGTGAACGTCCGCTACGGATTCGCTATTCAGGAGGTTTGTCAGAACCTGCAGAACGCGATCAAGAACGCGATCGAGACCATGACCGGTCTGCGCGTTGTCGAGGTCAATGTGTTTGTGCAGTCGGTGGTATTTGAAAAACCGGCGGAACCGGAACCGGAAAAGAAGGAAAAGAAAGAAAAACCCCTGAAAGAGGAAAAGGAACCGGAACCGCCGCGCGTGAAATAATGCGGAATACAGCGGAACGGCTGCGGGGCGGGGTGTATTGCCTCGCCTCAATTTACGAAAGATGAGAGAGAAAGGAAACCATCCGCATGAAACTCAGTGTTTTTGATCGCATTCTGTTGGCGATCCTGCTGATCTGCGTGATTCTGGTTGCGTTTGTGTTTTTCGGCATGGCCGCCGGTATCATCCCGCAGAATATGGCGACGGATTTTGTCGCGCTGTTCTACTATTGCTGGCAGAACGCGCTGATTCTCGCTGGCATCGGGCTGGTGCTGCTGCTCATTGCGCTCAAGCTCCTGTTCGCCGGCCGCGGTGCGAAGGAGCCGGCGCAGCCAGCCACGGCGCTGATCCGGCAGAGCGAGATCGGCGGTTCGTTCATCACGCTTCCGGCGATCGACAGCATGGTGCAGCGCCATTGCCGGGCACAGAGCCGCGTGCGCGACTGCTTCACGACGATTCGCGTCGTGGAGGAGGGCGTTTCGATCGGCGTTCGCCTGTTTGTTCTTCCGGATACGGATGTGGTGAAGCTGACAGAGGATTTGAAAAAGAGCCTGAAGGAGTATCTCGAGGGTTTGACGGGCATTCGCGTGAACAGCGTGGATGTTCTGGTCGAGAGCATGTCGGCAACGCCGGCAGGCGGCGTCTCCCGCGTCGAGTAAGGGGCGATTTATGGAACAGCTCCGCACATTTGTTGCCGCCCATAAATGGACGGTGTGCTGCACGGCTCTGGGCTTTTTGCTCGTGCTGCTTTTGCTGACGATCGGCTTTTGGCGCACGCTGCTAATCGCCGTCGTTGTCGGCTGCAGCTTTTGGCTCGGCTGGTTGTTGGATCGGAGCGGACCGGAGGGCGTCAAGACGCTTGTCAATAAACTGATGAACAAAGGAAACAATGCATGAGCAGAACGATGGCCCGCGAGGTCGCAATGAAACTGGCATACTCCCGCCTGCTGGGCGGGGAGGATACGCCAAACGCTGTTTTGGAAAAATCCGGCATTCAGGAACCGTTTGACGCGGAGGATTCGGCGTTTGCCGAACAGATCGTCGCCGGTGTGGAAGCGCATGTGGAAGAATTGGACGCGCTGATTGCGTCGCACGCCATTGACTGGACGATCGACCGCATTGCGCGCGTGGACCTGTGCATTCTGCGCGTCGCGCTCTATGAGATGCTGTATCGAAGCGATGTGCCATCCGGCGCGGCGATCAACGAGGCCGTCGAGCTGGCAAAGCGCTTCGGCGGAGAAAAGTCCTATGCGTTTATCAACGGCATTCTCGGCGTTGTGGCCAGAGAACTGGAAAAACCGGAAACCACGACGGAATGAACGGATATTATCTTGGTATTGACACAAGCTGCTATACCACGTCGATCGCTTGCGTGGAGGCGGATGCAGAGAAGCAGGGCATCGTTCTTGATGAGAGAACGGTGCTTTCTGTACCTCTGGGCGGCCGCGGACTCAGGCAGAGCGATGCGCTTTTCCAGCACAACCGGAATCTTCCAGACCTGCTGGACCGGCTCTTTGCTGCGGTCGATCCCAGACGGATTCTGGCCGTTGCGGTGAGCGCGGCGCCGACGGCCGGGCCGGATTCGTACATGCCGGTTTTTCTTGCGGGAAAGCTCGCGGCAAAGGCGATTGCGGGCGCGCTTTCCGTGCCGCTTCTGGAAACGACGCACCAGAGCGGGCATGTGCGCGCGGCGCTGTTTGGTCGGGAGGCGCTTTTCGAGCGGGAGCGGTTTCTGGCGGTTCATCTCTCCGGCGGCACGACGGATCTGCTCTCGGTGCGCCCGAACCCGACGGGAGGACGGCATTTTGAACTGGAGAAACTGGGACAGGCCAACGATCTGCACGCGGGCCAGTTTGTGGATCGCGTTGGCGTGGCGCTGGGCCTGCCATTCCCGTGCGGGCGGCATCTGGAGGCACTGGCCACTGCGGCAGCGGATCGTTCCATCCGCATTCCGTCCTCCGTCCGCGGATTGGATTGCTCGCTTTCCGGCGCAGAGACGCGCGCTTTACAGCTGCTCGGGGACGGTATGGCGCGCGAGAGCGTGGCGTTCGCCGTCTATGATTGCCTTTCGCGTACGCTTGCAAAGCTTTTGAGGCATGCGGCGGAGACCACCGGGTGCGGGGACGTTTTGCTCTCCGGCGGCGTGGCGTCAAGCCGGCTGCTTTCGGAGCTGCTCTCGGCGCGCGTGGACGGCGCTGCCCGGCTGTGGTTCAGCCGCAGTGAGCTGTCGAGCGATAACGCGGTCGGCACGGCGCTTTTGGCCGCCGATCGGGCCGCACCGGAGGGCGCATGCCGGAGATGATTTTTTCGGTTTCCGAGCTGAACGCCTATGTCGGCGGGCTCTTGAGCGCCGATCCTCATCTGCGCAATTTGACCGTGCGCGGTGAGATCAGCGGCTTTAAGCGGCATAGCTCCGGACATCTCTATTTTTCCCTCAAGGATGAGCGTGCGCTCGTGCGCTGCGTGATGTTCAAGGGACAGGCGCTGCAGCTCGGCTTTCGGCCGGAGGATGGTATGCAGGTCTGCATCAGCGGATATGCGGCGCTGTATGCGCGCGACGGCAGCTTTCAGGTCTATGCGCAGACCATGGCGCGCGAGGGGGCCGGTGCGCTGTACGCACGGTTTCTGGCGCTCAAAGAACAGCTTGAACGCGAGGGCTATTTCGATGCGGCGCACAAAAAGCCCATTCCCTTTTTGCCGCGCTGCGTGGGCGTTGTAACCTCGGGCACCGGCGCCGCGATTCAGGACGTTTTGCAGATCATCGGCCGCCGGTTCCCCAATATGCCGATCTGTCTCTGTCCGGTTCGGGTGCAGGGCGAGGGCGCCGCCGGGGAGATCGCGGCCGGCATCCGCGCGATGAACCGTGCAGGAATGGCGGATGTTCTGATCGTCGGCCGCGGCGGCGGCAGCATCGAGGATCTGTGGGCGTTCAATGAGCCAGCGGTGGCGATGGCCATATGGGAGAGCGAACTTCCGGTCATCAGCGCCGTGGGGCACGAGACGGATTTTACGATCGCGGATTTTGTAGCGGATCTGCGCGCGCCGACGCCTTCGGCAGCGGCCGAGCTGGCGGTGCCATCGTATGTGGATTGCGAGGAAACCCTTGCGGTTTTGGGCGGCCGGCTGCGGCGCTCGCTGGACGCAGGACTGCGCAGCCGGCGCGACCGGCTGCATCTGCTGCAAAACAGTGCGGGATTTCATATGGCGGCGCAGCGGGTATCAGATGGCCGGTTTGGGTTGGACGCCCTGAGCGAGCGCCTCTGTCGCGGCGCGGAGCGGACGCTGCTGGAGCAGCGCCAGCGGCTTAATCGCCTGCACGGCGCGCTGGCCGCGCTCAATCCGGATGCGGTGCTTCAGCGCGGCTACGCGATGATCTGCGATGAGAGCGGACGCGTTCTTTCGAGCGTTTCCGATGTACGGCCTCAGGAACAGATCGCCGTCCGTTTGTCAGATGGCCGTTTGACCGCTACCGTGAATAACATTGAGAAAAAGGAGCCGTAACGATGGAACAGGAGCAAACCTATGAACAGGCCGTGGCGCGCCTGGAGCAGATCGTAAAGCTACTCGAGTCGGGTGAGGGCAGTCTTGAGGAGATGATCGGCCTCTATCAGGAGGGAAAGCGCCTGCACGACCGCTGTGCACAGATGCTGGATGGTTTTGAAAAAAAGCTGACCATGCTGCGCGCGGAAAAGGAGGGGTAAGCATTGCAGTATCAGGAGCAGATGGCATACTATGCGGCCATGACCGAAAGCATGCTGGGCGTACTGCTGGGTCAGGCGGATGCGCCGACGGTGCTGTACGACAGCATGGCGTACAGCCTGATGAACGGCGGCAAACGCCTGCGCCCGGTACTCTGTCTTTCCTGCTGCGAGCTGCTCGGCGGCGCGCCTGCGGATGCGATCAAGGCGGCCTGCGCCATGGAGATGATCCATACCTATTCGCTGATCCATGATGATCTTCCGGCCATGGATAACGATGATATGCGCCGGGGACGGCCGAGCTCGCACAAGGTCTTCGGTGAAGGAAACGCAATCCTTGCGGGGGACGGCCTGCTGTCGCTCGCCTTTCATGTGATTTCGCAGACGGGCAGCGCAAAGGTCATGCAGGTGGTTGCGCGCGGTGCGCTCGACATGGTTTCCGGCCAGAGCATCGATATCAACAGCGAGTGCGATGCGGAGGGCCTGTTCGCCATGCACGAAAAAAAGACCGGCGCGCTCATCCGCGCTTCCGTGCTCGCCGGCGCCTATTCATCCGGGAGCGCGGAGGTGGGCCGCAATCTGGCTGCGCTCAATTCTTTTGCGGAGAAATTTGGCCTGCTCTTCCAGATCACCGATGATATTCTGGACGTTGTGGGCGACCCGGCGCAGCTCGGCAAGAGCGTCGGGAAGGATGCGCGTGCGCAGAAGGCGACGTTTGTCACGCTCTATGGACTGGAACCGGCGCGGGAGGAGGCGGCCATCGCCGCCCGCTCGGCCATGGATGCGCTCGAACAGATCGATGCGGACAGCGCCTTTTTGTGCGAGCTCGTCCGGCAGACGCTGACCAGAAGCCGCTGAGCGCCTTGCGCATGCCTTAGCCGCTGTGGTATACTGAAGCAGAGTTGGAATCGACATGAAACAGGAATATCCGCTGCTGGAAAGCATCAACAGCATAGAGGATTTTTTGCAACTGCCCGACAGTGCTTTGGACGCGCTGGCGGGCGAGTTGCGTATGCGGATGATCGACGTTGTGCAGAAAAACGGCGGGCATCTCGCGTCGAGCCTCGGCGCAGTGGAGCTCGTCATCGCCATGCACCGCGTGTTCAGCCTGCCGGAGGACCGGCTGGTGTTCGACGTGGGGCATCAGGCGTATGCGCATAAGCTGATAACCGGACGCAACGCCCGCTTTGATACGCTGCGGCAGGCAAACGGCATCAGCGGATTTCCCAAACGAGCGGAGAGCCGGAGCGACGCGTTCGATACCGGACATGCCAGCACCTCCATTTCGGCAGCGCTTGGCATGGCGCGCGCCAAACAACTGAAAAACGAAGCGGGTACGGCGGTCGCGCTCATCGGCGACGGCGCGCTCACCGGCGGCATGGCGCTCGAAGCGCTCAACGACGCCGGCGAATGCGAAGCGCCGCTCGTCGTGATTTTGAATGACAACGACATGGCCATTGCGGAAAGCGTTGGTTCTCTGCGCCGGTCGCTGACCAATATGCGCACCAGTCAGGGCTATCTGGCGTTCAAACGCCGCTTGGCGAGCCTGCTCGATTCCGGACCGGTCGGCCGCTGGCTGTCGCGTCACATGCAGAGCTGTAAAAACAGAATCAAGAGCTTTCTGCTGCCGCACATGCTGTTTGAGGAGATGGGCTTCACCTATCTCGGCCCGATCGACGGCCACAACATTTCCGAGCTGACGCGCGTGCTGCGCCGGGCGCGCAAGCTTCAGGGCCCGGTGCTCGTGCATGCCGTAACCCGCAAGGGATATGGCTATGCGCCGGCGGAGCAGGACCCGGAGAAGTTCCACGGCGTTTCGCCGGCAGCGCATGGCGACGCCGGGCGAAAGAGCAATTCCGATGTGTTCGGTGCGGCGATGCTGGACCTTGCGGAGCGCGACGCAAGCGTTGTTGCCATAACCGCGGCCATGCCGCGCGGAACGGGACTATCCGGCTTTGCGGCGCGCTTTCCGGAGCGCTTTTTCGATGTCGGCATTGCCGAACAGCATGCCGTTACCATGGCCGCCGGCATGGCGGCAGGCGGTATGCGGCCGGTGGTTGCGATCTATTCCTCCTTCCTGCAGCGCGGGTACGACCAGCTCTTGCACGATGTCTGCCTGCAGCGGCTGCCCGTTGTCTGCGCACTCGACCGCGCCGGTCTGGTGGGGGAGGACGGGGAGACGCATCAGGGTGTGTACGATATTGCGTATCTGTCCGCAATGCCAGGCATGGCGATCTATTCCCCGGCCACCCAGCAGGAACTCGTGTGCATGCTGCAAATGGCCGTGGAACGCGGCGAACCGGCGGCCATCCGGTATAACCGCGGCAGCCTGATGCAGGCGCTTACGACAGAGCCGGTTGTATTCGGCCGCTGGGAGACGATTCTGCCGGTTGCCGACGTCACCGTGGTCGCAACCGGCTGTATGGTGGAACTGGCGCTGCCGGTGGCCCGCGAAACGGGCGCGGGACTCATCAATGCCCGCTTTTTGCATACGCTCGATGAAGAAGTGCTTTGCCTCCTTCGCACGCGGACAAAACGGGTCATCACCATGGAGGACGGCGTCGTGTGCTTTGGCGAGCGGATGAAGGCTGCACTGTCGCCGGTAGCGGTGACGGCGATGGGCGTGCCCAACGAGCCGGTTGCGCAGGGAACCATCGCCGAACAGCGCGCACGCTGCGGGCTGACGGCGGACGCTTTGAAAAGGGCCATTCTGGAGGAAGTATGAGCGAGCGAATCGATGTCGTTTTGACGCAGCGCGGCCTTGCGCAAAGCCGTGAGAAGGCGCGGGCGCTGGTCATGGCCGGCGTTGTCTATGTGGACGGCAGACGCGTGGATAAGGCCGGTACGGGCGTTTCGGAGCAGGCGGCGATCGAGGTGCGCGAGAATCCGCTGCCGTTTGTCAGCCGCGGCGGCTTGAAACTGCAAAAGGCGCTGGAGGTCTTTCCGATCGATCTGACGGGAGCCTATGCGCTTGATGTCGGCGCATCCACCGGCGGCTTCACCGACTGCATGCTGCAGCACGGCGCGGCCCATGTGTGCGCAATCGACGTTGGTTACGGCCAATTGGACTGGAAACTGCGCAACGATCCGCGCGTGACGGTCATGGAGCGGACGAACGCCCGCTATATGGAGCCGGCCTGGTTTTCACAGCCGGCGGATTTTGCGTCCATCGACGTATCCTTCATCTCCCTTCGGCTTATCCTGCCGCCGCTGCTTGCATGCCTTGCCGATGGCGGCGAGGTCGCCGCGCTCATCAAGCCGCAGTTTGAGGCGGGGCGCAGTCAGGTCGGGAAAAACGGCGTTGTGCGCGACGCGGCGGTACACGCGGCGGTGTGCGGCGAGATCATTCGCTTTGCACAATCCACGGGCTACGGTGTCGCCGGGCTCTCCTTTTCACCGATCACGGGCCCGAAGGGCAACATTGAATTCCTGCTGCATCTGCAAAAGACGGACGCCCCCGAACAGGTGGTTTCTGTGGAAGCGGTCGAGCGCATCGTGCAGGAAGCGCATCGGGCGACGCTGGCGTAGGGGATGTGCGTTTTCTGCATAGAAAATGCATAGTCTGAAATTCTATACACTTTTTGCTTGTCATCGGCGTTGTTAAGCGATATACTAAGAATCAGGAAACGGAGTTACCGTATGCGGATAGGTTTTGCTGCAAATCCAATGAAGGCCGGCGCACTGCAAACGCGCGATTCTCTGCTGCGTCTCGCGGCACAGCGCGATATCGAGCATGCCTTGATAGAGGACGCCTCGGCGCTGCTGCAGGATCCGTGTCCGATCGATATTCTGGTCGTGGTCGGCGGCGACGGCTCGCTTTTACGGTATGCGGACGCCGCGTCCACACGCAAAATTCCGCTGCTCGGCGTGAACCTCGGCAGAATCGGCTTTCTGTCCGAATTGCCGGAACACGCGTTTTCGGATGCGCTCGACAGGCTGATGACCGATGCGTATACCATCGAGCGACGCATGATGCTGCGCTGTACGATCAATGCAGAAGCGCCGCTCTACTGTCTGAACGACATTGTGGTGTTCAAGCGAACCTTTTCCGGGGTGGCCGAGATCAATATTCAAATCAATGGCGCGGAGGTGGGCACGGTGTTCTGCGACGGCGTGATCGCCGCAACGCCCACCGGCTCCACCGCGTATTCCCTCTCCGCAGGCGGCTCCATTCTGGCGGACGGCATCGATGCGATCAGCGTAACGACCGTTTGTCCGCACACGCTGCATATCCGCCCCATCGTAACGGCGGCGGATGCGGACATTCGGTTTTCGGTAGCGGACAGCGGTTTTGTATCCGTTGACGGTACGCGTATCCATGAAGTGCATCGGGGGGACAGCATCCGCGTGACAGGCGCAGACCGCACAACCGATTTCATTCGGTTCGGAAAGAGCGACCTGTTCACGCTCATACGAGAAAAACTATCATAACCGGATCGATGGGGGAACAGACGATGGCTGTAAAATCAAAGCGGCATGGCATGATTACAAAGATGATCGCCATGCAGAACATCGAAACCCAGGAGGAGTTGGCGCGCGCGCTGCGGGAGCAGGGCTTTTCCGTGACGCAGGCGACGGTATCGCGCGATATCAAGGAACTGCGGCTCATCAAGGTGCTCACGCCGGAGGGACGGTACCGGTATGCGACCGTTGAAAAGGCGGAAGCGGATATGCAGGAGCGGTTTATACAGATGTTTGCGAACTGCGTTTTATCCGTTGCCACCGCTGGAAATCTGGTCGTGATCAAAACCATCAGCGGCAGTGCGTCGGCCGCCGCAGAAGCCATCGATTCGATGAAATTTCCCGAGGTTGTCGGCTCCATCGCGGGAGACAACACGATTTTTATCGCTGTCCATGAAGCAAGGGCTGTGCCGGAAGTGGTAAGAAAATTCCAGAAGATGATGAAATAGCGAGGCCAATCGATGCTGCGTGCGCTGAAAATCAAAAATATCGCTCTGATCGAGGCGCTCGACCTTTCGTTCGAACCCGGTTTTTCCGTGTTGACGGGCGAGACCGGCGCGGGCAAATCGATCATTATCGAGGCGTTCAATTTTGTCCTGGGCGAGCGCGCCAGCCGGGAGTTGATCCGCAGCGGCGCGGCAAAGGCCAGCGTGGAGGCCAGCTTTTCCGTGCTGCCGAACGCGCCCGTACGCGACGTGCTGCTCGAGCTGGAGTTGGAACCGGAGGATGACGAGCTCGTGCTCTCGCGGGAGCTGACAGCCTCCGGCAAAAACGTCTGCCGCGCCAACGGCACGTTGATTTCTACGGCCGCGCTCAAGCAGATCGGCGACCAGCTCGTCGATATTCACGGCCAGCATGAACACCAGTCCCTGCTCGACGCGAAGCGCCATCTATCGCTGCTCGACCGGTATGGGTCTGCAGAGACGGCGCCGCTGCTCAAACGGGTCGGGGCGTGCTACGCGCAGGCACAGCAGGCGCACAGAGCGCTGAAGGAAGCCAATATGGATGAGCGGGAGCGGGCGCACAGGCTCGACCTGTTCGCCTATCAAATGCGGGAGATCGACGCTGCACAGCTGCAAAGCGACGAGGAGGAGCAGCTTCTCGATCAGCGGCGCATGCTGCAGAACGCGCAATCGATCATGGACGCGCTCGAAACCGCATCCGCGTGTCTCTCGGGTGAACAGGGAGCGCTTGCACCGCTTTCGACCGCCATGCACGCCATGGCAAACATATCCAGGTATCATGCGAATTATGCGTCCGTTGCGGAAAAACTGAACGATGGGTATTATGCCATCGAGGATTTGTCCTACACGGTTCGGGATCTGCGCGGTGCATTTTCCTACGATCCGGAGGAGCTGAACCGGATTGAGGAACGGCTTGAACTGATCTCGCGACTGAAGCGCAAATACGGCGGCAGCATCGAAGAGATTTTGGCCTATCGGGAACAGATCGGATCGGAGTATGCGCTGCTCTCGACCAGCGAACAGCGGCAGGAGTCGCTGGAGCAGGCATACGCCGCCGCGCTCAAAGAGTATGGAGCGGCCGCGGAACAACTGTCCGCTGCGCGCCGCCGCGCTGCCGGACGTCTTTCGGAAAATCTGCTGCCGGAGCTTCGGGATCTCGGGATGCCGCATGCGTCGTTTGACGTGCATTTTGCCAGTCTCCCGGGAGAATTGCCCTCCTCGGGCGGTGTGGATGATGTCGAGTTCCTGCTCTCTGCCAACCGCGGCGAACCGCTCAAACCGCTCTCCCGTGTCGCCTCGGGCGGCGAGATTTCCCGCGTGATGCTCGCGTTCAAACGCGTTTTGGCCGATACGGACGGCATTGCCACCATGGTGTTCGACGAGATCGACAGCGGCATCAGCGGACAGATCGGCAATGCGGTCGCGCTGAAAATGCGCCAGATTGCAGAAGGGCATCAGGTGCTCTGCATCACCCATCTGCCGCAGATCGCGGCCTGCGCACAGGCGCAGTACCATGTGTTCAAACGGGAAACGGACGGAAAAACCGTGTCCTCGGTTGTGCGGCTCGATGAAGAGGGCCGCTGCCGTGAAATCGCGCGTATCATGGGAAGCAGTATGGACGATCCGGTTGCCTTGCAGCATGCGCGGCAGCTTCTGACCGCGGCGCAAAACGGTCAAACGGCATAGCGGAGCAGCGTCCTGCGCAACATAGAGACAGCCGTGTTCTGCCGCGTGGCAGCATATGGCGGACACTGTGTTGAGGTGCTGCTGTGAACAAACGTATCTTTTTGCGGATCGCCCAGTGGTTTTCCATTGGCGTTGCCGTCCTTCTGTGTTTCATCAACTACTCTGAGCGGATGCTCCAGATTCGAGCGCTTCCCGATACGCTGCATGTAACGGGGGAAACCGGCCGGTTTCCCCAACTGCTCACACCGGAGGCGCCTGCGGCCGCCGCGGTGGACGTGCAGCACGCTGAGCGGCTTTCCGATGTCGGCGAAGAGCTGTATACGTTCCGGCTCTTTGGCGTGGTCCCCATTCGCTCGGTGCGCGTGGTGCATACCGAACGGCAGTATCTGGTGCCGGGCGGCGTCGCGGTGGGCATTACGCTGCACACGCGCGGCGTTCTGGTGGTCGGGATGGGGTCCGTCCGCACGTCTGACGGCATGCTCAGCCCGGGTTCTGCCGCGGGTTTGCAGCCTGGCGATCTGATTTTGGCCGTCGGCGGACAAGAGATCGAAAACACCGCGCATCTGGCGGCCATCTGTGCAGCGCAGGATGGCGTGGTGACGCTGGAGGTTGAGCGCAGCGGCGCATTGATCACCGTGCGCATCTATCCCGCGCTGGATGTGGAGTCCGGGGAATACCGGCTGGGACTTTGGGTGCGCGACAGCACCGCGGGTGTCGGTACGCTTTCGTTCTATGATGAAAATTCGGGTTGGTTCGGTGCGCTCGGACATGCCGTATCCGATGTGGATACGCAGTCCACGCTCAGTGTGCGGGATGGTAAGCTCGTTGCGGCCGAGGTCATGGATGTGATGCGCGGCATGCCCGGGGAGCCGGGGGAGCTGCTCGGCGCTTTTTCCGGCACGGGACCACAAATCGGCAGTATTTTGCTGAACACCGATTACGGGATCTATGGCACGATGGCGCAGTCCTATCGCGGCGCGCAGGCCGGCGCGGTTCCGATGGCCTATGCGTATGAAGCGCATGAGGGACCGGCGACGATTTTGTCAACGGTTTCCGGCAGCTCGGTGCAGCCTTTTTCCTGTAATATCATTCGTGTGAGCACCCAGCAGACGCCGGGAACGAAGGGGATGATCGTGCAGGTGAACGATGCGGAGCTGATTGAGCGAACCGGCGGCATCGTGCAGGGCATGAGCGGCAGCCCGATTTTGCAGGACGGCAAGCTGATCGGCGTTGTGACGCATGTATTTGTGAACGATCCCACAAAGGGCTATTGCATTTATGCGGAGTGGATGTACCAGCAAATTCTGGAACAGGTTTCCTGACTGGTCAAAGCAGATATGGATGGGAGGGACAGGATGGAGAAGCAGCGGCTGCTCATTGCGGGCATCTCGGAGAAGGAGCGAAAGACGCTCGCCCATGCGTTTTTAGGATTGGAAAATATCGAGGTCGTTGCCGCTCTGGACGACGGCGCTGCCGTTGTCAGAACGATTTATCGGGAGCGCATCGACATCCTGATCATGGATCCCATGCTGAAGCAGATCGACGGTCTGCATGCGATGGAATTGCTTTACCGTCTGCCGGATGAGCGCCGACCGCTGCTGTTTTTGCTGTCGCCCTTTTCGGATGATCGGCTGCTCAAGCCATGGCAGGAGCTGGCCGCGTATTGCTTTATCAAACCGTATTGCTTGGAAAGCGTGGTGCTCCGGGTATTGCAGCTCTGCGTTAACGATGCCGCGCCGGAAGCGGCATATGCGCCGTTCCATCTGCAAAACGCGACGCTGCTGGAGCGCAATATCACCAAAGCGCTGCTGTCCATCGGCGTTCCCGCACACCATCGCGGTTATCACATGATGCGCGACGCCATTCGCATGTATGCGCAATCCGACAATCCGATCGACCTGCGCATCACGCTGGACGTCTATCCCCGCTTGGGGGAGATCCACGATTGCCATGCAAAGGAGGTGGAGCATGCGATTCGCACCTCCATTGAGTATGCGTGGGTGCATGGAAATCTAAACGCAATCCATGCCTATTTCGGCTATACGATCGATGATACGCGCGGCAAGCCGAGCAATGCGGAGTTCATCATGCGCATGGCCGAGCATGTGCGGCTCAAGCCAACGCGCGGTTTTATGAAAATGCGGTAACGGTACATATGCCCGTACAAGCTCGCATATGTTTCAACATGCGGGCACTCATGCGGTTACAACAGAAGGCGACGCTGTTTTGGCAGGAAAACCTGCCTGCATGCGTTGCCTTTTTCCTGTTCTTCTGCCTTGGCGCGGCCTGTGGATTTTTCGCCGGCCGGGAGCTGTTCGGCACGGCGCTGCCCGCGCGCACACAGGCCATGCTTGTCGAATGGATGCAGCCGCACTGCCTGCAAATGCTGCTGTTTGCGGTGCTGGCCGAGGTGGGCTGGGCAGCTTGGATGCTGTTTGCCGGCCTGCAGCGCTGGACAATACCGCTATGGATGCTGGGCGTTGCACTGCGCGGCCTGTTCTTCGGTACGGTTCTGGCGCTGTGCGTCATGACCGGTTCATGGGTGCTGTGGGTCGCATTTTTGCCGTTGCAGCCCGCAATGATCGTGCAGGCGCTTCGGCTTGCCGCGCTTGCAGTCGCCAATTTGCGCACGGCGCCCAGGCAGAGCACGGGGGATTATATGGCGCAGGGGATTCAGCGGTCGCTCACGCTGCTGCTGCTTGCCGTCATGGAAGCGACGCTGCTGCCGCTTTTGTTGTTTGTCCTTCTCCGCAATTGACGGCGCAGCCGGGGGATGATACTATTACAAAAGAGGGATGTCGCTGCATTTTCGGCCGGCGCGGCATCGCAGAAAGGAAAAGGACAAGCAAATGAAAAAGAGAGTGGTTCTGATCGTTTTGGACAGCGCGGGAATCGGCGCAATGCCGGACGCCGCAGCATTTGGAGACGAGGGCGCCAATACCTTTGGAAATATCCGCCGCGTGCGCGGCCATCTGGACGTTCCCAACCTGTATCGGCTGGGCCTTGCGAATATCGAGGGCAGTACGCTGCCCGATCCGGTGGAGGCGCCGGAGGGCGCCTACGGCCGCTGTGCGGAGGTGACGCATGCCAAGGATACCACGAGCGGTCATTGGGAGATGGCGGGGCATTCGCTGGCCGTCCCGTTTCGCACCTATCCGAACGGCTTCCCCCGTGAACTCATGGATCGGTTTGAAGCGGCAATCGGCAGAAGGACGCTCGGCAACTGCGTGGCGAGCGGCACGGCGATCATCGAACAGCTCGGCGATGAGCACGTCAGAACCGGCTTTCCGATCGTGTACACCTCGGCGGACAGCGTGTTCCAGATCGCCGCACATGAGCAGGTCATCCCGCTGGATGAATTGTATCGCATCTGCGAGATCGCGCGCGGGATGCTGGTCGATGATAATTTGGTTGGCCGCGTGATCGCAAGACCGTTTTTGGGCGTATCGGGCGCGTACAAGCGCACGGAAAACCGTCGCGATTATGCGCTTGCGCCGTTCCACGATACCATTCTGGACGCGCTCGACCGCGAGGGGCATGAGGTCGTCGGCATCGGAAAAATCGAGGATATCTTCTGCCACCGCGGCGTCACGACGGTCGATCATACGCGCAACAATCCGGATGGGATCGCCGCCACGCAGCGGTTTACCGCATCCGGCGAGGGCTCGTTTATCTTTGCCAATCTCGTGGACTTTGATATGCTCTATGGCCACCGCAACGATGTCGAGGGCTATGCTGCCGCGCTCGAGACGTTTGACCGGGCGCTGCCGGCGCTCAGGGCGGCGCTCAGAGAGGGCGATATCCTGATGATTACAGCCGATCATGGGTGCGATCCGACGACGCCGGGAACGGATCATACGCGCGAGTATATTCCGCTGCTGGTCTGCGGCGCGCATGTGCGATCGGGCGCAGCGCTCGGCACGCGCCACACGTTTGCCGACATCGGCGCAACCGTGTATGCATATCTCACCGGTAAGCAGTGGAGCGAGGGCGTCTCGTTCCTCCATGAGATCTGGGAGGACTGAAGAAGTGATGACGGAAGATCTGAACACCATCATAGAAGCGGCGGCACAGCGGCTGATGCCGCTTTGCCCCAACGGCTGCGGTATCGGCATGATCCTCGGTTCCGGCCTCGGCGCATATGCGGAACGGCTGGAGAACGCGCGCACGCTCTCCTATGCCGATATCCCCGGCTTTCCGGTATCGCATGTGCCCGGCCATGCGGGCCGGTTCGTTGTAGGCGAGCGGTATGGAAAAACCGTGATCGCAATGCAGGGACGCTTTCACTACTATGAGGGGTATCCGCCTGCACTGTTGGCGCTCGGCGTGCGCGTGATGCGCCGTCTGGGCGTGGAAAAGCTGCTCGTGACGAATGCCGCCGGCGGCGTCAATCTCTCCTATCAGCCCGGTACGCTGATGGCGATCGCGGATCACATCAACTTTGCCCGCGTCAATCCGCTCATTGGCCCGAACGATGACGGCTTCGGCCCCAGATTTCCGGATCAGGGGAACGCCTATGACCGGGAACTGCGAAAGGCGCTGCTCAAGACCGCCGAGGAAACCGGCGTGGCGCTCAGCGAGGGCGTTTACATGATGTTCACCGGCCCGTGCTTTGAAACGCCAGCCGAGATTCGCATGGCGCGCACGCTCGGCGCGGATGCTGTCGGCATGTCGACCGTGCCGGAGGTCATCGCCGCAACGCACTGCGGGATGCGCGTGCTCGGCATCTCCCTGATCACCAACATGGCGGCCGGCATTCTCGATCAGAAGCTCACCCATGAAGAGGTGCAGGAGACGGCAAACCTTGCGGCAAAGCGGTTTGAACGACTGGTCGACGCCGTTTTGGAACGCGTTTTTTGATGCCGGCCGTACCGATTCGTCAGACGGCTGATTTCTATAAACATGAACTCCCTCGAAGCGACATACAATTGTGTCAGGACGAGGGGGTTTTTGTATGAGAAAGCGAATCTGCAGAATGCTCTGCTGGTTTATTGCCCTGCTGCTGCCGGTTCTGCACGCGGGCGCGGAGGCCGAATGGGAGATGCCGGCCGATGTACAGGCCGCGGTACTGCTCGAAAGCGCGGGCGGAACGGTGCTGTGCGGGGAAAACGAGAATACGGCCTGTCCGGTGGCCGGGCTTTCCAAGCTCCCGGCGCTGCTGACACTTGCGCAGGCGTTTGACGCGGGTACGATCCGGGACGACACGGCCATGCGCGTGAGCGGACATGCGGCTTCCATCGGCGGCCCGACCGCCTTTCTGGACAGCGGGGAAGAACTGTCCGCCCGAGAACTCATGAAGGCGGCGGTGATGATCTCTGCCGGCGATGCGATCATGACGCTCGGCGAGGGGGCATACGGGTCGGAGAGCGTGTTTGTGGAGAATATCAACGCCACGCTCAGGCTTGCCGGCGTGGAAACCGCGGTGACGGACGCGCTTGGCACGGAGCTGACGCTCTCCGCGACGGAGCTCGGCCGGCTCGGCATTGCGGCGGCCAAAAGCCCGGCGTTTACGCGCTATTCCGGACTGTATATGGACCGGCTTGTGCATGCGGACGGACGGGAAACGGAGTTGGTGAACGCCAACCGTATGGTGCGCAGCTATGCCGGATGCATCGGGCTGTTGACCGGCTCTTCCGCAGCGGACGGCTACTGCGGCGTTTTTGCAGCCGCAAAGTCCGGTACGGAATGCGTTGCCGTGGTGATCGGCGCGCGGGATACCGCCGTCCGCTTCGCTGCTGCGGCAAGCCTGCTCGATTACGGCTTTGCCACCTATCGCATCGAAACGCTTGCGGCCAAGGGGCAGACGGTGGTGCCCGGCGTGCCGGTGGAGGATGGCACGCTGCATGCAGTGGATCTGGTTGTACACGAGCCAATCGTGCTGCTGCTGATGCGCAATGCGGAACGGCCGGATGCGGTCAAGGATGTACCGGAGCGCCTGACCGCGCCGCTGTCGGAGGATGATCCGGTCGGCGAGGTGCGATTCGTGGATGACGGCGGAGAGGTGCTTGCGCGCAGCAAGCTCTATCCCGCACAGAGCGTTCCTGCCTTTCGCCTGATGGACATTCTGCATACCATTGCACGCGACTTCCTGGGCAAATGATTGCATCCGCCGAGAATTTCCCGTATAATAGGTTAGAAAAGCGTGTGGCTTGAGCCGCACTGGGAAAGCGAGGCAATGTGCGTGATCGGTCGCATTATGGGTTGGTTTACGGATCCGGGCGAATTGCTGCGGGGCGTTGTGTTTGTTTTACCGGGCATTCTGATCGGATTGACCGTGCATGAGTGGGCGCATGCGTTTGCGGCATACAAATGCGGCGATCCGACGGCCAAAAATTTGGGGCGCATGACGCTTAACCCGTTCGCGCACCTTGAGCCGATCGGGTTTCTGGCTTTGCTGCTGGTCGGTTTTGGCTGGGCGAAGCCCGTTCCGGTATCGTCCAGAAATTTTAAGCATTTCAAGCGCGACGATATGATCGTGTCCCTCGCCGGCATTACCATGAATTTTTTGACGGCTCTGGCGTTCATCCTGCTCTCCTACCTGCTGATGGCGCTGATTCCTTCCCTGCGAGCATCGTTCAACTATCAGTTCATCATGACTGAGATCGTAATCGTCAATCTGTCACTGATGATTTTTAATCTCATCCCGATCTATCCGCTCGATGGCTCGCATGTTTTGGAAAACCTTTTGATGCCGCACGCACCGAAATTCTGTCTGTTCCTGCGCAATTACGGCCGATATATCATGCTTGCCTGCCTGGTATTCGGGTGGTTTTCCTACATCCTCTCGCCGCTGGTCAATTGGTTCTACGGTTGGATGGACGCGCTGGGACAGCGGCTGTTTCTGCTGATCGCCGGCATTTGAAACCGCCATGGCCTATCGTGTGCATCTGGAACAATTCGACGGGCCGCTCGATCTGCTGCTGCACCTGATCGAACAATCGGAGCTGGATATCAAGGATATCTTTATCTCCGAGATCACGCAGCAGTATTTGGCGTACATGGAGGAGGTCGATTCGCTCGATATGGATACGGCGAGCGAATTTTTGACCATGGCGGCGACGCTTCTCTACATCAAATCGCGCCAGCTGCTGCCGCGCCCGCCGCAGGAGACCGATGAAGAGGCGGAGCAGGAGGATCCGGAGCAGACGCTGATCCGGCAATTGCGCGAATACAAGGCGTTCAAGGAGGCCAGCGACGATCTGGACGCGCTGTTCCGTGCCGCCAGAGACAGCTTTACCCGCCTGCCTGAGGACGTCCCGCTGCCGCCGCCCCGCGTAGAACTCGAAGGCGCAACCCGGCAGGGCCTGTACAACGCGTTTCTGGCCTTGCTCAACCGACGGCAGGAAACGCCGCAGCTGCACGCGCTGCACGATGTACATCCGGATCGCTATACCGTGCGCGGATGCCTCCGAAAAATCCGTTCGACGCTCCGCGAGGCAAAGGCGCCCGTCCGCTTTGAGACGCTGTTTGCACCGGATGCGGATAAGCTGGAGGTTATCGTGACGTTTATGGCGCTCCTCGATATGATTGCGCATGGCGAGGTGCAGCTTCGCCAGAGCGCCCCATTTACACCGATCACACTGCGGGCGGGCGTGCTGCTCGACGAGGACGATGATGCGACATTCGCCTATATGGACGAGGTGAAGGAATGACGGAAAAGAAATGGCTGTACGATCGGGTGGAATGCATGCTGTTTGTCGCGGGCGATCCGGTGCCGGTGACGGAGCTTGCGCGCGTGCTGGAACTGCCGGAACAGGAGACGCGCACGCTTCTCATGGACATGGAGCGGGATTATCGCGAGGCGGGGCGCGGGCTTTGGCCGCTCGTTACGGAGGAGACGGCACAGCTCGTCAGCAATCCGGATTATGTGCAGGATGTTGAAGAATTGCTGCAGCCGGAGCGGACGAAGAGCGTATCCCAGTCCATGCTGGAGACGCTTGCGATCGTGGCTTACCGCCAGCCGGTGACCCGCGCGGATATCGAGGCGGTGCGCGGCGTGCGGTGTGAGTACGCGGTGACGCAGCTGCAAAAGCTGGGACTGATCGTGCAGGTCGGCCGCCGTGATACGGTCGGGAAGCCGGCGCTGTTCGGTACGACCGATCAATTCCTGCGCCAGTTTGGACTGCATTCTCTTGAGGAGCTGCCGGAGTTTTTACGGTTTTCAGAGACGGGACGGGCTATGGACGAGCCGGCTGGAGCGGACGAGGCGGCGGGCGGCACAGAGCCGTATCAAACGGAGAACGACTGAACGCGGAGACTGCCGCACGCGATTTCCAGCAGTGCGCAGCCGGGACGCGAGCCGCCGCGCGGCCGGGACAGGCTGCCCGGATTGACGAGCAGCGTTTTCCCGTGCGCTTCCTGCAACGGAATATGGGTATGACCAAAGAGCGCTGCCATGCAGCGCTCTTCTTCTGCTCGGAGAGAAAGGCGATAGAGATCGGGATAGCGATGCCCGTGTACGCAGAGCAGGCGAACACCGTCCAGCTCCAGCACGCGCTCCTCCGGCGCGCCGCAGCAGCCATCGCAGTTGCCGCGCACCGCATAGCAGGGCGCGCCGAGCGCTTGACCGATGATCTCCCCATCCCGAGCGAGATCGCCCAGATGGATGACGGCGTCCACTCGGCCCAGCAGGCGCTGCGCCATCGGCAGACGCATGAGCTGCCCGTGCGTATCGGAGAACAAGGCAACCCTCATGCACGCGCCCCGTCGAGCAGCGCTTTCAGTGCCTCCAGAGAACGCTTGCGGTGGCTGACCGCATTTTTTTCCTCCGCGGAGAGCTCGGCAAAGGACTTTTGCGCCGGTTCATAGAAGAAATACGGGTCATAGCCAAAGCCGTTTTGACCGCGCGGTTCGTAGAGCAGCGTGCCTTCACAGCTTCCGGTTGCGGTGAGCGTGGGCCGGTTCCGGCGCGCGAGCGCCACGGCGGAAACGAAGCGGCATGCACGCTGGCCGTCCGGCACGCCGGCCATGTCCGCCATGAGCTTTGCGTTGTTGGCCGCGTCGTCGTGCCCCTCTCCCGCATAGCGCGCGCTGTAGACACCGGGGGCGCCGTTGAGCGCATCGACCATGAGCCCGCTGTCATCCGCCAGCGCCGCGTCAAAACCGGCTGCGGCGGAGAGCACCTCCTCCGCTTTCTTGATCGCGTTCTCCGTGAACGTTGCGCCGTCCTCGACAACGTCGATGTCGATGCCCGCTTCCCGAAGCGTGCAGATATCGGTAAAATAGTCCTTCAGAATTTGGCGAATTTCTACGACCTTGTGCGCATTGTTGGATGCGATGATCAGCTTCATGTGGTTTCCTCCCGTTTCAGACCCTTGATGTACGATTCGTCGGGCGTGATATACAGCGTTTTATTCGTGCTGTAGATGACCATGCCCGCCCGCGCGCCGGACGGTTTTTTGACAAATTTTCGCGGCGTATAGTCCACCGGCACCGAGGCCGACTGCCGCGCCTTGCTGTAATAGGCCGCCAGCTGCGCCGCTGCATAGAGCGTCGCGGCGCCCGGCTCACCCTTCTGATCGATGATGACGTGCGAACCGGGGATGTTTTTGACGTGCAGCCACATCTGCTCGCCGTCCGCGCGGAGCGTGAGCGCGTCGTTTTGCCGGTTGTTCTTGCCCACATAGATCAAAACGCCGTCGGGCGAGACAAACCGCATCGGTTTGGACGTGCCGCCCTGCTGGCGCACGCCCTTGCGCTCCGGCTTGAGATAGCCCTCGCGCACCAGTTCATCCTGAATTTCGTGGAGCTCTGGCAGCGTATCGCACTTGCCGATGTTATCGAGCTGCCCCTCCAGATAAGCGATTTCCGCCGTCACCTGTTCGAGCTGCTGTTCGGCGTAGGCGCGCGCGGCGCGGCTCTTGCGGTATTGCTTGAAATAGCGCTGCGCATTGTCGCTGCCGTTCAGCAGCGGATCGAGCGGCACGGCGCAGGCCTCCGGCGGATCGGCATAGTAGTTTTCCGCCTTGAGCACCGTTTGCCCCCGTTGAATCCGATAGAGGTTCGCCGTAATCAGCTCTCCGAACAGACGGTATTGCTCCTGCTTTTCTTCGCCCATAAGCGCCTCCCGATAGGCCGCCAGCTTGTGCTCTGCCCGGCCAAGGTACGTTTCGAGCACCCGGCGCAGCTTGGCGCTGTGCCGCGCGATGCGCACGATCGCGTCCCGCTTTTCATAAAAACGGTCGTATGCGGCGGACATGGTTTCACAGCAAAGCAGCGCACCGCCGCCGGCAGCGGGCGCAAACGGGAAGACGCTCACCGGTTCGCCGAACGCATTCTCCACGATGGTGGGGGAGAAGCAACCGGCCGAAAACCGCTGCATCCGCTCATGGAGCTGCTGGCAGGACAGTCCCTCCCCGAGCAGCGCCTGCAGCGTGGAGCGCGACAGGCCGAAGAACCGATCGGACAGCGCTTTGACCGGATTGGGCGCTTCAAGCGCGTCCTGCAGCGCCGCAGCCGGAGCGATGAGCGGATTGATCTTATCCTGCACCGGCGCTTCATGAAAGCTGCACCCGGGCAGCAGCGTGCGCACGGAGGACATCTGCGGCCCGACATGCTTGATGCAGTCGCCGACCGTGCCGTCCGGCAGCACAAAGATAATGTTCGAGTGCTTTCCCATCAGCTCCGTCACGAGCTGCACTTCGATCGGATCGCCGAGCTCATTGTGCGTTTCGACCGCGATGGTGAGCACGCGGTCGAGCTCGCGCTGACGGATCGAAACAATGCGCCCGCCGGCCAGACGGCGCCGCAGCAGCATGCAGAACATCGGCGGTTCGGGCGGATTCACAAAGCTCTGCTCGGTCAGCTGTACCCGCCCATTTTCGGCGTGCGCGGAGAGCAGCAGGCGGTGGTTTTGCCCGCCCTGCCGAACGCTCAGAAGCAGCGCATCCCGGTCGGGCTGCTGCACCTTATCGATTTTTCCGCCTATCAGCGGCTGCAGTTCGCAGCAGACCGCATACAGCGCGAGCCCATCCATCGACATAGAATCAGGAATCCTCCGATGTTTTGATCCGATCGAGCATCAGCCGGTAACCGCCGGCGCCATAGGAGAGCGAGCGGTTCACGCGGCTGATCGTTGCGGTGGAAGCGCCGAGCTGCTGCGAAATCTCCTGATAGGTGACGCCCTGATCGAGCATCCTTGCAACGTCGAATCGCTGCGCCATGGACTTCAACTCCGGTATTGTGCACACGTCCTCGAAAAAGCGGTAGCATTCCGCACGGTTTTTCAGTGAAAGAATGGCGTCGAACAGCGCGTCCAGATCTCTGGATTGCAGGCGGGAATGATATTCTTCCATGTTTGCTCGAAATTCCTTTCTCAAAAGCGGGCGATCCGTTTGCACCCTTTTACACTTTCTATTGTAATCGTTTTAACGTGTGAAAGCAAGAAAGAAATCATCCGAGAACGCAAAAAACAGCGGAAGAAAAAATCTCCCGCTGTTCATGCGTCATATTCCGAATAACCGGATAGGGGTCAGATTGCCTGCGCGCGCTTGACGGCCAACTGCGCCTTTTTGTGGCTGGCGGCGTTCTTGTGAATTACGCCCTTGGCAGCGGCTTTATCAACCGAGCTGACTGCGTTCACATACGCTTTTTCCGCAGCATCCTGATCACCGGACTGCAGCGCTTCATCATAGCGACGGATGGAGGTCTTGAGAGCGGACTTGACCATGCGATTGCGCAGGTTCTGCTTCTCGGTAACCTTGACCCGTTTCAAAGCGGACTTGATGTTTGCCAAAACATTCACCCCCTGTATACAATAATTCAAACTCAAACAGACGTATTTTAACACAGGCGCCAACCGAATGCAAGCGTTTTTTACGCGTTTATCCCTGCATTTTGTGTACGCGGCGCAGCCGAAGCGCATTGCCGAGCACCGTAACGGAGGAGAAGCTCATCGCGAGCGCGGCGATCATGGGCGAAAGCAGCGGCCCGCCGAACGCGTGCAGCAGGCCGGCGGCGATCGGGATACCGATGGCATTGTAGAAGAACGCCCAGAACAGGTTTTGCCGGATGATCCGCATGGTGCTGCGGCTGACGGCGATCGCGTCGCACACGCCCGACAGCTTGCCGTGCATCAAAACGATATCGGCCGAGGCGATGGCAACGTCGGTGCCGGTACCGATGGCAAAGCCGATATCGGCCGTGGAGAGCGCCGGCGCATCGTTGATACCGTCGCCAACCATGCCGACCGTGCCGCCCTCCTGCCGGAGCGAGCGGACGCAATCCGCCTTGCCGGACGGCAGCACCTCGGCGCGCACATCCGCGATATCGATCTGTTTTCCGATGGCTTCGGCGGTGCGGCGGTTGTCGCCCGTAATCAGTACGGGACGGACGCCCATTTGACGCAGACGGTCAATGCTCTCTCTGGCATCGGGCTTGAGCGTATCTGCAACGCCGATGACGCCGCGATACACGCCGTCCACCGCGAGCAGCATGAGCGTTTTCCCCTGTGCGGCAAGCCGCTCCACGGGCGCCCGATGCGAAATTCCGTTTTCCTCCAACAGGGCGGCATTGCCCATTAGCAGCGTGTGGCCCTGCACCGTGGCGCTTGCGCCGCGACCGGCGATCGAGGAAAAGGCGCCGCAGGGCAGCAGGGAAAGCCCGCGCTCCTCAGCGGCGCGGACGATGGCCTGCCCGAGCGGATGCTCGCTGCCCTGTTCGCCGGAAGCAAATAATTGCAGGAATTCGGTCTCATCCAGCCCCTCCGGCAGCAGATCCGTGACGGCAGGTTTGCCCATCGTCACCGTGCCGGTCTTATCAAACGCAACGGTTTTGAGGCCGTGCGCGATCTCAAGCGCTTCGCCGCTCTTGATCAAAATGCCGTGCTCTGCGGCAATGCCCGTGCCGACCATGATCGCCGTCGGCGTCGCCAGACCGAGCGCGCAGGGGCAGGCAATCACCAGCACGGAGACGAACACCGTCAGCGCGAAGGAAAAGCTCTCTCCGGCCAAAAGCCAGATGATGGCGGAGAGCAGCGCGATGGCGGCTACAACCGGCACGAATACCGCCGATATGCGGTCAGCAAGGCGCGAAACGGGCGCTTTGCTGCCCTGCGCATCCTCTACCAGCCGGATCATCTGCGCGAGCGCCGTGTCGTCGCCCACCCGTGTGGCGCGCATGATAAACTGTGCCTGACCGTTGATGCTGCCGCCCGTGACGGGGTCGCCGGCGGCTTTGTCCACCGGCAGGCTTTCGCCGGTGAGCATGGATTCATCGACGCTCGTTTCCCCTGCTTCGACGACGCCATCCACCGGGATGCGTCCGCCCGGGCGCACGAGAATGCGGTCGTTTTCCATCAGATTTTCCACGGCGATCTCATGCGTGCTGCCGTCGGGTCGGAGCACGGTCGCCGTATCGGGCGTGAGCGCCATCAACGCCTGCACCGCCTCGGCGGTGCGCCCCTTGCTGCGGGCTTCAAAGTATTTGCCGAGCATGACCAGAGCAATGATGACGCCGGCCGATTCCCAGTACATGTCGTGCGCTGCGGCATGGTCGCCGCCGATGATACGGATGAGCGAATAGGCGCTGTAGCAGACGGCGGAAACGGTGCCGAGCGCGATGAGCGAATCCATATTCGGATGCAGCCGCACAAGCGCCCGGAAGCCGCGCACATAGAAATGCCGGCCGGCAACGATGATCGGTATCAGCAGCGCGATCTGTACGAGCGCATACGCCAGGGGCTGATCGTGCATGGAGATGGGGGAGGGCAGGCCGACCATCGGCCCCATGGCGAGGTAAAACAGGGGGATGGCAAAGCCAACCGCGACCCTAAGCCGGCGCTTTTGCGCGCGCATGGCCGCATCGCGTGCACGGCGGTCGCGTTCGGCCTGCGAGCGCCTGTCCGCAATGGGCGCGGCGGAAAACCCGGCCCGTTCCACGGCCTGTAAGACCGAATCGGGCGTGACGTCCGCTCCGCGAATGCGCAGCCGCTCCGTGGCCAGATTGACCGTGGCGCTCTCAACGCCGGGGAGTTTTCGCACAACCCGCTCGACCGCCGCACTGCAGGCGGCGCAGCTCATGCCGGTAATTTTGTATTCAGAGATGCTTGCAGAGGGAATACTCAAAGAAATTCTCCTTTCCGAAGATCCATAGATCCTGATAAAAGTATACCACGCAAAGCACCGTTTCGTCACGTCTGCAACAGCTTGCCGCATGTTCACATTTTTGTTGCATTTGATGATTGACTTAAAAATGCGAGATGGGTATAATATGCAATGTGGTTAGCACTCAACACGAGTGAGTGCTAACAATCCGAAAGATTTTTATTGTATCATGATAGGAGGTCTTGTTCATGAAACTCAAACCGTTGGCAGACCGCGTGGTCATTCAGAGCCTGGAAACCGAAGAGGTCACCAAGGGCGGTATTATCCTGCCCGGCAGCGCCAAAGAAAAACCGCAGATGGCTGAGGTCGTCGCAGTCGGCCCCGGCGGCGTCGTCGAGGGGAAGGACATCACCATGTATGTGAACGTCGGCGATAAGGTCATCTATTCCAAGTATGCCGGCACCGAAGTGAAGCTGGACGACAAGGAATACATCGTCGTGCGCCAGAACGATATTCTGGCAATCGTGGAGTAAGCGTTAGGAGGAAACACATATGGCAAAGCAGTTGAAATATGGCGAAGAGGCAAGAAGAGCATTGGAAGCAGGTCTCGACCAGCTCGCCAATACCGTTAAAATCACCCTTGGACCGAAGGGCCGCAATGTGGTTCTGGATAAGAAATACGGCGCACCGCTGATCACCAACGACGGCGTGACCATCGCCAAGGAGATCGAGCTCGAGGATGCGTTCGAGAACATGGGCGCCCAGCTTGTTAAGGAAGTCGCCACCAAGACCAACGACGTCGCCGGCGACGGCACTACGACCGCGACCCTGCTTGCGCAGGCAATCGTGCGCGAAGGCATGAAGAATGTTGCAGCCGGCGCCAACCCGATGGTGCTGCGCCGCGGCATCGAAGCAGCCGTTGAAGAGGCGGTTGCGGGTTTGAAGGACATCTCGAAGCCCGTCAGCGGCAAGAACGCGATCGCACAGGTTGCGGCCATTTCCGCGGGTGATGAGAAGATCGGTCATCTGATCTCCGACGCGATGGAAAAGGTCGGCAACGATGGCGTCATCACCGTTGAGGAGAGCAAGACCATGAAGACCGAGCTCAACGTGGTCGAGGGCATGCAGTTCGATCGCGGCTATGCGTCTGCGTATATGGCGACCGATATGGATAAGATGGAAGCCGTGCTCGATGAGCCGGTCATCCTGATCACCGATAAGAAGATCAGCAACATTCAGGAAATCGTGCCGCTTCTTGAGCAGGTCATCAAGATGGGCAAAAAGCTCCTCATCATTGCCGAGGACGTGGAAGGCGAAGCACTGGCGACGCTGGTCGTCAACAAGCTGCGCGGCTCGTTCGTCAGCGTTGCGGTCAAGGCGCCGGGCTTTGGCGATCGCAGAAAGGCCATGCTGCAGGATATCGCCATCCTGACCGGCGGTCAGGTCATCTCCGAGGAGCTCGGTCTGGAGCTCAAGGACGCGACGATCGATATGCTCGGCCGTGCCCGCCAGGTCAAGGTTGACAAGGAGAACACCGTCATCGTCGAGGGCGCAGGCGACAGCAAGGAGATCGCGGCGCGCATCGCTTCGATCCGCAAGCAGATTGAGGATACCACCTCGGATTACGATCGTGAGAAGCTGCAGGAGCGTCTGGCCAAGCTGGCCGGCGGCGTAGCCGTCATCGCAGTCGGCGCCGCGACCGAGATCGAGATGAAGGAAATGAAGCTGCGCATCGAGGACGCGCTCAACGCGACCCGTGCGGCTGTGGAAGAGGGCATCGTCCCGGGCGGCGGCGTGGCGCTGATCAATGTGATCGGCCGCGTCAGAGCGCTGGAGGAGAAGGCAACCGGCGATCGGAAGACCGGTATGCAGATCGTCCTGCGCGCACTCGAAGAGCCCGTCCGTCAGATCGCGACGAACGCGGGCGTCGAGGGCTCCGTTGTGGTCGAGACGCTCAAGCGCGAGAACAAGCCCGGCTTTGGCTATGATGCGGCAACCGATACCTACGGCTCCATGGAGGAGAAGGGTATCGTCGATCCGACGAAGGTCACCAGAAGCGCGCTGCAGAACGCGGCCTCTGTTGCGGCCATGGTGCTGACGACCGAGAGCCTTGTTGCAGACATTCCTGCGCCTCCAGCGGCAGCGCCTGCGGCGCCTGATATGGGCGGCGGCATGTATTAAGTCAAAGCGAAGCAAACGAACGGATGGGGCATTGGAAAATGCCCCATCCTTTTTAGACCGTCAAAAAACTGTGTTTTTTGACGGGATATCTGCTGTGGCAGGGATACACGGGTAGGCTTGACGCTGCAAACCTACCCGCAGGGTGTCAAAACCGGCGTACATGCCGCCGTTTTTGACAGATGCTGTGGTTCTTCCTGCATAAAATGCGTGCGCGAACCGACGGAGCGGTTCGCATCGTCACTTTTTTGACAAACTGGAACGGATGGGGTATTGTGAAAATGCCCCATCCGTTTTTGTGGCGGGTGCGGTTGCGGCCCAAACCCGCGCGCCCCTTTCGACCGTTTGCTGTGATTTGCGCCCAAATGCGCGGAATTGCCGGAGAAACTATTGTCAAGCGATCGATCATTTGATATGATATATTCTGAGGAGTTTTTGAGGGATTACCATGATCAATTTCAGTATCCGGCAGCTGGAGGTCTTCATAACGGTTGTCGAACGGAATAGTTTTTCCAAGGCGGCGGATGCGTTGTCGATGGCGCAATCGACGATCAGCGGGCACATCAAAGGGCTCGAGGATGCGCTTTCCGTCGTGCTGTTCGTGCGCGACGCCAAAAAGCAAATCCAGTTGACCGACCGCGGACGGGAGATCTATGAGCTGGCGAAGCCCATCGTGGAGCAATGCCGCATTATCAGCGACGACGCAGCGGGCAAGCTGGCCGATCAGGAGCTCTCGATTGCCGCTTCGACGGATTCGTTCGAATACCTGCTCCCTGCGGTCATGGCGGACTATATGAAAGCGCATGAGGCCTGCCATTATCTGCTCATCAATGGCGACAGCGCGTTCGTACACGAGCAGATCATCAAAAAGACGGCTCGGCTCGGCTTCGTCGGCACGGCTCTGGACAAGAAGAACCTGAAGTACCGGCACGTCTGTCGCGACAAGCTGGTTATGATCACGCCGAACAACGAGCGGTACCGCTCCTTTTTGCGGGACGGCGCTTATGGCAGCGACCTGATCGCGGAGCCGATGATCGTGCGCGGCGAGAGCTCCGGTACAAAGAAAGAGTTTGAGAAGTATCTGCGCACGCTCGGCAAGAGCGATCACGATCTGCACATCGTGGCGCGCATGAATCAGGCCGATGCGGTCAAAAGCTCCGTGGCGAACGGGCTGGGCGTTGCGGTCATCTCCGAAATGGCTGCGCAGAAGTATGCCAGCAATGGCGAGCTTCTGGTGTTCGATCTCGATGCGGATGGCGCGTATCGCAGCATTTATCTGGTGCACCGCAAGGATCTCGTGTTCAGCAAGGGTGAGCGTGATTTCATGAATTTCGCGATCAATCACATCCGGCATCTGCGGATGGTCTGATCGATCGGAAAAACAGGTGCGCGGTATACACGCCCTACCACAAACTACAAGCGCCCGCCGGCATTGCCGGCGGGCG
>ERZ857882.851-NODE-851-length-37890-cov-6.577164_pt1 | contig 37890 bp, 32 predicted proteins | sample MGYA00519697_ERZ857882 | MGnify/ENA primary metagenome ERZ857882 (study PRJEB31778, sample SAMEA3449373) | human gut metagenome | biome: human gut; feature: human-associated habitat; material: faeces | place: United Kingdom | collected 2010/2012 ...
ATTGCTGAATTTATAGTTCGATGCCATTATTCATCACCCAGATACAGTATAGCATATCTGGTAAGACGGGTAAAGCGTTTTACTAGATTTTAGTATCAGATGAAGCTCTGGGGATTTTTCGTTTTGAAATGAATACATAAAATCGTGTCGGAGCGATTCACTACTCCGACACGACTCAATTATTTGTGTTTTGTCTCTACCCAAACTATTGACATAGAGCTTGAAAACACCGGATTTCTTATCGAAATCCGGCGTTTTTATGGCAAAGAACCCTAATAATGATACCGCAGGTTTCAGTTGCACCCCATTTTGCAGGTGGGGTGCATTTTCGGCCTGTGGTTTTCATTTTTCACAAATGAGACAGTATTCTTATTCGTCCAAAAATGTACTTTCGCCTTACCATGCAGGGGGACTCCTTCGTAATGGATTTGACAAAATTACTTGTGAAAACTGCAAAGCCTGCATAACAGCGTGCATTCAGGAAACAGTCTTGCAAAACGGAAAAGAAGAAAAGCTGAAGATGTCCTACTGCTCTGTTTGCCAGGCGTTTACCTGCTCGGACAGCCACTGACACCAGGCATCCACCCCTTCACCGGTCTTGGCGCTGATGGGGAAGATTGTCAGCTTAGGATTCCGTGCCAGGGCATACTCCCGCACCTTTTTCAAATCAAAGTCAAAATATGGCAGTACGTCAATCTTGTTGATAATCAGTGCGTCGCATACCTGAAAGATCAGCGGATACTTCAGAGGCTTATCGTGTCCCTCCGGAACCGAGAGGATCATAGCGTTTTTTACCGCGCCGGTGTCAAATTCCGCAGGACACACCAAATTGCCTACATTTTCCAGGATGGCCAGATCCAGATCCTCGGAACCCAGTTCCCGCAGTCCCTGCCGGGTCATATCCGCGTCCAGGTGGCACATTCCTCCGGTGTGGAGCTGAATGGTTCTGACACCGGTGGTGCTGATGGTCTGGGCATCTACAGAGGAATCGATATCCGCCTCCATAACGCCGATGCGCAGCTGTGACCGGAGTTTTTCAATAGTTCTGAGCAGAGTGGTGGTTTTGCCGCTGCCGGGAGAGGACATGAGATTCAGAAGAAATGTCTTTTCCTCCTTCAGCTGGCCCCGAAGCCTCTCGGCATCCACATCGTTGTCCGCGAAAAGGCTCTGTTTGATCTGTATGACGCGAATGTTGTCCATAGCCACTCCTCACTTCAGACCGTTGGCAGCCAGATTCTTTTTGTAATCGGTAAGCTCTGTATACAGCTCCTGCTTCAGAGGATTGCGCCGGGTCTTCACAATTACAAGCACCTCGTACACAAGCACGCCCGCGTTAAAGGCCAGAGCAAGAGCGCTTAGTACGGTCCAGGCTGCGGGATTGTAGGTGGCAGTAATGCCAAAGGCAGGCATGGCCTGGTAGTCCACGGCCAGAGAGAACATACCGAACAGCGCCAAGGTCTGAGCCCGGTGCTGGAGCCAACTGCCCCGCTTTACGAAGAACTCCGCAAAGGTACAGCTCAGCAACAGGGCAACGCCTGCGTACATCGCCCGGGTGGCGATGCAGTTATAGCAGTAGGCCACATTCCACAGATCGTAGGCGATGATCCAGAACCAAAGCTGATCCGGCCATACCATATCCTTGGACTTGGTATTTGCCACCCGAATTCCCATCCAGCCGGTCATGGTCAGCAGCAGAAATACCCCGGCAAGGGCGTTCATCAGATTCCATGGGCCTCCCAGCAGGGTCAGTCCCGCCGCATCGGTGGTCATGGTTTTGAAGGTGGCGAACACCTCGTAATCCCGATAGATTGCCTCTACAATGTTGATAGCCAGAATCGCCACCGGGAAATACCAGGCAAACTTCCGGCGACCCAGCTTGGTATAACGGATCAGCATAAAACCCACCACGCCAATCAGGGCGGAATAGGTCTTGATCACGCCGAACCATGTCTTGCTGGAGGGACTTCCTACTATACCGGCGGCAATGAGTACCACCAGAATCATGGGGAATACGCAGTACACGGCAATCGCCAGAGCCTTGCTCCGGCGGGTCAGCTCGTTGAGTGCCACCAGTGCCGCGACCAGCAGCACCAGCCCGGCAAGAGCGACCAGGCTATAGCCTTCAAAGAAAAATCCCATCATACACTCCTTTCTGCCGTTTTACAGCATGATCTCAATATCTCCCATGGGGTATGCTTTGCAGGAGTGAATGTAGCCGTACTTTTCGTCAGCGTAACGACGCATCATACCTCTGGCCAAGAATACATTGCCGGATACCAGCTTTACCCGGCAGAGGCTGCATTCGCCGCTGCGGCAGCACACATTCACCCGGACACCTGCCCGTTCCAAAGCCACCAGAACGGGCTCGCCGGATTTGGCAGGAATCTTTTTGTCTCCTACGGTGATGGTGAATACTTCGTTTCCGGTGAGCTCTGCGGGCCAGCCCGGTTCGTTCTGAATGTCCCGCCGTGCGCCGAACATCTCCCGGCGGATCTTCTTTTCCGGCACGCCCATGGCTTCCAGGGCAGACTTGCAGAAATCGTTCATAACCTGGGGGCCGCAGATGTAACTGGTGCGCTGGGCAAAATCCGGCACCAACCGGCGGATCAGCGCTTCATCCAGGAAGCCCCTCTCCCCGTCCCAGTTTTCCACCGGGTCAGAAACCACCAAATGGTAGCGGAAATTGGGAAACGCGGCGCTATAGGCTGTCAGCTCCTCGTGGTACAGCGCCGCCTCCGGATTGCGGCAGCCATAGAGCATGACCACATCCCGGTCAAGGCCGGCATCCAGAATCTCCCGGGTCATGCTGAGCAGAGGAGTAATGCCGCTGCCGCCTGCCAAAAACAGGGACTTTTTGCTGTGGAACACCGGCTGATACCGGAACACACCTGCAGGGCCGTTGGCGGTGAACCGATCCCCCGGCTTCACCTGATCCAGCAGGTAATCGGACACAAAACCGTCCCTGGTTCTGGCGACGGTGATCTCATAATAGGCACGCTGCTTCGGCGAGGAGGAAAGGCTGTAGGGACGGCTGGTGCGAACGCCCTCGATCTGGGTGAACAGGTTAATATACTGTCCCGCCTCAAAGGGAGGAAGATACCCGTCCTCCGATACAAACCGGAAGATTTTGGCCTGCTTGCCGGTGTCCGTCGCAGACTGCACCACCAGCTTCAGTTCCTTGCGGTGAATGGCCTCAGCGGGTCGGGCCACGCTGTCCGTGGGGAGCTTATCGGCGGACACGCTGCGCATCACGCGGATATTCTCCATAATCTGCTGTCCGTGCTCCAAAGTACCCAGCAGGGTTTCCTTAATATTCTTAGCCATTGCTTACACCTCCTTGGCGATCTTGGTTGCGAGGGTATCGGCATAGGTATAGTTGGGTCCGAAGCCGCAGGCATTGACCCAGCCGCTGGCAAATTCCAGATTGGGGATTTTGCTTTCGGAGGGGAAGAAGAATACCGATTGCATCAGGTCCTGCTCATAGCCATAGATGGCACCGCCGGGATGCCCCAGATACCGCATGTGGGTAAGAGGCGTGGCAACCTCCATTTCCTCAATATGCTCCGTGATACCGGGATACATTTTTTCCAGGCGGGCGACAATCCGTCTTCCTGCCTCATACTTCATTTCATAGTACTGGTCCGGGGGCAGCTTCTCCCACTCGGTGCTGTATTTCAGAGTGCCGGCGGTGATGATGCTGGTGCCTGGAGGGGATACACAGGGGTCATCCACCGTGTAGCAGGTGGCAACCAAAGGATCGTTCTCCGGGAGAAGCTTGTAGGCATCCTGGAAATCCCTGTTGGCATCCAGACTCTCGTAATTCAGGGTGAAGGAGGTGGTGAAACCGATCTCCTCCGGGGTGCAGTCCAGGCCGATGAAGCAGGTCAGGGCGGAAATGCCCACGGTATAAGGCTTCAGATACTCCCGGGCAGCCTCCGGCACATCCTGAGGAGCAAGCAGATTGCCATAGGTGGCCAGGGGGGAGATGTTGGAAATAATCCGCTTGGCCCGGTATTCTTCCCCGTGCTCATCAATCACACCTACGGCTTTTCCGTTCTCCAGAAGAATCCGCTGGACGCCGCAGTTGAGGCGTACCACGCCGCCCATCCGCATCACCGCTTCCATGATGGCCTGGTTCATCATCATAGAGGTGCCGCGCACATAATAGGGCTTGGTTTCCAGGTAGAAGGTGGTGCACTTGGCTAAAATGGCGAAGGGGAACCGGGTGGGGGGCACCCCCATAAAGCACCAGTAGGCGCTCAGCGCCAGCTGCAGCTTGGGATCGGTGAAAAATTCATCCAGCACCTCCTGAGTGCTCTTCATGGCATACTTGGCAAGAAGAGGATACAGCTTGGGGAAACCCACCTTCATAATAGCCTTTTTCACAGCGCCGGGCTCGCCGGTGCTGGCGGCACTTTTCGCCGCGAATTCGGCAGACTGGTCGCAGAAGCCGTAGACAACCTCAAAGTATTTGCCGATGGCCTCCGCCTGATGGGGAAATTCCTTGCACAGGTGATCTTCGCAGGCTTTTCTCTCCGCCGGGAGGCTGATGCCGGTGCCGTCGGGAAAATTCACCCGGAACAGCTCCTTGATCCGGATCCACTCGATCTCGTTGTAGATGCCGTAGCGCTTGAACTGCTCCATGAGGGGGCCGGGATTTTCTTCCGTGCCCATGTGGGACAGCTGATGAAGAGCAATCTCGAATTCAAAACGACCTCTGCGGAAGCTGGTTCCGCAGCCCCCGGGGATGTTATGCTTTTCAAAGACGATGACGCTTTTTCCTTTCTCTGCCAGGGTGGCAGCAGAAGCCAGACCGCCGTTTCCGGCGCCGATGACAATTACATCATAGTTCTTCATATCCATTTCTCCTTACTTGCCGGGGGCAGCCAGGGGCGCGAATTCAAAGATGATTCCGCCGTTTTGCATCATCAGTACAATACAGGCGGCAATCAGTGCCAGATTGATAATCATGCAGGCAATCTGTACATTTCTGCCCTTGGTCCAGGTCACAAAACGGTCAAACCTCTCGTGGTAGAACCCCCGCTCGAACCAGTCCTTAGCGGCAATCTGCATCCAACCGCCGATGGACAGGGAGTTGGCCCGCAGCAGCAGCCACATACCGATGCCGCCGTAGGCACCAAGCCCCAGAGTGCAAAGCGATCCGATCAGAGGAGCGCCCAGAAAACCCACGTGCATTAGGGCTACGGAGGAGGAGAACTCGTTAGTCACAAAGATCCAGTTCCACAGGGTGTAGGCCAGGGCATACATGATGGTGATGGCAGGCACCGCACCCCGGGCCAGGTAATAGTCCCCAATGGGGGCGTCAAACTGCCACAGGCCCCGCAGGGTGATTACACCCAGCGCCAGGGCAAAGCCGGATACCGCGTTGAAATATTTCTTGTAGCGCAGAAGGTCCGCGAAGGTGGCCTCCAGGATGTTGATGATCAACATCAGCATGATGCAGTCTACAAAGACCTGAGGGTTAAACAGGCGAAGCGCTGCCAGCACGATGAGGATGCGCATGGTCAGCAGGGTGGTGAGCTTCAGTCGCTCAAAGAACACGGGCTTACTGAAGATCAGCACCAGAACGGAGGGAATGACAATCAGCGGGATATTGCCCTGCAGGGGATAGAGCGCGGAGATGATGGCCATGCCGGTAATGGCCGCGGTGAACATGATCCACTTGATCAGTACCTCTGTGTCGCGGTTTGTCAGTTTCTTGGTTTCCATAGATAATCCTCCTTTACTCTCGCATCTATTGTCAGCAGCCCAAAATCTCTTTGATGATCAATTCCGTGCCGCCGCATGCCGTTAGTTGCTCGCCCCCACAGCCGGGGCATTTCAAGTCCTCCGCCACCGCGTTGAATTCTCTGCCACAGCGGTTGCATCTGGCAATTCCTGGAACGATCTCCAACTCCAGCTCAGTGTTTTCCATAAAGGTCTTGTATACCGCCGCGCTATAGCAGGATTCCAGATAGGCAGGCAGGACGCCGGACAGCTCGCCTACCTGCAAAACGATCTTCTCAATCCGCTCCAGCTGTTCTTCCTTGGCAATCCCCTCAATGGTTTTCACCATGGCGCTGAGCAGTCCCAGCTCATGCATCCTTATTCTCCCTTCTAATGGCCGAGGCGGCAATCTTTCCGGTGCGCTTGACCGCGTACTTCGCCACGGCGATGGGGAGCTTTTCAAAGACGGGAGCAAACTCGTTGTATTTCCGCATCAGGCTGATGGCGCCGAACTTGCATTTTGTGGTGCACTGGCCGCAGCCAACGCACATATATTCGTCCACCTGCACCGCACCGCAGCCCAGACACCGCTGGGTCTCTTTCTTCATCTGCTCCTCGGTAAAGGTAAGACGGTTATCTCCGAAGCTATGTTCCTTCCGGTCGGAATGGCCAGCTTTCTGACGGGGCATCCGGTCGAAGCTCTCCAGCACCACGTTTTCCTTGTCGAAGCTGTGATACTGGCGGCGGTCACGGCCGTAGGTCAGGCTCTGGCCGGGCTGGACAAAGCGGTGAATGGAGATGGCGCCTTCCTTGCCTGCCGCAATGGCATCGATGGCGAACCGGGGGCCGGTATAGACATCGCCGCCCGCGAAGATATCCGGCTCGGCTGTCTGATATGTAAAGGGGTCTGCTTCCACGGTGCCGTTGTGCCTGGTCACCACGGCGGTGCCTGCCAGAAGATTGCCCCACTGGATGCTCTGGCCGATGCTCAGAAGCACGTGGTCGGTCTCCACCGTGATGGTGTCGTTCTCGTCATACTGAGGCGCAAAGCGGTGATTTTCGTCAAATACCCGCAGGCACTTCTTAAATACCACACCGACAGCCCTGCCGTCCTTCACCAAGATCTCCTTGGGGCCATAGCCGTTATGGATGGCAACGTGCTCTTCCTCTGCCTCCCGGATCTCCTCGGGCAGGGCGGGCATTTCCGAGCGGCCCTCCAGGCAGTACATATCCACACTGACAGCAGCCGTCCGGGCAGCGGCCCTGGCCACGTCGATGGCCACGTTGCCGCCGCCGATGACCACGGTCTTTCCCGTCATGGCGGGGATGGAACCCAGATTGATGCTCCGCAGGAAATCCACGCCGGCCACAACACCTTCCGCATCCTCGCCGGGAATGTTCAGCTTTCTGCCGCCCTGGGCGCCGATGGCCAGGTAAAATGCCTGGAAGCCCTGCTGCCGCAGCTGCTGGATGGTCACATCCTTGCCCACTTCCACACCGGTACGGAAATGGACGCCCAGCTGGCGCAGCACCTCGATTTCTGCCTCCACCACGTTTTTCTCCAGACGGAAGCCGGGAATTCCCATGGTCAGCATGCCGCCGGGCTTTTCCTGCTTTTCAAACACCGTGACCTGATAGCCGTCCAGAGCCAGATAGTAGGCGCAGCTCATGCCCGAAGGGCCGGAGCCGATGACCGCCACCGGCGTTCTGTAGTCGTGGCGTTTTTTGGGAATAAAGCGGTTATTCTCATTCAGATCCTGGTCGGCGATAAATTTCTTGATCTCGTCAATGGCGATGGGTTCATCGATATCCCCCCGGGTACAGGCGGACTCGCAGCTTCTGGGGCAGATCCGGCCGCAAACAGCGGGGAAGGGATTCTCCTTTTTGATCAACTCCAGTGCCTCGGTGTATTTTCCCTGGGAGGCCAGCTTGATATAGCCCTGCACCGCGATATGGGCGGGGCAGGCGGTCTTGCAGGGGGAGGTGCCGCTTTCCGCCACATCCTCCCGGTTCTCCCGGTAGTCCACATTCCAGCGCTTTTCGCCCCAGACGTGGTCACGTACCTTGTCGTAGGATTTTTCCTTCACCGGCTGCTTGGCACAGAGCTTCTGGCCCAGCCGCAGGGCGTTGGTGGGGCAGTTCTCCACGCACTGACCGCAGGCTACGCATTTTTCCTTATCCACCTGTGACACATAGTTGGAGCGGATGGCATCCGGGGAGCGGAACATGGTAGCCACCCGCATGGCAAAGCAGGAGCAAGAGCAGCAGTTGCAGATGGCGGCGGATTCGCCCAGACCCTCAATATTGGGAATCTGGTGCATGAGGCCGTTTTCCTCCGCCTTTCTGAGGATCTCTTCCGCCTCCTGCCGGGTGATCTGCCGGGCTCTGCCGGTGCGGATATAATACTCGGCTCCCGTTCCCATCTGGATACACATCTCGTGTTCCAGATGACCGCAGCCCTGACCAAGGATCCGTCGGGACTTCCGGCAGGAACAGTCGGACACGGAGAAGGTATCATATTTATCCAGATAGTAGGAAAGACGCTCATAGGGAACGCTCTGGGTATCGGCGGAGATGGCGGTTTCAATGGGAATAACCCGCATCATACCGGTGCCCATGGGAAGGTTGGGAGCGATGCCCGAGATTCGCAGGCGTGTGTATTCCTCAAAGGCCTTGCCGATTTGTGGATGAGCCTTCACCTGCTCATCGTTGTTGACCATCATCTCCAGAATGCCCGGAGCGAAGATCTGCACCAGAAACACTTCCTCGCCAGCCTCATTGTGATAGACCTTGCACACGCCGATCTGAGCCAGCTCCATCAGGATTTCTCGGGTTTCCTCCAGGGACTTGCCGCATTTTTGCGCCACATACTCAGCTGTCCGCTCCTTACGCAGTCCCAGCTGAAGTGCCACATCCGCCTGCTCGTCGGAAACCACGCATTCCAGCGCATAGTATTCCGGGGCATTTTCATCGATATGGTTCATCATACCGGTGAGACCGCCCACCATTTTGGCAAGCTTTACGATCTTGGGTCTTAAGGCCATCGCGCTCATCCTTTCTTTATATGTGAAATTATCGTTTTCGGTAAAAACCTTCCATCATCGTGCAAAACTGCTCCAGACGGATTCTGGCATATTCATCGTCAGCGGTATTGTTTCTGCCGCCGATGGCCAGCTTCTGGATCAGGCCCAGCAGCGCGTCATAGGTATTATAGTACAGGCTGGGTAAATCAATGTCTGTCCGGACACTGCCGTCTGCGATCCCCTTGTGGATGGCAGACGACAGAGGGCCCGCGCTTTGCTCAAATGGGGCGGGGGGCTTGTTTTCAACCAGCAGTGCTTTGCCGGAGCGATTCAGGTAGGCTTCTGCTTCATGGACAAAGATCAGCATCTGTCGGTGTGTAAAGTACAGATTGGCATACCCTTGCAGGATGCTCAGAATGCAGTCCGCGCCGCATATATCCCCATCGAGTTCCATGTGTGCCTGGGAATCCACCTGCGCCATGGCCTCGGACCAGAACAGCAGCGCCGTTTCCAACACCAGGTCCGCTTTGGTGGCAAAGTAACGGTATATGCTGCGGTCGGTGATATTTGCCAGCTTAGCAATATCCGATATCTTTGTCGCCTCGATCCCTTTCTCAACAAAGCAACTGAGCGCCTGCCGGATGACCCGTTCCTTATTGGTGTCCCGTCTGGAGCGTTTTTTGGGGGTTACTTGTTGATTCATTTTAGTCACCTCTAATTGTCAGTCCGACTGACAATTTTAGTATACGATAGATGTATATCGATTGCAACTATTTTTCCATTTTTCTGCGTTTATTACATTTGGGGATATGCCGAATTGTCTATTTTGACAATGTTGTTAGGATGTAGGGAGGCCAAATCTTGGAGACATGGGAAAACAGACATCAAATAATGAGGGCTGCCTCCAAATGATTTTCACAAATCACTTTGAGACAGCCCCCTTTTATAGCAATTCATAAAAATAGCGCAGCCTCTTGACAAACGGTGTAGAATCGAGGCAAGGGGATGATTGAAATGTTGCACAATGAAGCCAGAAAACTGCTGATTGAGGCATTGGAGAAAAAGCACAAGGTACAAGAAGTCGCAGATTGTTATTCGGTAAATCGAAGCACCGTATATCGTTTGAAAAAGCGTTGGGAAGAAACCGGTTCCATTGAAACGCGAATATTTCTTCGGGGAAGAAAACCGGCTTTAAGCCCGGAGAAGCTCGCCAGCATCGATCAGCTGGTAAAAGACAAACCCGATATCACGCTGCAGGAGATCGTTGACACATTGCATCTCACCGTCAGCATCGAGACGGTCCGAAAGGCGTTGCTGAAGTTGGGATACCGGCGGAAGAAGAAAGCGTTTCATGCCAGCGAACAGGAGCGTCCCCGATGTGGCGGAGAAGCGGAAAGCATGGAACGGCATTATCTCCGGGTTCAGCGCAAATAACCTTGTATTTCTGGATGAAAGCGGCTGCAATACCGACATGACGAGGCGGTAGCTGCTTTGATGTCGGCATTACACTGTGCCGTCATGGACTTGAAATCGGCGGGGGTAATGCTGTCATACTGCTTCACCTCAGGTTTACACGCCGGAATAGGAGGAGAAGCCGCCGTCGATCGGCAGAACCACACCCGTGATAAAGGAAGCCGCTTCATTGTTCAACAGGAAGAGCAGGCCGCCCTCCAGCTCGGAAGGCTCGCCAAAGCGTCCCATTGGTGTTGCGGCAAGGATCTTGCCGGTACGGGCGGTAGGCGTGCCATCCGGATTCCAGAGCAGTGCGGCGTTCTGCTGCGTGGAGAAGAAGCCGGGAGCGATCGCGTTTACACGGATGCCGACCTTGCTGAAATGAACCGCCAGCCACTGAGTAAAATTGCTGATCGCGGCCTTGGCGCCGGAGTAGGCGGGGATCTTTGTCAGCGGGGTAAAGGCATTCATGGAACTGATATTGAGAATGCAACAGCCTTCCTTGCCCAGCATCTGGGGGACAAAAGCCTGCGTGGGGATCAGGGTGCCGAGGAAGTTGAGATTGAATACAAAGCCAACGCCGGAAGCGTCCAGATCAAAGAAAGATTTGGTATCCGCGTCCAGATCGCCCGGTTCATAGTATTCCTTGTCCGTTGTTGCGCGGGGATTATTGCCGCCTGCGCCGTTGAGCAGTACATCACAAGTGCCGAGATCCTTCCTGACCTGTTCAGCGACCTCCAGACAGCTTTCCTTTTCCAGCACATTGCAGCGGTATGCCCTGGCAATGCCGCCCTCTGCGGCGATCTCAGTCGCCCACTTCTGTGCGGCTTCCAGATTCAGATCCAGCAGGGCGACCTTTGCGCCCGCACGGGCGAGAACCTTGGAGAAATTGCTGCACAGGACGCCGCCCGCACCGGTAACGACTGCAACTTTGCCCTCAAGATTTGTATTCAGAACATTATTTTTCATTGTTTTATTCCTTTCCTGATCGAGTGTCCTTACTGTTTCCCGGCCTTTTCGCAGGCTTCAAACAGACCGTTGATGTAGGCCGCACCAAGTGCGCGGTCATACAGGCCGTAGCCGGGCTTCCCCTGCTCGCCCCAGATCATACGGCCATGATCGGGGCGGACATATCCGTCAAACCCGGTTTCCACCAGCGCGTGAACGATCTCATAAATATCCAGACTGCCGCGGGCGGAGTAGTGGCCGCTCTCCTCAAAGGAGCCGTCGGGCAGATTGCGGATGTTGCGGATGTGCATGAACCCGATCCGGCCCATGGCACTGTACTTCTTCACCATGGCGGTCACATCGTTGGACGCGGCACAGCCAAGGCTGCCCGTGCAGAGCGTCAGACCGTTGGACGGGCTGTCAACGATTTTCAGGAAGCGGTCAAGATTCTTTTCGCAGGTAATGATACGGGGCAGGCCGAAGATGGGGTACGGGGGATCGTCGGGATGGATCGCCATTTTGACGCCGCACGCTTCCGCGACGGGGATCACTTCACGCAGGAAGTGGGTAAGGTTTTTCCACAGGCCGTCCTCGCCAAGCTCGCCATATTCGGCCAGCAGCCGCTTCAGATCTTCCTTGCCATAGCTTGCGTCCCAGCCGGGAAGGTTCAGACCGTCACGCATCGGGTCAATTCCCCTGAGCTGGTCCTGATACATCACAAGGCTCGTCGAGCCGTCCGGCGCCATCTTATCAAGCTGCGTGCGGGTCCAGTCAAACACGGGCATGAAGTTGTAGCAGACGCACTTCACGCCGTACTTTGCGCAGCGGCGGATGTTCTCCTTATATGCCTCGATATATTTGTCGCACAGCGGCTGCTTGCCAAGCTTTATCTCTTCCGGAACAGGAATGGACTCCACCACATCGAAAACAAGGCCGTGCGCCTCACACTGCGTCTTGATGTGTGCGATGCTCTCCTCCGGCCAGACCTCTCCGGGTGCGACATCGTAGACGGCGGAAACGATGCTGTGCATATTGGGAATCTGCGAGATATATTGCAGGGAAACAGGGTCACTGTCCCCATACCAGCGAAATGATAGCTTCATAACATATTCCTTGTATCTATAGAGTAGTAGTTTTTTATGTCCCTCTCCAGGGACAAGCATGGCTGCCACAATTTTCAACGGGTATAAGAGGAGGCAGGGTAACTCTGACACAGAGATTACCCTGCCTCAAAGAAAACAGGACTGGAATTACAGCGGCTTGTTCCAATCTTCAACAGACAGTCGGACGACCTCATCTGTATCGGCGGATTTATGGATCGCATCGCAGACGGCTGTCAGATTGCGTGTGAAGGTGAGAGGAACGCGATACTCGCAGTTGCCGCGGATGACATCAGCAATGTGGGAATAAATGGCGTAACGGTCACCGTTGTACGCGCCGGGCAGCTTATAGGTCTCGTTGTCATCGTTGGTCTTGCTGCGGTAAGCGGCAGGATCGATGGGGCCGGGATAGCTGATGCGGTGGACGTCGATCATATCATTGGTGATAAAGATGCTTCCCTTATCGCCCTGAATGATCCAGTGCGGGAGCTTATCGACCATAATGGCATGCTCGCATTCGATGAGGATGCCGCTTTCCGTCTTCATGATGGTCTGGAACATATCCTCGCAATCGCCGTCCATGATGACCTGCTTCGTCTCGGCATACACCTTGACGATCGGCTCACCGACGAGGTCAAGCACCTGACCCAGCAGATGAGGACCCCAGTTGTTCAGGTATCCGCCGCCGCAGCGCTTATAAAGCTGCCAGTCGTAACGCTTGCCGAAGGTGGATGCGCGGCGGCGAACCTCGTATACCTTGCCGATCGCGCCGGACTCGATCAGTTCCCGCGCGGTGCTCAGATCCGTGCCCCAGTTCTGCGGAAGGAAGGGCATCAGATGTACGCCAAACTTGTCACGGGTCTTTTTCGCCTCGTCGATGATAAAAGCGGCATCCTCGGAATCCAGCGCCCAGGGCTTGGTGATCAGAACATTCTTGCCGGCACGCAGGCAGGCTGCGGCGACTTCGGTGTGCATATGGCTGTCCGTCAGGACAACGACATACTCCACGTCGGAGGCGAGAAGCGCCTCACGGCTCTCGAACGCCTTGCAGTTGTGGCCATTGTGCGCGAAAACATTGGCAAGGGATTCCGCGCGGTCGGCGACCAGATCATAGGTGCCGATGACCTCAAACTCGGGATGGCGGAGCAGAATAGGGGTGTGCAGCTCGCGGGCATTTCTGCCGCAGCCGATGATAGCGGTTTTGATACGACTCATGGTAATTCTCCTTTTTATTTTCAGTTGTAAGCGAACTCTTTTTTCAGCAGCGCAAGCGCTTTGGCGAGGCTTTCGGGGCCTTCGCCGCCCTTTGCCTCAAAGGTGATGGTGAGATCGTAGTGATGCTTCTTGAGAACATTGAGGCAGTGCTGAAGATACTCACTGTAGCCGTGCTCCGGAAGAATGCGGTCACGCTCGCAGATATGGACATGACGCACCTCGTCAATGACATCATTGAGATCCTCCGGGTCCTCCTCGTTGTAGTTCATGTGCATCAGATCGGCAAGGAGCTTGATCTCGGGCGCGTTGACACGGTCAACGACATACTTGCCATCCTTGACGGTCAGCACGAAGTTTGCGCTCTGCTTGCGGATCGGCTCCATTACGATCATGATACCGTACTTCTTGCAGCAGGGGATCACGGACTCGTGGATCATCCGGCACAGCTCATCGTAGCCCTGCTCGATGCTTTCGCCTTCAGGAAGGTTGCGGGAATTATTGCTGCCAAAAACGATCTTCTTCACGCCCATGCGCGCCGCACGTCCCATGGCGTGATCCAGATAGGCGTCGATTTCTTCCTTGTTGGCAGTCGGGCCGACCACCTTGATCCGTCCGGGGAAGTAGTTGCAGCTGCAGTCGCAGGCAAGGTCAAGCCGTTTCAGCTCGGAAAGGAGCGTCTCAAAGTCTTCGTCGCTGAGAGAGTCGATCATCATCAGAGGAAACTCAACAAAGTCAAATCCCGCTGCTTTGATCCGTTCGACCAACGCGTATTCCACGCGGTCGCGGGTTGCTGTGGCAATGTCGGTACACATACCGAAACGCATAGTAATTACCTCCGTTTTTACTTGGATTCACCTATATCTTACGGTTTTACTCCACTTTAGACAATACAAAAAAGGGGGGAATAAAATCCGCGGTTATTTTGTCCTTTTTTTTTGCGGATTCGGCGCGCGTGAAAGGGAACTCGGCCATCTCTGCTGTGACCATCAGCACCCGCGGCTGCATGGGATACAAAAGCCCGGTTCGGTGCGGGACCGAACCGGGCTTTTGATACGATTGATTTTGAGCGCTCAGATGTATCCAAGGACAGTGGGCAGCCACATGGTCACGCTGGGAATCAGCGTAATCAGAATCAGCGCAATGACCATAAATGCCATCTGCGGGAGCAGAGCCTTGGTCAACCGCTCCACGCTCAACCCGGAAATCGAGCTGCCGACAAACAGAACCTGTCCGACAGGCGGCGTGAGCAGACCGATACCAAGGTTCATAATCATCATGATACCGAAGGTCACGGGGTGCATACCGAAGCTGGTGACGATGGGCAGCAGGATGGGCGTCATGATGTAGACGATGGAGACCATGTTCATGAAGCAGCCCATGATCAACAGGATCGCGTTGATGATGAGCAGCATCACGTACTTATTCGTCGTGATGGCGAACAGGCCGGCCGTGACCATCTGGGGAATGCGCAGGTAGGTAATGACCCAGCTGAAGGCCGTGGCGCAGGCGGCAAGGATCAGGACAGAGCCAATGGTGCGGATGGTTCGGGAGAATGCGACATAGATATCCTTGACGGTGCCGGCTTTTTCCACGATAAAGGTGAAAATAAACGTGTAGATGCAGGCAGCGGCAGCCGCTTCCGTGGCGGTCATCCAGCCGAGAAGCACCGAGCCGACCACGACCAGCATGGCACCCAGCGCGGGGAGCGCCAGCCACAGAGCGCGTAGGAAATTCTTGATGGTGAATTTTTCCGCCCGGGGATAATGCCGCTTTTTGGCGACAAAGAAGCAGTAGACCGCCAGGCAAAGGCCGAGCAGGATACCGGACAGGTAGCCGCCCATGTACAGCGCCGCGACCGAAACGCCGCCGGCCGTGACCGCGTAAATGACCAGATTGTGGCTGGGGGGAATGATAATGCCCTGAATTGAGGATGTACAGGTCAGGGCGACGGAGAAGTCCTCGTCATAGCCGGAGTCCTTCATCAGCTTGATCACGATGGGGCCGAGGGAGCTGACGTCGGCCACGGAGGAACCGGACACGCCGCCGAAGAACATGGAGTCCACCACATTGACCATGGCAAGGCCACCGGGCATCCAGCCGACCAATACATTTGCCAGTCCGACTATATTCGACGACATTGAGCCGATGCTCATGAATTCGCCCATCAGCATGAAACACGGAACGGCAAGCAGCGAATAGTTTGCCATTTTGTTAAAAATGGACTGGAATACGACCAGAAGGTCGATTCCCATATACATACAGGTAAAAACGGCAGAAAGTCCAAGTGCGTAAGCGATCTCTACGCCCATGATGAGCATGAGAGCAAAGGAGCCTACCAGGATCATAATGCCGATTGTCATCTCACTCATCCAGTAACATCTCCAATTCTTTTTCTGCGTCATGGTCATGACGGTCGGTCATGACCTTCTTGAAATCAAGGATCAGGAAGGTCAGGCAAAAGGCGGCGGTGCAGATACCGGGCAGGATCTGCCACTTAAAGCTCAGGTTGATCGCTCCGAAAAGCTGCTTCGTTGTGGAGAAAATGCGGACACCATAGTACAGCATCAGGGCAAAGAAGAAAAGCTTCAGGAAATAGCGGATAATGGCAAAAATCTTCAGAACAACGGGGGGAAGGCAATGATCGATGAACGAAAGCCGGATATGGCTTCCGTTATATTCCGCGATACTGGAACTGAACAGGCCGACCCACGTCAGCAGGAACAGCGAAAGCTCTTCCGACCAGGAGGGCGTAAACCTGAAAAAGTAGCGGCCGACAACGACGATCATCAAAACGGTAATGATCATGAAGAGTGCCACGATACAGATCCAGTTGGCAATCTCATAAACAATTTTTTTGATTTTTTCTATCATGGTATGATCCTCTCAAACGACTCGCATATAGAAAACCGGCAAAGGAAGCCGCTGCCCGGGCGCTTTGACAGCTTTCAAATACACCCCGATGTCAAACCGGTTTCCGGAAATATGCGAAGTAAAGATTCGGTTATTTTTGCGTTTTTACAGGCGAAGGGAGCGAGGAACCTCGCTCCCTCCTTTTCCCATTTGCAAATATTGCGCGGAAAAACGGGACTTATTTGTAGCTCTGAATGTCAGCGATGAAGCTGTCTAGGCCTGCCGCATAGGATTCATACAGCGGCTTGCAGGCATCGATCCAATCCTGGCGGTCGGTACACTCGGTGAAGGTCACGCCCTTGTCGATCAGCTTCTGGCGGTAGTCCTTCAGCTCCTCTTCCTGCTGCCCCTGGAACCAGTCGCAGGCTTCCTTGAGGGCGTCGATCATCATGGCCTGCTCGTCGGCGGTGAGCTTTTCCCAGGTCTTTTCGCTGATCAGGAACAGGGAGCAGCCGACCACGTGTTCCGTCTCATACACGAACTGGGCCTGCTCATACCAGGCGTTGTCATAGTAGCCGGAAAGGGTGTTTTCGCAGCCGTCCAGAACGCCGGTGGACAGGGAGGTGTAGATCTCACTCATTGCGAGCGGGGTCGCGGAGGCCCAGCAGTTGATCATGTCGATCTTGATCTGGGAGGTCTCGCTGCGGATCTTCAGCTTGGCGAAATCCGCAAGAGAAGAAACCTGTGTCTTGGTGAACATATTACGTGCCGGAGTGCAGATATAGTTATACAGGGAGCGGACTTCGTCGCCGGACGCGTCGATAACCTTATCCGCCAGAGCCTTGCCGGAATCGCCGTACAGGTAATCCAGTCCGCCCTGAACACTCTGAACCAGGTAGGGGAGACCCATCGCGGTGTACTCGGGAATATCAATACCACGGGTTGCCGCGTTCGCGGGGTTGATACGAATAAAGTCCGCGGTGCCGATGCGAAGCATTTCCATGGTCTCAGCTTCCGTGCCAAGCTGGCCGCCGCCAAATACATTGATTGCGATACGCCCGTTGGAACCGGTCTTTACATTGTCGGCAAAGCGGTTGAGCATGGCGCAGACGGTGCTGCTGTCGGCGTTGATTTCGGGGAACGTGAGGGTCAGCTCCGGGGAACTGTAGACCTTGGCAGTTTCTTCTGCGGCGGGTGCGTTCTCTCCCGCGGTGGGGGCGGCGGGAGTGTTTACCGGGGTCTCTTCCTTGCCGCAGGCAGCCAGTGTGAATACCATGGCAACACACAGCAAGAGCGCGATCATGTTTCTCTTCATCTTTGTGAGATCCTCCTATTTTGTTAATTCATCGGCCGGCAGGTTCGTCTGCTCGCCTCATGATGCAACAATTATACAGGTTTCAGGCGTTTGCGGCAATCTATAATCGGCGCGGGGAAACTCCGCAAATACCTTGTATTGACAAAATTGATAACTTATGATATTATCCTAATTTGGAAAATGTGCAAATTGGCGAAATAACCAATTTGCACGTTTCTTTTTTGTTTAGAAAAACCAACTGCGTTCCGCTTACTTTTTTTCGGCATTATCCAGATAATCCTCGAAAAACACCGGCTTCTGGATATAGCGGTTAAAGAGTTCGATAAATTCGGATTTTGTGGATACATTTGCGGCTTCATAAATTTTCTTCAGCCGATAGCGGACAGTTCCTGCCGAGAGGAAAAATTTTTCCGCCATTGCCTCCGCGCTGACGCCGGTGAGCATTCCGCGAATGATACGGATATCCGTCCTGTCACACTGCGCGAGGCAGTATTCCAGCCGGCGGATCGCGTTATCCGCCGCCGCTACCGTATTGATCGGAAGGGACGGCGTATGGTCGGCGGGCAGAATGGTGGTCTCCCGCGGCGGCAGAGGCGCATTGCCGGTGCTTTCCCGCGGCTTGATCTCGCACCGCACCGTCACGATAACCGAAAAAACATCCGGATCGTTTGTAAGCTGCTTCCATATGTTAAACGCCTGCTCTCCGGTCTTTCGATACGAGCGTGTCGCGCTTGTCAGGCTCGGGTTCGTATACCGGCACAGTGGGCTGTCTCCCAATCCCGAAACAAACAGATCCTCCGGCACACGAATCCCATGTTCGGCCGTATAACGCAGGACAAATGCCGCCACATAGTCATTCGAGCAAATCACTCCGTCATAACGATGGATCACATCAAAAAATATCTCGCTCGGATTACCGCCTCTTGCATTCTTATAATAAATATCATCCGCCGTAATCGGCAGGTTCATGTCCTTGGCCAGAGAAAGGAACGCATCCCTCTTGCTGATGTCATTGCTGCCCTCTGCGTTGATTCCCAGCAAAGCGACCCGTTTTCTACCACAGCTGACAAAATACAGCAGCAGCTCCTCAATGGAGGATTTTCCGCTGTACACGGTACCGCTGATGTCCTCTCCGAATTTGATGGGATTGCTGCCAATCAGGATCGGACGAATGCCTCGATTCCGGCATTTGTTGATAGCGTCCTTTGTCCATCCGCTGTTGGTGCTGATCAGAATCACCGAAACCGCGTCGCTGTCAATTTCCTCCGGATTGTCGACTGTTTGAATGGTTCGTTTCTGCTTTGCCGCTGCATCCTTTAGTCCTTCAATGCTCTTGGAGAACCAGCTCGGAATCATAACACTCGGTTCCAACAGCAGAAAAACCTTTGACTGTGCCATTTCCGACCGCCCCTTCGCTTTTTGTCTTGTTTCTCACGTTCACGGCCAAACGGAGCCTGTAAAATCAGTATATCTTATCCCGGCGAAAATTGCAAGTTCAAGTTGGACGACTTCGCGGCAATCGTATCACATGATTCACCACGCGCTGCAATTCCCTGCCGTTTTACTCCGGGCTAACAATGTATATGAATATATGGTGGCTTCCCTTTTGCCGGCGGACTCGCCGCACTCTGCCATGCAAAGGCGTTAAAAACCGCGCTGAAATATTCCTGTCGTTTTTTGTATGGTAAACCCACGCCCGCCTCATTACAATATATTTGTGAAAATCATATGGTTGACTGTTCTGTTTACCGAAAAGGAGGAATCATTACGGAAGCGAAGATTACCAGTATACAGCGTTTCTCACTCAATGACGGCCCCGGTATCCGTTCCACGGTGTTTTTTCAGGGCTGCAATATGCGCTGCGCGTGGTGTCATAACCCGGAAACTCTGACCGGACGTCCCGTTCTTATGCATTACGAAAACAAGTGTATTGGCTGCGGCAAATGCTTTGAAGTATGCCCCAAGGGCGCTCATAAGATCAAGGACGGCAAGCATATCATCGACCGCACGCTCTGCGTCAGTTGCGGCAAATGTGCCGCAAACTGCTTTGCCGAGGCGCTGGTCATGTCAAGCCGTGCATATACCGTTGACGAAGTGATGGACGAGATCCGTCAGGACAAGCTGTATTACGACGAGTCCGGCGGCGGTGTCACCGTCTCCGGCGGTGAAGCGTCGCTCCATGCCGATTTTATTATCGAGCTTGCCAGACGCTGCCACGCCGAGGGGATTTCTATTGCCATTGAGTCCAATATGTTCAACGCCTGGGCGGTGCTGGAGCCGCTGCTGCGGGAAATGGATCTGATCATGTGCGACATGAAGCACATGGATTCCCCTTCTCACAAGAGGTGGACCGGCGTTGACAACCAGCTCGTCATCAATAACATTGGCCGTGCCAGCCTGCTAGGGATTCCCATGATCGTGCGTACCCCGCTCATTCCCGGCGCGACAGACGACATCACAAATCTTCGGGCCATCGCGGAGTATATGGCGAAACTGAAGAATATCTGCTATTATGAGCTTCTGAACTTCAACCCTCTTGGCGGCGCCAAGCGCATCGCCATGGATGCCGAGGATCTCTTCGCCGACAGTAGGCCTTTCAGCAAAAAGCACCTGGAAGAGCTTTGCGGCCAGCTTGACGGTCTTGGAATCAAAATCAAGGTCAGCTAATGAGAAAGCAGGTGTATTTATGAGCAAAATCCAATTTATCAACGAATTCTCTCCCGATAGAACGTTTACCTATGATGAGCGGATCGCGCTTCTGCGCGCCCGCAAAATCGAGCAGACAAAGGAAAAGGCCGCTGCCGGCGGCGCGGACGAGGACGATTACGGTCTGATCGAACAGAACGTCTTCCGCTACAAGCTGAAGCCCAATCACCCCAACGGCTCCATTTACGGATATAAGGCGTGGCAGGAAAACTATTGCTCCCTTCTCGCCCAGCATCCCATTTATGTAGACGCGCTCGACGCCTTTTCCGCCAAGGGATTTTTATTCCTGGAACGCCTTCGCCCGCAGGACAAGAAATGGAATCCCGACTACCCGTATGATGATCTGCAGGCAATATTTGACCGTTACCAGATCATTTCCGGCATCAATAACTGCCACCACTTTACCCCCGACATTCAGATTGGTCTGGATATCGGATGGGGCGGTACGCTCAGGAAGCTGAAAGAGCAGAAGGCATTGCACGACGAAAGCCACGCGGAATTCTACGATGCGGAGATTGCGGTGGTGGAAGCCATTATTGCCTTTATCAACCGCGCCGGTGACGAGATCGAAGCACTTGCCTGCCAGGAGCAAAACAAACAGCTCTCGGAGAACCTCCATGAAATGGCCGCGATCGACCATCGCATCAGCACGGAGCCGCCCAAGACCTTCCGTGAGGCGATCCAGTGGAGCAACTGGTTTAGCATGATCAGCCGTACTTACAACCGCGGCAGCGCCGGCGGGCAGCTGGAAGACCTGTTTAACCCGTTCTATGAACGGGATATCAAGGCGGGCCTTCTTACAGACGAGGAAGCTGTCTTTTATCTCGCCTGCATGTTCCTGCAAGACAGCCGCTATTGGCAGCTCAGCGGGCCGGACATCCATGATAACGATACGACCTGTCACCTGAGCTATCTCGCGCTGGATGCTGCGGATAAGATCAACATTGCCTGCAACCTGACGATCCGTATGCACGGCAAAATTGACCCCGAATTCTTCCGCAAGTCCGTTGAATACCTGTTCAAAAACAAACAGGGCTGGCCGCGTTACTCCAGCGACAAGGCGCTGATGGAAGGCTTCATGCGCTGCGGCTACCCCAAGGAACTGGCGCGCCGCCGCGTTGCGGCCGGGTGCCATTGGATGTGCATTCCCGGCATGGAATACACCATGAATGATACCGTCAAGGTCAACATGGCAAAGGTATTTGAGGTCGCCTACGACGAAATGATGGCAAATGCGGATTCTGTCGAGCCGAGCATCGACGTTCTGTGGGAGCTGTACCGGAAGCACCTGAAGATCGCCGTTGACGCAACAGGCAGGGGGATCATTCACCATCTGACCTACCAGACAAAGAGCCAGCCCGAGCTGATCCTCAACCTTTTCCAGCACGGGCTGATCGAAAAGGGCGTCAACATCACCGACGGTGGTGCCAATTACTACAACATGTGCGTAGACGGAAGCGGTCTTGCGGTTGTCGCTGACAGCTTTGCCGCCTGCGAACAGCGCATCGACCGGGAAAAGCGCCTGACCTACGCCGAACTGACAAAGTACCTGGATGCCGACTATGATTGTGACAACGGCGAGTATGTCCGCCAGATGATGCTTAAGAGTGAGCGTTACGGCGGCGGCAATACGCTTGGCGACGCGTGGGCCGTGCGTGTATCGAAGCTGTGGACTTCCCTTGTGCGTGATCTGGTCGAGCAGCATAAGGACAACCCCAAGCATGTCAACTTTATTCCCGGCTTTTTCTCCTGGTCCAACACCATTCTGCTTGGTTCCCTGCTCAAGGCTACCCCGAACGGACGCAAGCGGGGCGAACCGATCAATCACGGCGCCAACCCCAATGGCGGCTTCCGCAAGGACGGCGCCGTCACCGCTATGTGCAATTCCATTGCGGCGATCCAGCCCGGCTACGGCAACACGGCGCCGGTACAGCTGGAGGTTGACCCCGGCATCGCCAATGACGCCGAGGGCGTCGGCAAGATGTGCGCCATGATCCGCGGTATTCTGGATTCCGGCAATACGCTGCTCAACATCAACATCATTGACGCCAAAAAGATTCTGGAAGCAGACAAGGATCCCATGAAGTATCCGGATCTGGTCGTCCGTGTAACCGGCTTTACCGCGTTTTTCGCCATGCTCAGCCCCAAATTCCGCAAGCTCGTCGTTGACCGCGTCCGTGCCGTCAACGGGGATGACATTTAAGATATTATTTCGTCGTTCAATTAACCCATATATAACACAAATTTAGGAGGATAACCGCTATGTCCCGTGAAGTTCCGCAGATGACCGTCGATTTTGAAACCGTCCAGAACAAGTCCGAAGCCATTCTCCCCGGCCACATTCCCGGCGCTACGCTCTACCATCATTCCATCGTTGCCGGTTCCGAGCTGACCTTTGTCCCTGAAAACTGCCATCATATTCTGATCCTGATCTCCGGCGACGCCGAGTTCACCACAGACGGCAACAGCTATATTTTCCATGAGCGCGTGTCCTTTGTTCCGAACCCCAAGCTTTCCGCTACCGTCAAGGCCATCTCCAATGTGCAGATCGTCGAAGTGCATTGGGACTGGAAGGAAGGCGACGACGAGCTTGCCGCCGAATACAAGACTCAGTTCCCTCATATTCAGATCTACCGCAACGCCAAGCAGTACCGTGACCGCAACAAGAGCGAAAAGACCATCTCCCGCTCTGTGATTGACCAGCGCATCATCCCCCGCTTCTGCTTCGGCTCCGTTGAGACTTACGGCCCTGATGCTATCAAGTCCCATGACCATCCCATGCTTGACCAGTACTTCTTCAGCTTCCCCGAGAATGAAATGGACGTTCTCATCGACTTTAAGCCGTATCCCATGAAGGGCAACGAACTGCTCTACATTCCTCTTGGCGCCATGCACGGTGTGGATGTCAAGGCCGGACAACACTGCCACTATATGTGGATCGACTTCTATCCGGACAATGACGAGGCCCTCAAGCGCCTGGATTCTTCCCACATCGCCACCGGCAAGCATGTCGAGTTCAATGAGAAGGGCGAAAAGAAATAAGCCGTAAGGAAAGGTTCTGTCATGAACAATAATGCTCCCATTCTTCTCACAAGCACTCGTGCGTGGCGCACCTACATTGGCGGCAGTCAGATCGACGCCATTCACGGCATTGCGGATGGCAAGGACACCCAATTCCCCGAAGAGTGGATCATGTCTACTGTCGTAGCGCGCAATGCCGGACGCGAAGACTATCCGGACGAAGGCTTGAGTTTTCTTGACAGAGAGGGAACGTCCCTGCGCGATTATATCGCGCAGGACCCTTCCTCTGTTCTCGGCAGCGCCCATGTTGAGAAAGTCGGCGAGACAACGGGCGTGCTCGTCAAAATAATTGACGCGGGAGAGCGCCTGACGATTCAGGCCCATCCTGACAAGCAAAAGGCGGAAGCACTGTTTCATTCACAGTTCGGCAAGACCGAATGCTGGCATATTCTCGGCGGACGCACGATCAACGGAGAAAAGCCCTGCATATATATGGGATTCCGCCCCGGCGTGACACGGGAGGAGTGGAAGCGCTGCTTTGATGAGCAGGATATTCCCGCTATGCTCAGCTGCCTTCACCGCTTTGACGTCCAGCCGGGAGAAACCTATCTGATCAAAGGCGGTGTTCCCCATGCGATTGGCGCGGGCTGCCTGCTCATTGAGATCCAGGAGCCGACCGATTATACGATCCGCACCGAACGCATTACCCCTGCCGGTCTGCGAATTGCGGACTTCATGTGCCATCAGGGGCTGGGCTTTGACCGCATGTTCGACTGCTTCCATTATGACGGCCTGACAAAAGAGGAAGCATACGCCAGCTGGTGTGTCCCGACCAAAGTGCTCGAGCGCACGCCGGAATATGTCCGCAGCGAGATCATTGGCCATTCCCAGACGCCGTGCTTCCGCCTGGAACGCTATGACATTTCCGGAAGCTGCACGATTCCCGCCGGAAATGTATTCTGTGGTCTCTATATCTTTGCGGGCACGGGACGTATGGTTTCCGATGCCGGCACGCAGGACATTCGTGCGGGGATGCAGTTCTTCGTCCCGGCTGCCAGCAAAAACTTCTCCATCACTGCAGACAGCAATGTACCTTTGACGGTGTTCCGCTGCTTCGGGCCTGAGGTCTGATCCAGACATGGCAAAAATCAAACACGACATGACGCAGGGCAGCGTCGTAAAAAACCTGCTGCTGTTCAGCCTGCCTCTGTTCCTATCCTATTTCTTTCAGGCGCTTTATGGCAGTGTCGATACGCTGATCGTCGGCCAGTTCTGTGAACTGGCCGATGTCACCGGCGTTACACAGGGCAGTCAGATCACCCATATTCTGACACAAGCGATCTCTGGACTGAGCACGGCTGGCGCGATCATGATTGCCCAGTATACGGGCGGCTCTCATGAACGGGATCTGGAAGAAACGATCCGCACCCTGTTCTCCCTTTTCCTGATTTCTTCCGTTTTGACAACCGCTGTCATGCTCTTCTTAAATATGCCGATTATCCGGCTCCTCAAAATTCCGGAGGAGGCAGTTGCTCCGACCATGGAATATCTGCAAATTTGCGAAGCCGGTCTTGTGTTTATCTTTTTTTATAACTGCATCAGCGCCATTTTGCAGGCAATGGGGGATTCCCACCACCCGCTGATTTTTGTGGCGATTGCCTGCGGGATCAATGTCGTTCTGGATCTCGTTCTCGTCGTTTGTTTTGGAATGGGGGCTGCCGGCACCGCTGTTGCAACCGTGGCCGCACAGGCAGTAAGCGTCGTGCTGTCAATCAACTTCCTGCGTAAAAACCGGTTTCTGTTTGATTTCCATCCCCGCTCCTTCCGTATCTATCGGGACAAGCTGTCCGCCCTGCTCAGGCTCGGCATACCTTACGCGATCCAACGCGGCGTTGTCTATTGTTCGTTCCTCGCAATTTCCGGCTTGTCCAATGCATACGGTCTCGCCGCTGCCTCGGCCTCCGGTGTTGTGGCTAAGATCAATAACTTTGCGACCATGCCCTTTTCTGCTATCCAGAGCGCCATTGCTACAGTAGCCGGGCAAAACATGGGAGCCGGGAAAATCGAGCGCAGCCGGGCAGCCTTCCGCGCGGGCCTTGCCTGCAACCTGCTGTTCGGGGTCTCACTCTTTATTGCTGCCCAGATCATTCCCGGCCAGATGCTTTCCCTGTTTTCGCCCGACACGGAAATGATTCGCGTTGGCATTGCATTCCTTCGCTATTACAGTCTCGAGTATATTCTCATGCCATTCAACTTCTCGATCCACGCGCTGATGTCTGCCAGCGGGCGGACGATCATTCCTGCGATAGACGGATTGCTTGCTTCTTTCGTCGTCCGCATCCCTCTGGCAGCTTACTTTTCCTCAAGTATGGGATTTCCTGGCATTGCCCTTGGCAGCTCGCTGGCAGTTATTTCGGCATTGATCCCCGCCGCTGTTTTTTACTTCTCCGGTATTTGGAAAAATCCAAAGATCAAATCCAATTCCGACGATCATTAGGAGGATATTATGCGTTATGCTTTGATCGGCTACGGCCGAATTGCCGTAAATCATTTGAAGGCCGTCCGCGAGAACGGCCTGGAGCTGGTCGCTGCCTGCGATCTTGATGCAGGCAAGATCAAAGTCTTGTTTGACCGCGCGGGTATGGACAGCCCAGATGTCCGGCAATACAGCGATCACCGGGTCATGCTGGAAGAAAATGAACTCGACCTGGTAGCCGTTGCCACTGACAGCGGGGAACATGCGAGGATCGCGCTGGACTGCATTCGCCGCGGCGTAAATGTCATCATTGAAAAACCCATTGCCATGAGCATGGCGGATGCACGGCAGATCATTGCCGAAGCGGAGGCACACCGTGTAAAGGTTGCGGTATGTCACCAGAACCGCTTTAATGCCGCAGCTCAGCAAATGCACGCAGCGCGAGAGGCCGGGCGTTTCGGAAAGCTTTCCCATGGCTCTGTCCACATTCGCTGGAACCGGGATAAAGCGTACTACAATCAGGCGCTTTGGCGCGGCCGGTGGGCCAGCGACGGCGGCGCTCTGATGAATCAGTGCATTCATGGGATCGACCTTCTCCTCTGGATGATCGGCAGCCAGGTATCGGAAGTGTATGGGGTTACACGGCGGCAATTTCACCCTTATCTGGAGTGCGAAGACGTCGGACTCGCCGTTCTTACCTTTGCCGACGGAACGGCTGCAACAATAGAGGGAACCGTCAATGTCTATCCAAAAAATTTAGAGGAAACGCTGTATCTTTTCGGTGAAAACGGGACAGCAAAGCTCGGCGGCACTGCTACCAACACCATCGATCTCTGGCAATTCCGTGACAGCACGCCGGAGGATACTGCTTCGGCTCATACCGCGGAGATCGTGCCCAATGTTTACGGAAATGGGCATGCCCGGCTCTATGCCGACATGCTCTGCGCAATTCGGGAAGACCGTCCGCCCCTGGTCGATGCCGCCGCGGGAATGCGCGCGCTCGAAGTTATCCTTGCCATTTATAAAAGCCAGAAAACGGGCAACAAGGTTCAGCTGCCGCTGACCGATTTCGCGTCTACGGACATGGACGGCATGTTCCGCTGAGAAAGGGGAAATCAGGCATGCAGACTCCCGCATCATTCAGCCAATCGATTAATGTCCCTGCTGTCTCCGCCTATGACGTGATCGTTGTCGGCGGCGGCATTGCGGGCTGCGCCGCCGCCCTGGCTGCCGTCCGCGAGGGAAAATCGGTATTGCTTCTTGAGAAGATGACCATGCTCGGCGGCCTCGGCACTGCCGGTCACATCGTGATCTATCTTCCACTGTGCGACGGCTATGGCCGTCAGGTCATCGGCGGCATCGCCGAGGAATTGCTTCTGCTTTCCACAAAGTATTCCTTCCACGATGATGTCGCCCATTGGCGGGAGAACGGGAAACGCTACGAGACCCGCTATGACGGTCCCTCCTATGCCCTTGCGCTGGAGGAACTGCTGGAACAGTCCGGCGTTGCGATCCTTTACGATACCCTCGCCGTGACCCCCATCATGCAGGGCCGCCGCTGTAAGGCGGTCGTCGTGGAAAACAAATCCGGAAGGCGTGCCTATGCCTGCGGCGCCGTCGTGGATGCCAGCGGCGATGCCGAGGTTTTCTCCCGCATTGGGGTTCCCTGCGAATGCGCGGAAAACAACCTCGCAATCTGGTGCTACTGCACCCGGGGCGGAGAAGGCCATATCCTCGAACGCGGCGGCGCAAGAGAGCTTGGACTGAATCTGCTCACGCTTGGCAATATTGACAAGAATGCGCACAGCGATGTGGTACGCCGTCCGTATTTTGGCAGCGACGCGGAGGAAGTCAACCGCTTTGTCCTTGACGGACACAGGCGGCTTCTTGATCTTGCCAAGGAGGATGCTGACCTCGTTCTGGCTTCGCTCCCCTCTATGCCGCAGATCCGTATGGCGCGTCGTATTGAGGGGGCGTACACGCTGACCGAGGCAGATCTGTCTGCTCACTTTGAGGACAACATAGGTGCAACCGGCGACTGGCGTCGGCCCAACCCAGTTTACGAGATTCCCTACCGCACGCTCTATACGCCGGAAGTTGACAATATTCTGGCTGCCGGACGCTGTATTTCCGCCACCGGCGTCGCGTGGGAAGTTACCCGCGTGATTCCGCCTGCCGCCGTAACCGGACAGGCGGCAGGAACGGCCGCGGCAATGCTGGCGGGTAATGCGGCATCTTCCGCGGCGGCATTACCTGTCTGCGAACTGCGTGAAAAGCTGTCCGCCGCCGGCGTTATGCTGGATATAAACTGTAAAGGAGAATAATGGGATGAAAGATTATCTCGTGATCTGCGACCATACGGGGGAAGGCTACGCTCCGGTCTGGGACTACCAGAACTGGCGAATGGCGATGATCCGTGACTGCGAAGCCATGCACCGTGAAAACATCGATACGGTCTCGAAGCACATGGAAACGGATGAAACCTTCACCCTTCTGGAAGGGCAGGCGTGGCTCTATCTCTGCGGCGGAAACGATAGACCCTCCGCATTTTCCAGGTACGCGCTGGAACCCGGCAAAACCTACGTCGTTCGCGCGGGCACGTGGCATTCGACCGTCACCGCACCCGGCTGCAAGATCCTGATCGTGGAAAATGTTGACACGGGGGACGCCAATACGGTCAAGTACAAGATTCCGCTTGGTTCCCTGCCGGAATAACGGAGGAAACCGATGTGAAGACGATACGATTTGGCATTGTCGGCTGCGGTATGATCGCGCGTTATCACGCGCTGGCTATTTCGGATACCGCCCATGCCGTGTTCATCGGCGCATGCAGCCATTCCCGGGCAAGCGCCGAAGCGCTGTGTCATGATTTTTCCGCGCGTGTCTTCTCAGATTACGAAGAAATGCTTACCTGTGACGAGATCGATGTCGTCGTGATCTGCACACCAAGCGGCGACCATTTTGGGCAGGCGCAGGCTGCGCTTCTGCACGGGAAACATGTCGTTATCGAGAAGCCCATGTGCCTGTCTCTGGCTGAAGCGGATACCCTTATTGCCCTTGCCGATAAAAAGGGACGGATGGCCTGCGTCATTTCGCAGACGCGGTTCTCCGATGCCGTGCAGGCGATTCACGCCACCCTTGCTTCCGGATTTGCCGGGAAGTGCATCTCCGCGGCATTGACCATGCGTTATGAACGCCAGCAGCCTTACTACGATCAGGCTGCGTGGCGCGGCACCCGTTCCGGCGACGGCGGCGGAGTGCTGATGAATCAGGGCATTCACGGCATCGATGTGCTGTGCTATCTATTGGGCCAGCCGGCCAGTGTCTGCGGCTATGCGGATACCCTTCTGCGGGATATAGAGGTTGAGGATACCGCTATTGCGGCGGTGAAGTTCAGCAGCGGTGCGCTTGCGTGTATTGACGCCACCGTGTGTTCCAAACCGTCGTTTTCAAAGAAGCTGAATATCTGCACGGAAAGCGGGACGATCATACTGGAGGAGGATGCCATAACCACCTGGACCCTTCCCATTCCCTGCCCGCTTCCCATGGGCTGCTGCAGCGGCTCTTCCGCGGCCGCGGACCCGCGCGGCATCACCCACTGCTACCATGCAGGGGAGTATGAAAACATTATTGCCCACTTGACAGGCGGCGCACCTCTGCTGATTGACGCGCGGCAGGGCAGGATCCCACTGAGCGTGATCCTTGGCGTTTACGAATCCTCCAGAAGCGGAAAGGCGGTTTGTTTGCTGTGAGTGTAACCCATGAACACGAAAAAGCGGCCATTGTAGGCGTTGGGCATGTCGGTTCGGCAATGCACCAGCTCATACCGGACGCTGTACTATACGACCCGATACGTGCGATTGGCTGCCGGGGGGCGGTCAATCGCACACAGTTCGCATTCATATGTGTTCCGACTCCCTCGGCCTCTGACGGCTCCTGCGATACTTCGGCGGTCGAAGAGGTCATTGCGTGGCTGGAAACGCCCTTTATTGTGATCCGCTCTACAGTCAGCGTCGGATTTACGCAGAAAATGCGGGAGAAATATAACAAACGCATTGTTTTCCAGCCGGAATACTACGGAGAAACGCCCAACCACCCTTACGCCGACCTCCGCACACGCAGTTGGATCACACTCGGCGGAGCGGCGGAGGATACGGAGGCTGTCGCCGGTTTTTACCGTGGCGTTTATTCCGGGGACGTTACGATCCTGCAGTCCGATTCCGGGTCGGCGGAACTGGCAAAATATATGACCAACGCCTTTCTCGCGGCAAAAGTTATCTTCTGCAACGAGATGTACGATATTGCCGCCCGCTGCGGCATTTCCTACGAGGAGGCCCGGCGCCTCTGGCTGGCGGATGGCCGCATTGGGGAGAGTCATACGCGGGTATTTCCCGACGACCGCGGATATGGCGGCTCCTGTTTTCCAAAGGACGTTCGCGCCCTGCTCTTCACCGCGCAGTCTGCGGGGCTTTCCCTTTACCAGTTGGAGGGAACACAGCGGCAAAACGCCATCTATCACGAGAACGCAAAAAAGGAGTCTGGTCCCGCATGAGCACCCACGAAGATGCAAGGCCGCAGGGTACGCTCTGGCAGGCACTGACCGTGTTCTTGGTCGTGCTGATTATCTTGATGTACGGCATTCTCTCGCTGAACTCAGGTGCGCACATTCCACTTTTGTGTGCAACAACGATCGTGATTTTGTATGGACATTTTTGCCTCAAAATACCGCTTTCAGAATTAGAAAGCTGCATCGTGGAAGCCGCAAAGGGCGTTCCCTTTCTGATCCTGCTATCCGTCGGGATGCTGATCGCCGCATGGATGCTCTGCGGCACCGTGCCTTACCTTGTTTACATCGGCTTGCGTTCCATTTCGCCGGCTTTGTTCCTCCCGTTGGTACTCATAATATGCGCCATACTTTCCACTGCGACAGGCTCTTCCTGGATGACCTGCGGTATGATCGGTGTCGCTTTCCTCGGAATATCTATGGGTCTTGGCATCCCCTCCGGCATGACTGTTGCGGCTATCGTCAGCGGGTGCTTTTTTGGTGATAAGCAATCGTATTTGTCCGATTTCCCTATTTTTTGTTACAGGCGTGACTGGGGCGGACATGATACGTCACATTCGCTGCACACTTTATACACATGACACGGCACTGCTGACAGCCTGTGGTATTTTTCTGGTATTCGGCTTGGAATTCCGCAATAATGCTGCAGATCTGTCACAAATCAGCATCATCTGCGACGCGCTGAATGAAATCTTTCGGCTTTCTCCGATGCTTCTGCTTCCCGTTGCCGTGCTCGCCGTTGCGTTGGCTTGCCGCTTGAGCGCCATCTACGCACTGACGCTCAGTTCGATTTCTGCCATTCTTCTTGCTGTTTTCCTGCAGGGCTTTTCCTCCGCCGATGTGCTGACGGCTCTGTACCAGGGCGTTTCCATGAAAACGGGAAACGCCCTGGTGAATGAGATTTACAGCCGCGGCGGAATAACAAGTATGACGACAAACATCACCTCGCTTCTCTGCTCCCTGACGCTTGGCGGTGCATTATCGCGCACGGGGGTGATGGTTCGTATTGCGGCAAGCCTGATTTCCATTACACGCACACGTCTGGGTCTGATCCTGGCCAGCTTTGCCGCTTCCTTTATCATCACATTCTGCACGGGCACCCCCATGATCGCCGCGTGATTACAAACAACTCTTTGGGCAACCAATACAATGTGCAGGGGCTTGACCGCGCTGTGCTTTCCTGGACAATTTCCGATGCGGCGACCATCCAGCAGCCGCTCTTTCCGTGGGGGCCTTCCGGGGTGTTCGTACACCAATGCTTTGGAGTTCCTGTTTCACAATTCGCCGGATACTATTTTTATGGAATGGCCACTCCGCTTTTTGGCTTGCTTTGTGCGTTAACCGGCATCGGCTGTTTCAGAACTGTATCCACGCATGAAGCACCTTGTTCTGACGGCAGCAAACAGGGAGAATAAAAGCCAACCGCTTTGCCTCGTACTGCCAGGTGCGCTGAAATGTTATTAAGAACATACGGATAACAGCTTTACTGATTTTTGGAACACCATCCAGCGGAATCCGGTATCTGCACTGCTTCCGGTTGGCAGAAAAAACGACAGCGGGTCGCTGAGAGTTGGTCCAGAAATCCGGTGATGGTGGGCTGCACAGCCTGCCAAGTCCTGTAAAACACAGCCCGGAAGGCAGCGACGCTACCTTCCGGGCGATATCGTTTGCTTACTTGCATTGGCCTTACAGATAACGAAATTGAACACTGGCCGGACACGAGAAATTCTTACCTGTCTTGACTATCCGCCCGCACGGCTTACAGATTCACGCATTGAAACGATTGTTCCCAAAGGTTAAGAAATAATTCCTGCCGGAATGGGGGGCGTAGATTCATGTGCTCAGCCCAATAATGTACCCTACTTCCAACCTATGTCCAACAGCCACCCTGTTATCCCTTTCGAACTTTACAGTTCGTACGGGGCGCATCTTCTTGACAACTTTTCAAATCATCTTGAAAAGTTCAATTTCTTGTGATATAATGTTTTTTGATAATGATATAGCGAACTTTTAAGAAAGGAACCATTATGGATATACATTCTGTCAGACAACAGCTGCGGATGAAAAGCATCTACGATATTCCGCTTCGGGTAACCTACTATGCCCGTGTTTCCTCAGAATCGGATGAACAGCTGAACTCTCTGGGCAACCAGATCAGTTATTACGAGGATTTCATCAGGAAGAACGCTGCGTGGACATTCGTGCCGGGATATATTGACGAGGGACTGTCCGGTATCTCCACCAAGCACCGTGAGAATTTCAATCGCATGGTGGATGATGCAGAAGCCGGTAAATTTGATCTTGTTATCACAAAGGAAATCTCCCGTTTTGCTCGCAATACGCTGGACTCTATCCAGTATACCAGACAGCTCCTGAATGCGGGAGTCGGTGTCTTTTTCCAGAACGACAACATCAATACCTTTGACGAGGACTCCGAGCTTCGTTTGTCCATCATGTCCTCCATCGCACAGGACGAACTGCGGAAGCTCAGTTCCCGTGTGAAATTCGGGCATCAGCAGGCTATCAAGCAGAATGTAGTGCTGGGCAACAGCCGCATCTTTGGATATATCAAAAATGATGGCCGTTTGGTTATAGATGAAGATCAGGCTGTGATGGTTCGGCAGCTGTTTGAACTGTATGCTACTGACGAATACTCCATGAAACAGCTTGAAACACTGTTCTGGGAAAAGGGATACCGTAACCACAACGGCAAGAAAATAGCCCACTCCACCATGTCGGGCATGATCTCCAATCCTAAGTACAAGGGTTACTACGTGGGAAACAAGGTCAAGGTGGTGGATATGTTCACCAAAAAGCAAAAATTCCTCCCGCCGGAGGAATGGGTCATGTTCAAGGATGAAACCGGTGAAATCGTACCGGCTATCGTTTCCGAAGAACTGTGGGAGCAGGCTAATGCCGTACTTCGCAGGAGAAGCGAGGATGTGAAGAACCGTCAGGGTGTCTGTAATCATGCCAACCTTCTGACCGGCAAGCTGTTCTGTACCCATTGTGGTACACCTTACTACCGCCGTGACTCCGTGGACAGGCAGGGGAACAAAAATTCCAAGTGGGTCTGCTCCGGGAAAATCAACAATGGCAAAGACAGCTGTGATTCCATCCCCATTTATGAAAAAGAACTGATTCCTCTGCTCTTTGAGGTGTTCCGTGATACAAAAGAAGCCTCCGCTGCTATGCTGGAAGAATACGAGCGGATGTACCGTGCCATGACCAGCGACGGCAATATTGAGAAGAAAATCGAGTCAGCACAGGCAACCATTGAGCTGACTCTGAAAAAGAAAAGTAAGCTGCTGGAACTTGTTGCTCTGGACAGTATCACCCCCGCTGATTTTAAGTCCATGACGGCACAGTGCAACGCCGACATCAAAGCCGCCGAACAGGAGCTTGCCGAGCTTCGGGAACAGCAGGAGTCCAGCGAGGAGTTCCGCAGCAATATGGAGCGTATCCGCAAGGTGCTTCGGGATGCTGAGCGTGACTGTCAGAACGGCGAGATTACCAAGGAGTTTGTCGATACCTTTATTGATAAAATCTTCGCTACGCCGGAGGGTGACGGCACCATGCGGCTGGACATCAAAATTTTCACCGGTGAAAGCTGTGAAAAGTATCTGCAGAAGCTAAAAAGAAAAGCAAATCTCGAAGGTCGTACGGGTCACACGTTCAAGAAGATGATCGAGGCTTACGAGCAGGGTCTGCAGTAAACGCAAGCAGGGCGCTCCAAAAGAGCGCCCTGCCTTTTCGTTTTTTACATCTGGCTTTTGATCGTGGAGATCAGGATATCCCCCGCTACGACCCGGTCTTCCGCGGCGAAGCCTTCCGCGAAATTGTCGGAATAAAGCACCTGGGCGTTGGGGGGGAATTCGTCGTCCCCTTCCCAGACGAGAATCTGCATCCGGTAGCCGCCGATCAGATCGAACTGGTAGCCCGCGTCCCCGTGAGACAGGGGCAGCGCCTGCATTTTTTCGCAGGCGGCCTTGAACTTTGGCAGACGGGTGCCGAAGGTGAAAGCCGCCCGGGTCAGCACGCGGCCGGTGTAGGGCTTGATGTACATCTCCCCCCAGGGCATCTCCCGGAAGGTCTTCCACTGCCCCTGCCAGACCACGTCCTTGCTTTCCAGCAGATAGCGCAGCAGAAACGTCTGGGCGGGCAGCGGCGGCAGCGTCCCACCGTCCAGGGCGCGGATGGCGTACTCCGGATGGGCAATGGAAAACGCCCTGCCCAGCAGGCCGAGGGTGAATTCCTTCCCGTCCCAGCGGACGTCCGACAGCCTCGCCGTCACGGCGGCGGGGTTCAGGTTGCGGAACAGCTCCGCATAATGGGCAAAGGGGGCTTCTTCTTTGTGGTTTTCTACTTGCATATTCCTTATTCCTTAATCGTGTAGTTCCAGAGGCAGACCGTCGGGATCCCGGAAGAATACATAGTGCCCTCCGTTTGCCTTGTCCTCGTGAATCGGTTCCGTCTCGATGCCCTGTGCGTTCAGCCAGTCCCGAGCCGCCTGAATGTTCGTTACCCGGAAGGCCAAATGCCGTAGACCCAGAGCCTCTGGCAGAGTCAGCCGGGCAGGAGCGTCGGGCTTGACGAACAGCTCCAGTACCAAATTCCCCAGCCGCAGCATCCGCAGATAATCCCGCTGCTCCGGCCTCCAGACTTGGCTCTCCAGAGTGAACCCCAGCTTGTTGACATAAAAATCCAGGGTTCGGGCTTCCTCCGAAGCTATCACCGCCACATGGTGCATTCCCTCCAGCATGTTACGCCTCCTGAATGGAGTGGGGGAACAGCCGCTTGTCCGTATGGGGCAGGAAGCAGGCGGCCACAAAGGAATCCATGTAGCCGGGATAGGTGGAAAGCTCCAGATAGGTCATGTTCGCGGCCACCTCCGCGGTCTTGGCGGCGGCTTCGTCGCTCATGACCATGGCGTAAGCGCCGGACAGGGAGGAATTGCCGATGTAGTGGAACTTTTCCAGCTCCACGTCCGGGAACATGCCGATGTTCACCGCGTTCTTCATGTTGATGCCGGAGCCGATGCCGCCGGCGACAAAGACGTTCTCGATGGCTTCCACGGGCATATCCACACTATGCAGCAGCGTCGCAATGGCGGAGAAAATCGCGCCCTTGGCACGGATGAAGTTGTCGATGTCCACCTCGTTGATGGACACCTCCCGGCCGGTCTCGCTCTCATTTTCAAAGGCAATGACATACCGACCCATGCCGTGATGATCCCGGCGGACGCGCTCGCCCTCCCGGACAAACAGCCCCTTGGCATTGATAATCCCGCAGCGGTACAGCTCGGAAATGATGTCGATGATGCCGCTGCCGCAGATGCCCACGGCTTTCTGATCCGCGTCGCCCACAATGGAAACGGTGGGTTCCATGGTCACCTTGTCGACGGTGCAGGCTTCAATGGCGCCGTCGGTGGCGCGCATACCGCAGGAAATGTCGCCGCCCTCAAAGGCGGGGCCGGCGGAACAGGCACAGCTCACCAGGAAGTCCCGGTTGCCGAAGACGATCTCGCCGTTGGTGCCCAGGTCGATGAACAGGCTCAGCGCGTCGCTGTCCCAGATGCCGGAGGCCAGCGTACCGGCAGTGATGTCGCCGCCTACGTAGGAGCCGATGTTGGGAGCGATGAGTACCGGCGCAAGAGGGTTGGCGGGAAGCTTCAAATCCTGCGCCAGCAGGTCGTTCCACAGGAAAAAGCTGGGAATGTAGGGATCCATCCGAACCGGCTGGGCGTCCACGCCCACCAGCAGATGGTTCATGGTGGTATTCGCGCCCACGCTCATGCGCAGAATGGACGGGCAGGTGACCCCCGCGGACTTGCACAGATTGGCAATGATGGGGTTCAGGGTCTCCTTCAAAATGGCGTCCTGGAGCTTTTTCTTGCCGCCGGGCTTGCCCTGCTCGATGATGCGGTTGATAACGTCCGCGCCGTAGCGAATCTGGCCGTTGCCGGAGGAACCCTTCGCCAGAATCTTGCCTGTGGTCAGATCGGTCAGCACCATGGTGACCGTGGTGGTGCCGATATCGATGGCGCATCCGACGATATGGGTGTCCTCCGGAGCGCAAATCTCCATACAGCGGAAGGTATCGTCCAGAAATTCGCCCTTCACGCACACGTGGAAGCTATTTTCCCGCAGGACATGCGCCAGCTTCACCATGACGCAGAAGGGAATTTCCACTTTTTCCACACCCAGCGCTTCCTCCAGCGCCCAGGTCAGGCGCTCGTTGTCGGGCATGGTGTCGTCCAGGCTCGGCTCGGTCATGGTCAGGTCAACCGCACGGAACCGATTGGTAAAGTGAATGCCGCTTTGCTTCAGCTGGCTCTGGCAGGCGTCGAAAATGGCGACCTCCTGGGGGCTGCTCAAATCGGCGGTTTTCATCCGGGACTGATAGGCGCTGGCAATATCCGGGACAAACACGGTGCAGTCGCCAACGACCTTTGAGCTACAGCTCAGGCGCCACCCTTCAGCATATTCTTCGTCGGAAATATGGCGGCTGGGGTAGGATTCCAATTCCCCCTCCACCAGCTTGATGCGGCACTTGCCGCAGGAGCCGTTGCCGGAGCAGGGAGCGTCGATTGCCACATTGGCACGGCGAGCCAGCTCCAGAAGGTTATCGCCGACGTTGCAATCGACGGCAATGGGCTTGCCGCCTTCGATTTGAAATACGACTTTTGGCATAAGGATAACACCTTTCTTTTTGGGCGAGGCCCTGCCATCCGGCAAAAAACTGCCGAAACTCCCGGACGGAATGATAGCGCCGCCTGAAATTTTATTTTCTTTTCAAGTATAACATAGCTCCCCGCAATTGTCCAGCGAAATCAGTATTTTTTTACCTATATTAAATTTGATATGGCTCATCCCCCCGGCGTCATAACCTGACCGAACGCATGTGCTCCTCAATAGGGGGTGTCATTGCAAGCCAATGCCGCAGCACTGGTGTGGCGATCCGTTTCCCGAAGGCTCTCCTCGTTCAGTAGGGGAAGCCACAAAAAACTACGCCCGGGAAGTTTCCTTCCCGGGCGCAATCTCAATTTCATTACATCAGAGGTTCCATGCCCAGCACCGGGTGACCCTTTTCGGTCAGCCAGTTCAGCAGCTCCTCACAGTCGGTGGTGACGGTCTCGTCGGCGACCATGTCGGTGAAGTTGTCGATGCCGTACAGCTCCTTGGCAGTCTTGTTCAGGCGCTCGGCAACGTCGTCCTTCAGCTCCTTGGGCATCCAGACAATGCGCTCGATGCCGCCCTCGGCAGCGATGAACTTCTTGGAGGAGATGAAGTGACGGCCGTGACCCATGTAGCCGGGGGTCTGGACGCCGCCGCCGGTGCAGGAGGCCAGCTCGCCGAAGGTCATACCGGAAGGAGTCATGCCCTTGTATTCCCGGTTCACAACGATGAAGCCGTTGGACATAGGCTCAATGCCGCAAATGCACTCGAAGCAGCCGCAGGAGGTCATGGGATCCTCCAGGATGGAGTACAGGG
>ERZ857882.873-NODE-873-length-37405-cov-4.690469_pt1 | contig 37405 bp, 38 predicted proteins | sample MGYA00519697_ERZ857882 | MGnify/ENA primary metagenome ERZ857882 (study PRJEB31778, sample SAMEA3449373) | human gut metagenome | biome: human gut; feature: human-associated habitat; material: faeces | place: United Kingdom | collected 2010/2012 ...
GATTAGCATGGCCTTTTATATGCTTGTTTTTTCGGTATGCCATCCAGTATGCCATTGCCGTCCGGCTTGCACTGGCTCACCTGAAATAGCTTCAGACAACTCACTCACCTCTCATCTCGCTGGCAGTGCTCCCGGATTGGTGTCGGGCGATGATGTTGTTCAGCTTATCAATCAGCTCAGGTCGCTTGAATACGATTTGTGCAGTTCCCTTCTGAAAATACTTAATCACAAACATCTCATCCTCATAGTGGTTGCTGTGCCGGTTTTCATGAATATGGTCTCCCAGCCGACGGGTAACGTCAGCGCGGTTGTCGGGAACAGGCTTCCCGTCAAGGATCATCAGCATTCGCTCAAGGTCTGCTAACCGGTCACGCTGTCAGCCATGGTTAAGCCCGAATCCCCACCGGTCGAATTTGACCAGTCCCGTCACAATGATTTTCGCTCCAAACCCGCAGGGCGAATTCGTCTTAAAATTCCAGCTTAATCCTTTGAAAACGTTAATGACGCCACGCTAAAACACCTCACCCTTGTTCAAATGCAGTTGCTTAAAGGTGCTCAGAATATTCGCTTCGCTGACCACCGGAATATCATCCTTTTCTAGGCTGTTGTACCACTGGTTACGGGCCTGAGCGTCCATAATCGACAGCATCCCTGAGCGTTTCATTAAATCCCGCCATTTACCGCGATCGAGATTGCGGGTAATGGCTTTCATCGCTGTTTCAGGCTTCTCCATAAGCCAGCAACCACAGCGAAAATCCTGTTTCATGACCCAGTCCAGGGCGGTTTTTCCGCCGATACTGAGGGTTTGTGTCGAAATATCGTTAATCTGGTGGAGCAATGCTTCAATCTGTGTCAGCGCCGCATTACGTCCGGTGACGATGCGTTCAATACTGGTGGAGCAAATCACATCGGTATGATCGGTTAATACTTCGGGGTTGGTGAGAGTAGGTTCTGACATTATTTATTTCCTTTATACAAAGCAAAGCGCCAGCCGGTGGGGGCTGGCACGTGTATGTGTGTAATGAGTACGGACAGGGAGTTAATCTGTACGGGTCTTTTGCAGACGTTGAAACTGACACAGCTCGCGAACGTCCTGACATGCACGTTCAATCCAGGGAAACAGTACTGCCGAATCTGTTTTATCCTCATCGTTGTCAAAGATAATTCCCGATTCGCAGTCGATATTGTTCGTAAGCGTAAAGCCAATGCCGTCTGTAACTCCTGATCCTTGCAGACTAAATTAGAGCTCCTTCTAAATTAGACGGAGTTCTATTGATGGATAAACCTACAGACTGGCGCTCCGGAACCCGCCGGATATTTTCTAATGAATTTAAACTTCATATGGTTGAACTGGCTTCGAAACCAAATGCCAATGTTGCACAACTGGCCCGGGAACATGGCGTTGATAACAACCTGATTTTTAAATGGCTACGTCTCTGGCAAAGAGAAGGACGTATTTCTCGTAGAATGCCTCCAACTATTCCATTACGGTAAAATGACACTGGAAAATCCTTCACCAGAGCTGCTCACGGTGTTGATCCATGAACTGATCGGGAGGGGAAGATGATCTCACTCCCATCAGGTACCTGTTCTGAAAAACTGCGTCGTGAAGTTGAACAGGCTGAGGCCCTGCTGAATCAACGCCGACAGGACAGCGATCGTTACAGTGGGCGGGAAGACGATCCACAGGTTCCCCGCCAGTTGCGACAGTCGCGCCATCGTCGTCCGTTACCGGCACACATTCCCCGTGAAATACACCGTCTGGAGTCTGAAGAAAGCTGTTGCCCGGAATGTGGCTGTGAGCTGGATTATCTGGGGGAAGTCAGTGCAGAACAACTGGAACTGGTGAGCAGCACCCTGAAAGTGATCCGCACAGAACGGGTAAAAAAGCCTGTACAAAATGTGACTGCATCGTTGAAGCACCGGCGCCGTCCCGCCCGATAGAGCGTGGTATCGCGGACCCCGGATTACTTACCGCGTGTTAACGGAAAAATAGCGAACACCTGCCACTGTATCGTCAGAGTGAAATTTTTGCCCGACAGGGTGCCGAACTGAGCCGTGCATTACTCTCCAACCGTGTTGACGAACTCCTTCCATGGAACGTAGTTCTCACCAATAAATAAGCGTCAATACGGTGCTCCGTTGACGCTTACTGCCTCCTTAACATCCGTCGCTGACCTTCCCCAGTTCACCTGTCTGAACTCATACATACTGAGGAGGCTGCCCGTCTCACTCTTTGTCCTTGCTTGCCGCAAGTTGGCAGAAGTCAGCAACGTGAGCGTGATAGGCGTTGCTGTCCCGGTGTTTTGCATACATGTCAGAACACCTTTGACTGACCCGCACATACGTGTCGCAGACAGTTACTTCTGCACGACCTGTCAGATCATGTAGGCCGTGGTAACGTTTTCAACCCACAGAGGCGGATTAACGGGTTCATGTTCTTCAGCCTTTCAGCACTCAACCTTGAGGATCATCTCGGCTTAGTGATCTCGCCTCAATCCCCGTTGTCAGCGGGTTACATCACCCTGCGGGCAGGCAGCAGGTCACTGCCGCTCAGGTTCACCACAGTCACACCCGGTGGGATTGTTGGGCTTCTCGTCATGAGTTACCTGTTCCATATTCCAGACAGACTCATGGTTCATTTGAGCATCCGTGCTCACCCTGAATTCCGGGCACACCGTAAGTAAAATCAGCCACCCACAACTTTGCCCTGAACTGGCGGTTTACGCGGTCGTCTACGGCAACGGCTTTCCGGCTGACGGTAGTGCGGACCTTTTTACCCCGGAGAACACCGACAAGCCCCATAACCGCCATGAGACGTGCCACAGTGCATCTGACCACTCTGGTACCTTCCCGAAACAACTGACGCCAGACTTTACGCACATCGTATACGCACGGTATCTTTTTCTTCAGGCAGTCATCGCGCTGCGCACGGGCACTGCGTTTATCAGGATGATGTCTCTGCTGCTGACAATGGTAATACGTTGACGGGGCAATATGCAGTTCACTGCATACCGGTCCGACCCCGTACTGCTCACGCAGCTTATCCAGCAGTGGCATTATTTTTTCCAGAGGCGGTCGAACTCCGCCTTCGCAAAATAAGTGGAAGCCTGGCGAAGGATATCGTTACTGCGGCTCAGTTCACGATTTTCACGTTCCAGCTCTTTCAGACGCTGACGTTCAGCGGTGGTGAGCCCACCATCACCGCCCCCGGTATCCCGCTCATGCTGGCGAATCCAGACACGCAGAGTCTCTGGCGTACAGCCAGTCTTTGGAGCAATGGAACAAATTGCCGCCCTTTGTGAGTCATATTCGTCCTGACTTTCCAGAACCATACGAACTGCCCGTTGACGGACTTCGGGGGAAAAACGTGTATTTTTAGTCATCCTGTTTACCTCTTTCTCAGGGAGTTTAGTCTCCAGGATTTCCGGGGCGGTTTAACGTTTATAAAAACTCTGACCATTTAAAATGGCCGGCGGGGTATAAATCCCTATCAATTTAACATTATCTCATTTGACATGGTTAACGCCGTTTATCTATTTGTTGTCCTTTAGCTAGTTCATAGCAACCTAGAAAAATTTATTCGTTGCAATATAAATGCTACTTGCGTAGCGATAAAATTGCCCGTGCGGTTTCAGCACGGTTATAGATCTGCATTTTTTTTATTGCAGCATCCACATCTTCACCGCTTTTCTTATTCAGTTTAATCAGAAACTCAACAGGTAATAGCGAAGCTAAATTTTCAAATTTTGATTCAGACCAAGTGATGGTTGCAACAGCCCCTTCAGTTCGCTTAATCATTAGTTTTTTAAGTAATTCTAAACGCTCTGGCTCAACGGTTATATAACCAATCGGCAGGGTTAATGCACTATCAGAATTAGGTTGACCGTGGTATTGCACCAAAGCAATCACATCAGGAATTAAGAGGATCTCCAAACGATCAAATTTAGCTTCTGAAGTAAGGCCAATACCGGTAGGAAAACGACCTAAGTGCCGCTTACGCTCTTGACGTTTTTCACCTTCATCTGCACTTGGGTGTAAAAGCGAAATGCGAGCAATCTTATCATCGGCATAATTGCCAAGTATATCGCCTAGAGCGCGAGTAAAACGCGAAAGTTGACTACCATTAGCTCCCCACAGTGGTACTTTACTGCTATACCACAGCGCTTTTGGAGCTGTTTTACCGATATAATCACGTAATGCATTATGCAACATACTAATGAACAGCTTAGAATTGTGCGATAAATAAACAGCCCCTAACATGCCAGTAGTCAATGAAGTACCGTAGCCAGTTTTACGTTGTTCACGAGCCTCTATCCAGCCGGAATAGTTGAACTTATAACCATTAGCAAATTGTAGCAACACTTTATCATTTGCTAGTTTACAGAAATCTTCACAGTCGATACCGAATTCATCTAGTTTATGTTCTCCCAAAAAATCTGCGATATGAGCTTCCAGCTCGTTTGAAAGCGGCAGCCGGGTGTTACCTAAATATTCATAGGAACGAGTAAATTTCTGCGGCTCAATGCTCCCAGCAGAAACACCGTAGCTAACCTCTATCTCTATTGGGAGCTGCACCATCTCATGCGAACTACAGCCCATTATCTTATATAATTTAGTCCGTTGACGCTCATACTCGCGGTTGCGGCTGAGCAAAAGATGGTGCCGAAACTGGGAACTAAAAGCCTCTGTTACCGCAGCAGCATCTCCCCCGATCTGATGCCGCGGCAATAACTCTGGCAGTCCAGAAGTAAAACGACGATTTGGTTGCGGTTTACATATCGAAAGAGTTAGTAGATCGAATGCAACTTCCTCCGTACATTCTTGATATTTAACTAAACTTGGCTTCCCACCATTATTAGCTGCATGCTTACGTAGGAATGAGCTAGCCTCAATATGCCCATCAGGATTAATGTTGATCAGTCTGTTAGCCAGCAACCCATCAAGCAATACCTCTCGCTCACGATCAGTTAGACCAAAGTAATTCTGTAACTCGCTGGGATAGAGTTGATCAAAAATCAGCAGCAAGCGACATGCAAACTGTTCAATTCCAGGCATCAGTTTTTCAGTGGTCAAAGCGCAGTTGATCTTGTAACTACGCGCAGGTAGTAAAACGGTAATCAGATTACCCAGACGTGGTTCTGACATTAGTTGTTATCTCCAAGCAGACTTTGACCACACAGGATTTGGTAGTTGGGTTCATCTACTGCAACCTGTTTACTAATAAATTCATGAACGTTTCCAAGTGCTGAATCATTATTGGTCTTTGACCACATACGCCTTGCTCCCAGAATCAATAACCTTTCTTGAGCTCGCGAAATAGCAACGTTTATTCGCGGCGCGTCGCGCAGGAAACCTTGTAGTTTGTTGGGATTATCGCGAACCAGACTGAGGATAATTATCTTGTTTTCCTGGCCCTGATATGAATCAACGGTATCGATCTTGATCAAACCACGTAACGATGCAGCCCATTCAGCCCGACTGATAGCATTGTCAATTTCCTCTTTTTGCTGACGATACATTGTGATTATACCAATAGGATATGGCTGTTCTGTGGTAATAGTTTGCTCAAGCTGTGCAATGCAGCCATCACTCGACAATGACTGCAAAGCCTCTAGCAGTAGCCGGACTTCTCGTTGATTATAGTAACGACCATTACCCTTATGTTCTTCTGCACCTGCTTCATTAGGGCTCGAACTATCGATCCAAGTAACAGTTTTGTTCCAAGGGATTGGTAACTTGGAATACCAATCTGGCGAGACTTTCCTCGATGAATGCAGTTTACCGATATCTTGAGCGTAAAAGCACTCCGATACTAACTCGCCAATTGGTTCTACCATTCGATATTGAGTATCGAGTGTTACGCCGCCTGTTGCTTTAAAAGCACGTTCAAAATCAGACTCGTAAAAGATCCCTTTCCCGAGTTCTAATTTCTTAGAGGCTAACTTAAGATGCTGTTGATGATAGAATGGTGGCAATTGTTTATGATCCCCTACCAACAGCACCCGCTTGCCTGATTGCAGCGCTACCATCAATTCAGCAGCTTGTGCTCGGCCAGCCTCATCAACTATTACCCAATCAAAGCTGGACTCAGCTAGTTCTAGTCGACGATTCCCAACACCAACAAGAGTTCCACAAACCAATCGCTTACTTTTGAACATAAATCGATCAAATCCAGCCTCGCCGCCGCGTAATACATCCATCCACTCTTGGCTCATTTCCAATAGCTGCATAAAACGTTCAAGGTTCTCTGGGTTGTTATAATTGTATTGTATGGCAACTTGCTCAGCCAACTGTCTTATCAAGGTTTCATCATAGACAAGAGTTTTCAGCAAGCTGTCATCGAATATTGAGTTAATAATTTCTTGTGTTCGCAGTTTAAGCTGATTGCTTTGTTCTAATAATTCAGCCAGTCGCTCTTGATGACTAATACTACTACTCTTTATTTGCTCTGCTTTATCCAGCTCACGGCTATATTGGCCATATGTCACCATCAAGGGATTCAGCGTACGATGTAACTGACATAACTGTTGGACTAATAATGGGGCCATCCCTAGGCGCTTTCCTAGGGAGCTAACTCGCAGATCATATTCACGGTGAAATTTATGCTGAATCTGTCGCTGAAGAGCTTTAGTTGCAACACTTAGCATACCCTCATCAATCATAAGTTCATTACCAATACGTACTGTATCCAGTTCCATTCCTTTCGTATGGCAGAGCTCTCGAGCCTTGATGGCTACATTATCAACAGAGGCATGGGATTGTCCGACCAAAAGAATGTTATTCACACCGCAATGTTGATACAGATAGTGAATAAATTTTGAAATAAATGTTGTTTTACCTGTTCCAGGCGGTCCCTGCAGAACTCCAACTGGTCCAAACTCGACCAACTGTTGAAATGCCATTAGCTGCTGTTCATTAAAACGTTGTCCAGGCTGATCATAAAGTACGCGTAATGTCTCCGCAGATGGCCGCGGTTGCATTTGCTGCATGCAGGGTTTCTGGTGGTAATCAAAATACTGTGGCAGATGCTGGATCTCTGCTTTGTTTTCAATTACCCGTTGAAGGGCTCTTTGACGCAACTCTCTTGATGATTTGTCACGGATCGATTCCAATTGTAGCTGGCTGCCGCTACTAATTCGCTTACGAGCAGCATCAAAATCAAAGCGAATAGCCAATAGACTCGGCGTAGTCTCACTTAGCTGCAATTCCCCTAATTGCACTGATTCACGCTTATCTTTAATATAAACAATGATCTTATCATCAAGTTCAAAGCTGAGGTCAGCACCGGATTCCGTAGTATATGGGTAGAGTAAGCAACCACTCGGTGATTCCTGAAAGTCAGTAGAATCGATGTTGACTATATCTCGTAGGTCTACTTCTGTATCAGATAATGCCTGCCATAACTCAATTGGGCTTGACTCACTACTATCGAAGTCATCTTCATCCATCTCTTGATTAGGATTAGCTCGCTCAATGATGGCATCAATTACTGGCTCGAGGTTAAACAGTAGTTCAATAAAAGTATTACGCTGATTAAGTGAGCCACGTTGTAATGAAAGTTGAGTATTAATTTTAGCCTGGGAATATTTACCAGCCTTTATACTTTCTTCGATCGATAATCCTTTTTCATACACTATTCTATTAATAGTGCGATTATCAGGATCTAAGTCTATCAATAGCCGCTCTCCTAGGCCAGTGATGTAACAACGCAATTCATGCGCAAAGCGTGGGTTAGCTGACCAGTTACATTGAAAATAATAGATCCCATCATTTTGTTCTAGAAGCTTCACTTCTTGCGGCCAATCATCTGTGCCCCAGCAAACAGGAATTACCTTATCCTGTGACTCAGACGCCACAACTTGATTAATCTCAGCTTGTTCCGGTGCTCGAATTGACTGCAGCAAAGGATCGAGCGCGATAGGTATACCGTCAACGGTTTGTTTTGCGCGTTCTAGCTCAGCCTGCACCAGTACTGGCATATCTTCACTAAATAGCTCCTCCACCATACGATATACTGCAAAGCAATCTCGCCCAAAAGCATCAGTACTTTCGGGATTCTCTGGCTGGTAGCGATTATCTGCAGTTAATTCATCACTGAATTCAAGCAATCCAATCAGAGTAATTACTGTCTGCTCCCCGACTTGTACCAGCAGTTTCTCTGGGCAAAGATCTCCATGAGGTAACTGCTTTTCATGAAAAGCATGAATGGTGTTGATCAACTTTTCCGCAATTGTAAAACGTTGGGATTGTACTAACACGTTCTCAGCAATAAACTGTGACCACGGTAGGCCATCCACATACTCGCTCACTACATACAGGCCGCCTTGTCCTAATAGTCCATAGGACTGCACCTTAGGAGTTGGCAGATTTATATGCGTAAGCTTATCGATCCGTTGCTTAAAAGCGTGGATACGGCGGTTAACACCAGGTTGTTGAGGGGTCAAAATAACACCATCCCACAATTTTACCTGCAGAGCTTTCCCACCTTGTTCACAGTGATAACTGATGCTGCCAGTCGTAGCAATAGCAGCAAGAGCAGAGTAAACCATAGACAACTGTTCAGGAAGTGGAGGAAACTCAATTAACACACCAACGCTGTTCATCCCTTCGCGAAAGAATTTGTTTTGCTTTAATTCTTGATAAATCTGGTTAGCTTCATCAAATTCTTGGCTATGTTCCTTAGTAGCTGCATTAAACTCATTGAGCATTATGTCCGCACGTGGAAAGCGTTTACTTGGCTCAAGGTTAAGAGCTTGCTCAAACCAGCTATTTAGAATACCGCTAAAAGGATCAGTTAATGGAGGTCTCCATTCAGGCATCTGTCCAAGAGTCAGTAATGATTCACCTGCAAAACAAATACGATAAGCAATTACAGCCAACATGAATACATCTAGGCGATAGGGCTCAACTGCTTCTTCAAAAGCATCTTCGGGCAAAATATATGGAGCACTTTGCAATATCGGACGCAATGACTCTAGGCTATTATGTCCCTCCAGTGAGGCTGTGCCAAAGCCAGTAACGACAATGCTCTTCTGATCCCCTGCGTACCATAGATTGTGCGGGTCAATATCACAATGACTGATACCCAAGCTATGTAATTCCGAGAATGGAGCTAATAATGCACGAACGCGATCAATACGCTCAGATTTACTCCATCCGTCAGCTTCGCTATCTAGAATCTCATCTAATCGGCTAAAACTACGGCGTAACTCATACAGCTCACGGGCATCATCAGTTATATCCTCCTCGGATAGTTCCCTTACAGCACGCAACATATAATCCTGCATAGTTGCGCTGCCATGACGAACTAGGCGACCGACTCGAGTCTCACGCAGAGCTATCTCAGCCCACAATGTTTGCATTGCGTTTGCTACACCCAAGGCATCAAAGTTCCACTGCCGTAGCAGACCTCTGTGTTGACTATTGTCTTTGTGGGTAGCCCTGAATTCGTTGTAGACCATGTGAGGGTGACTAAAGAATGGCTTATCATTCGCAAGATAACCGCTTTCTTTTAGTGGCAAAGGCCTGACTTTTGGGCCTTCAAAGAAGGACTTAATTATAGGTAATGCCTCACCAGAATTTGGTCGAGGCTTTCCCCCTTCAAAAAGATGAAAAAAGTTAGTGCGTTGCACCAGCTTTTCGTAATTTTTTGGGTTACCTATAGTCAAGAATTCATCACGGGTATGAACATAGCGTCTCTCACTTAATGGCAAGTTTTCAGGACCAGCTGTGCCACACAGCACTACATGAGCCTCAACATGCAAAAAGTAACCCAGCTTACGAGATAACTCTTCCTGCAACAAATCTTTTAGTCGCAGTGCATGCTCACGCTTGATCTGATAGGGACTTTTGCCTCGTGACTTACCATTTTGCAGCCACTTCCCCCCTTCAAATGTGATGTTACCATTCCACTCTTTAAGCTCGACTAATAGCAGACGGTCAGCAGTAATAATTAGCATATCGATTTCCATCGACCCTTGGCTATCAGTAACAACTAAGCCAGCATAGCCAAACCAACTATCTGGTAACTGCTTAACCATCATATCAACTGTTTTGGTTTCGCTGCGGTGCAGGCCAGCACCACCTACTATCTGATACTTCACGTTTTCTCCTGCGCCACTAAATTTTTGTTGGTGGTAGTCCAGTAAAAATGGATGTAGTTATCTAAGACAGCGCATAGATTGTGCCTGCCTAACCCTAAAAAGGGTAATTATGAAAAGTAACGCTAGAAATTCTATACCGTTCGCAAAGAAAACACTTTTCAAAAATATATCATCATCTTGAACATGTCACTATAATGGTAAACCCATAAGATGCGAACGCCACATCTTCTTGTGCCACTCAGCAAACAGGCTGTAGCCATACTGACAAAACTTCAGACATGGGCAGGTGAAAATGGTCTGGTCTTTACGGGAGCACATGACCCGCGTAAACCAATCAGCGAAAACACCGTAAATAAGGCCCTTAGGTGCCCTTGAACCACTATATCCAGACAGCCGTTGAGCTTAAGTTAACGTTACCGAGGACGTTGATATTCCCTCGGTGAGAGATAATCAAGGCACCATGAGGATGCTATTCGTTATAGTGTTCGAACGCCTCCGCAAGGTTTTTTACTGCCGTTAACACGTCCGGTTTAGGTATGATACTGATGTAATCGTTCTTCATCGTTTTCACGAACCGTTCTCTCATTCCATTACTCTGAGGGCTACTGACTGCCGTCGTGCAGAGTTCCAGATTCAACTCTCTGGCGAACTGCCGTGTTTAATGAGTTGTATAAGCCGAACCGTTATCGGTCAGCCACTGGATGGGCCATCCCGGTCTATCGCCAAAGCGTTTTTCTATCGCTCCTGACATGACATCCTGCACCGTTGCTTTGCCATAACCTCCCGTGCTTGCGGCCCAGTCTATGGATTCAAGATCGCAACAGTCCAGTGCGAACGTGACACGCAGTTTTTCGTCATCATCACAACCGAACTCAAAGCCATCGTCACACCAGCGTGGGTCGCTTTCCTTCACCGATATTCGGGCCTTTATGTTCCCTCTGCGGTCGTGAAGGTTTGTCATGTTATAACAACAGGTTATTCTCGCTCATTATTCGATAAACGCGATTTGCATTCACGAACTGCAGTCCTTCGTTAAGACTGCTGTCTGAGAATAGCCCGGACACGACGATAGCCATATGTCGGCATATCGCTGATGATATCAAGGATGCGTGCTAACACTTCCGCATCCGCAGCCTCATCACATCTGCGACGACGTTTATCCGGCTTATTACCAGATATTTTCATCCGTTGTGCCAGTTGCGCACGCGACACCTCCAGAATATGGATTACCATGGTTATTCCTTGTCCGTTGGCAACAAGGGCGCATGCGCTATCCATTTTTACGACTGACCATACTCCACTGCTTCTTTGAGGATCTCAAATTCCATGGTTTTTTACCCAGAAAGCGCTGTAACTCTTTTATTTGTTTTATAGCGGCAGCCAGTTCTGAGGCAGGAACGACATCCTCTCCGGCAGCAACAGCAGTGAGACTTCCTTCCAGGTATTGTTTTTTCCACTTAAATAACAGGCCGGGCTGAATACTGTGCAAACGCGCCACATGGGACACCGTCATGCCAGGCTCCATTGTCTGCTGAATAATGTCAATTTTTTCCTGAGGAGTTTTACGTTTACGAAGCCCCTGCCCCAGCAAAGTTCCAGTCATCTCAAAATTAGAACTAGAGTTAGACGTATATCCAAGTCTATCTCTTATTTTAAGATACATCCACTGTCTGGCGTTTCAAGGGGCCGGCTCAAATGTATTAAGAAGTCGAGACTTTCATCAGAAAAGGTGTAATCGCAAGTAATATCCCAGTAAAACCTACTATAACAAATGAAATGCGGAAGCATTTTCCATAAGTCCAAGAAGAACTAATGCCTAAGTTTAGCAAATTACTGCTATTATCTTTAGTGATTATCCTCAGCTTTTCATTGGAAAATTGACATTCAAGATCTTGTAGAGCAATTTCAGCATTTTTTATTAAAATCGACACTCGCTGATCCAATTTCCAGAAAATAAATGAAATAAATGCTACAAACACCCCCATAAGTGAAGTAAATAATACATACTTCCCTCCTTGTTGGAGAGTAACCCCAATGCCAGCAGCAAGAAGTCCTGTTATCGCAATGTAAAAATTGAAAACAGTCATTCTTTGTTGTGCATGCAATTCGAAATATTTCCAGATATGCTCACTTGCACGGCTAAATTCGTCATTCATATATCCACCAGAACTCTTGTCATAAGGTAATTCACTGTACTTCCAGTAAATTAATCTTTGAAAATTCCATATGATTATTTGCGCAACTCATCGATCTAATTTTTTCTTCTCGCTCAATTTATCGATCAACCGGAATAGTTCAGCCTGATATCGGGCATCATGTAATGCATCATGATCACCATATGTCTCAGGTTTGACAACTTTCGCTATTTCACTAGAACGTGTTAATCTCCATGAGGCGTGAGAAACGCCAAAATACATTGATTTTATATCGAGTGCTGCGATGCCGAAAGGATTATCACCTAAATATACATGGAAATAATAATTAATAAAGCTCCAGTCAAATGAAGCATTGAAACCAACAAAAACTACAGTCTCATCTTCCTTTACGACAGAATTAATCCACTCTTTAAATTGAACCATTGCATCAACAGGATCCAAACCATCGACGTGCAACTTCTCCAGCGATAACCCAGTCACTTCCATAGCCGCAGGGATAAAATCTTCAGATATTGGTTTAAGGTAACATGAAAATTGCTTTGATGGTTCAAATGCCACACAAGCACCTATCGATAACATACTGTATTTTCCCGGAATAGGACCTGATGTTTCCACATCAACTGAAACGAAAATTTCTTTATCAGTTCTCATATAGTTCCTGCTTGCAAGAAGTACACCGTAAATCAACAAATGTACCGGAATTGGAGTTGTTTTTTATAGTATATCAGTTGATTAAGAAATGGGGCCTTATATATCTCCCATGACGGGGGAAGGCCTCATTATTTTCAATAATTCCATCAAATCATTAAAACTTAAAGCCCGTTCAGGAAACGCTCTTGACATTGCTGCGGGATAGAGGCGCGTACGGATATCAGAGTATGTCCATGCTGGCAGATGTTCTTTCTCACCAGTTGCCAGCGCTAGTTGACGATATTGACTATCTGACAATCCCATACCTCCAAGATCCATGCGAAAAAGCGATTCTCGTTCTGTGAGCCCGGGGCGAGTAAATTCTTCGACAATCGCTGCTCGCCTACGAAGTGCAGGGTCAAGGACGGATAGTCTATTAGTACATAAAATTACCACAACCCGGCCGCCAAATTTTCGTAGCTCATCCACTCCTTGAATTAAAGTATTTACTGCTACTTTATCTTCATGATGGCTGTGGTTTTGAGAACGGGAAGCTGCAATTGAATCCCCTTCATCAATAATCAGTATTGCTCTGCGATTTTTACCCGCAGCCTCGCACACTTCTGCCCATGCCTGAGTTAGTAGCGTCCCCATCTCCCCCACTTTTCCGGAACCACGGACCCGATTGCTAAGTTTAAAGAGGGCCGAATCTTCAGTGCGAGACTCGCGGACAATACGATTCGCGATGCACTCAGCAGTTGCTGTTTTACCTGTTCCTACATCACCATGAAAAATAACAAGCGGATACTGCTCAGCAACGAGCTTGCAGAGCGGTAAAACGCTCTTATGGTACTTCTTGCTCCAGTCAAGGAGTTGCCCTTGGTTAAGCAGCAGGTTGAGTTGGTTGTGGACACTCTCATAACGACTTTCAAAGCCAAGTAAAATGTTCTCTCGCTCTGTCAGTTCGCGCTGCGGTAAATCAATCACTGAGTCGAAAACACTACTCTTGCTCATTAATTGTAATCCTTACGTTGCATACCATAACCATTGCTGGAATATTCACGACCACCACTTTGGGTCAAACCTGAATGACTGATGTCATCACTACATGGCGACCACGATATTTTCATCTTACCTGAAAGCTTTTGCCTCGCAGCCTGATCGTAGGTACTCCGGTTGTTCACAACAATCCGCAGATAAGCCCCCTGAATTCTCGGCCAACGAGCGTCTCCAGGTCTGTCATTTGCCAATTCTCCGGACTCATTCACATGAAACCGGGTTGCTTTCTGTTCAACGCCATTGCTTATAAGGGTCACATCGACGTAATCCAGATATCCATTTTTTGCTAAGAGTTCTATATCGTGAGCATACTCACGTGCTTTTGATTCAGTTATCGCACCGGTACTGGCGGCAATCATCACTAAGTCAGCTGTGATGCGTCGCATGACTGCTTCAACGTCTATTGTGGTATAAGTCGATGTTTCAGTTGAGGAGTAACTCATGCTGCATCCTCCACTTTAAATGAACGACCAAACAGCTCCTTCCAGATATCATAGTCTCCTTCTACCGACGCAAAATTTGCCGTCGCCCAACTTTTCTCAGCAATCCGGACGATCTCTTTTCGCTCATCCTCGGTAATACGGCTGGTAACGTTGTTCGTATCGCAAACAGGATCCAGTATGACAACTGGATGGGAAAATGCTGGTATAGTGCTATTTTCAGGGAAGGTGATAACTTCTTTTAATCCTGATTCAGCAATGTACAGTAGAAAATCCCGAAATCGCTTCTCCAACGAACCATCTTTTCCATTGACTTCTAGTACATGAGCCATGATTAGTTCTATATGAAATGACTTAAGTGGGCATTCCATGTTGGTACGCCAACGTTTAGCTAAGCGTACTAAAGTACGAAAGTCCGGGTCTTGGTCTTTGCGCTCTTTCACAAATTTGATCTGGCAAGGAGCACAAGTCTCTGTCTTCGAACCATCGATACGGTCAAACTGCCATCCATAGCCTTCTTTGTCCGGATTTTCGATGACGGGAACAATATCAACATCTAATCCAGTCCCGACAAAAGAAACAGTAGCAGCCTTACGTTGAATCTCGAAATCTTCTACAGCTTTGTTGGGATACATTTTAAGTAAGGCTTCGTAAATTTTTTCGCTCAGGCTTGCGAAGGTTTCCTCAGCAACTTTCTCTCCACTAACGTAAAACACAACATCTACATCGACCTGACTGTCTGAGGTTTTGCGTAGAATAGTGTGTTTAGCAAACGAACCAGCTTTGACGACACGTTTTATTGTTATTTTATCCTGATCTTTCAGTTTCTTACGTAACGCTGTAATAAGCCGATCTACTTGGGCATTGTAGGTTTCACGCTTATCCTTAGGCAAACGCAGTACATTGCTGTCGTAGTATCGGATCTGAGTATTAGTGAGTGGCATTCACATCCTTCCGAAGATCATTCATGAAAACTGCAACCATCACCTCAGAAATGACTGAGGTGATGGTTGCACCTTACCGCTCTATAGCGTAGCATTATTATACGATCAGTTTTTATTCTGCGTCTACTTTTTATATTGAGATGTTTTTTATACGCTACCGGGAACTAAGATGCCAGATAACTTTAGAGAAGGGGATAAGCAAGACAGCCAAAAAGGACGGCAAGGTGCGAGATGGGGCCAAGAGCGTCGCCTTGAATTTATTGATTATCGACTTCGATGGGATGGGCAAATCAATCGTAGCAGCCTCACTGATTTTTTCGGCATATCAGTACCTCAAGCTTCGCTGGATCTTAGTGAATATACTAAGTTAGCCCCCGATAATCTTGAGTACGATATGAGTTCCCGAGTTTACCGTTCAACGAAATTGTTTCAGCCAGTTTATATGACCAGCTCTCTGGAATGTTATCTGAATGATTTGCTGCAAGTGGCAATACAACCTGAAATTCATTTTGGAAGCTTTCTGGGCTGGCGCTCACCCGTTGCAGCGGTTCCACGACTGTTACGTAGACTGGACACTGATGTCGTAAGTCAAATATTACGAGCTATACGTGAAAATGAGGCTGTTCATGTTATTTATCAATCCATGAGTGACCCTCAAGGCAGTAAACGAACCTTGACTCCTCATTCATTAGTCCATGATGGTTATCGCTGGCACACAAGAGCATGGTGTCATAAACGTGGTGAATATAGGGACTTTTTATTGTCGCGAATAGTGCAGGCACAAAACGCCGGACCCGATGAAGAGAGAGCTAATGGTGATTTAGCGTGGAATACATTCATCAAAATTATTCTTATAGCGCATCCTGGACTATGCCTTGCTCAACGAAACCTTATTGAGAGAGATTATGCAATGATCGACGGAGAAATCCATCTGGAATGCCGACAAGCTTTGCTGCACTACCTTCTTTTCCAGTTAAATCTTACAGAGACTCAGTCACATCAGGCGCCGGAAGCATTACAGTTAGCATTAAAAAACAAGGATGAAATCTATGCCTTACTTAAACAGTAACAAGTAATACTCCTTTGGGAAGAATTGTGATGACAAATACTAATAATGAGTATGTTCTGATCGCTGGAAGTATCTCCAAAAATACAGAAAAACTTTATATTGATCGAGCACATAGTTTCGTTCGAGCATTGACGAAGAGCATCCTTGATGCAAATGTGGGACTAGTTGTCTATTTGGCAGGAGAACCTGTTAATGAAAATGGGGCTCTCCTGACCTTCGACTGGACGATAGTAAAAGAAGCTGTAGATTTAATGGAGAATTATACGCCAGCCCACCAACTCAAGATCGTCACGTCGCGTTCTGCAATGCGGGAGAAAATGTCTGAAGAGAATCGGATGCTTATTCGTAAACTTCAGGTAGCTAGATTTGCTGATGTCAGCTATCTAGATGATGATCTCATTACTGGAGGAAATATTGGAAGCGAGCAGGTTGATGCTGCCACAGCCATGATTGCATTAGGTGGAGGAAAAGGCGTTTCCGATCGTGCGAGTAAAATGCGTAAAGCCAACCACCCCATATTACCGTTTGACTTGGAGCTTGGGGGAATTTGCGATGACGGAAAAGGTGCTTTAGGCCTACATGCACATTTTTATGCAGAGCCGCTGTCTATGTTCCCTTGCACCGGTGAAGCCGTAAAAAATCAGCTCGACACTTTATCGTTACAGGAACCTTACTATGGACTGGAACGACTTTCAGAAATCGCAGTTGAATTGCTTAAAGCTGAATGGGCTGCACAACAGTTGCTGCATACTCCAAGTGTGTTGATTTTGACAGCTCTACCCGTTGAACTTGCTGCAGCCAAGAAAGTATTTGGCATAGCTGATGATGAATCTCCGCGGCTCACATCAAATGGAATACATTTCTGGTCCACATCCATACAACGCTCAGATGGCCCAGTAACTGGCATAGTGGCGTCTTTCGCTAGTGCTGGAAATGTGAATGCTTCAGCTATTACTACCATGTTGTTGTCGGAATTCAAACCCCAAAAAGTCTTGATGATGGGGATTGCGGCGGGGTTGAGAGAAAAAATGGTGCTAGGTGAAGTCATTATTTCTGAGCGTGTCATTTATTATGAAAGTGCAGCCGCATTAGAAGGTGGGAAGTTTGCTCCTCGGCCTGAAATATTATGTCTCCATATGCCAACTAAACAAAACCTCAATACTTACCTTGCAACAACGTCACTATCCGCACGTCTTGGCGAACGGGCACAGGCTATAGGACTCGAAATGCCTGTAAATTCGCAGGCTGGAGACGTAGCTGCTGGGATAATTGTTTCTTCAGCCACTATCGCATCAGGAGAGCTTCTTATCCGCGATCCTGCTTTACTAGAACGTTTCAGGTCGCTTCATGACAAAGCCTGTGTTGCCGAAATGGAAGCCTATGGGGTATTTGATGCCTGCGAAAAGCAGGGGGTTCCTGCGCTTATTGTGAGAGGGATTAGTGATTTTGGCGACAGCACAAAAGACGACGCTTTCCATTCAATTGCTTCAGTAGCGGCTGCTATTATCACAGCTGATTATCTACAGCATGGATGGATACGTGCATGAATTTATGTGTTTTGTAGACTAGAGTTTGATTGCTTGGATATTCGTTTTAAATACAATCCACTCCGAATATCCAAGCCCCACTTAAGGAAAAAAGCCCTTAGAAAAGTTCGTCCTTTCGTAAGCGTAAACTGACCGCCATATGTAGCCATTAGACAAGAATTGGTAACTTAGACGCCCATCTGATATGAACTGCGCCCCAGATCCTGGACAACTTATGCTGCCTGACTCAATCGATATTGTACCGGGCTAAGACCGCCAAGTTTTTCCTTTATCCTCAGTCGATTATAATAGTTTATGTAATCGATGATGTCTCGCTTTAAGTCCTCCACATTTTTATATTCATTGAGGTAATAAAATTCTGATTTCAATGTTCCCAAAAAGCTCTCTATAACTGCATTATCAAGACAATTTCCCCGGCGAGACATACTCTGGACTATACCGCTATCCTTTAACCATCGTTGCCACCGGGACATCTGATATTGCCAGCCTTGATCGCTGTGCAATATGGGGGGGTCATCTTTCGACAGCTGTTTCAGCGCATCCGTAAGCATAGTCTGCACCATTGAAGGTTGAGGGTGAGTAGCGAGGTTATAGGAAATTATTTCTCCATTATAAAGATCCATGATGGGCGACAAATACAGCTTCTTGCCATTCACTTTAAATTCAGTGACATCTGTAACCCACTTCTTGTTGGGGCGTTTTGCATCAAAATTGCGTTTCAGGAGATTATCGCAAATTCGTCCTTGTTCTCCTTTATATGAACGGTATTTTTTAACGCGGATCAGGCTGCTAATACCCAGTTCCTTCATCAGTTCTTTGACGGTTTTACCATTAAGTAAAACCCCCTCATTACGACATGCCAGCCTGATGCGTCTGTAATCATAGCGGCCTTTGTGCTGGTGATAAATTTTCAGCACAAGCGCTCTGGCAGACTGATACCGGTCAGGAGCAGCAAGCCGTCTGACATGATAGTAAAATGTACTCTGGGGCAGCCCGGAAACAATTAACAATCGAGACAATGACCATTCCTGCCTTAGTTCATTCACAATGCTCACTTTTTCCTGAACGTTGAGCATGTTTTCTGTTGAACCAAGGCTTTCAGCTTTTTTAAGTAGGCATTCTCGACCCTGAGTTGTTCAAGTTCTTCTCTTTCATCTTTGGTTAATGTTGGTAGTGGTGGTGCTGAAATGGCGCTTTTGTCCGGCACAGGAATACTCTTTTTATTTTTTCGGATGAAAGCATCTTCGCCATATTTTCTATATTTTTCAAGCCAGTTGCATACAGTACCAAAGGCTGGTATTCCGTGCTTTACCGCTACTTCACGAACAGAAAAACAGTCATCCACGACTTCTTTTACTACTGTGAGTTTTAACTCAGCAGAATAGCGTCCTTTTTTACCCGTAAGTATGCTTATCCCATGTTCCCGATAGGCATAAGCCCATTTTCTTACTGTGCAGGGACTGATACCGTACATCCTTGCTACAGATTTCAGACTCAACTCTCCCTCCAGGTACTTTTCTGATACTACCTTTTTGAACTCCAATGAAAACTTTTCCATGCATCCTCAGTTTTTGGTCTAGTGTCTAACCTTTGGGGCGCACTTCATTTTTTAATGGACACTATCGTATGGAATACCGGACCTGGATCACTGAAGCTTTACTTCTTCACTTTGAAGAACATTTACCACGGATTGTGGCCGGACGTCGCCTGGGCGTACCAAAATCAACAGTTTGTGGTATGTTCGTGCGCTTCCGCAAAGCTGGCCTTTCATGGCCTCTGCCCGCAGGTATGTCGGAGCGAGAACTTGATACGGGAGTGCCTCCACAGTACCTGTCGTACTTACTGAAAACACCGTTATGTCCGAAGTCCCGGTGGTAAAAAACGTCCCCAGCGGCCTAATTTTCCTTATGAGTTTAAAATCGCCTTAGTGGAGCAGTCACTGCAGCCCGGAGCCTGTGTGGCGCAGATCGCCCGTGAAAACGGAATCAACGATAACCTGCTCTTCAACTGGCGCCATCAATACCGGAAAGGTGGCCTGCGGCCTTCCGGAAAAAATATGCCTGCACTGCTTCCTGTCAGCGCCAGCGCAAAAACCGTAAGCGTATAAATCGTCTTGTGGAACTCTGGCCTGAGTTATTCAACCGGGAAAAACCAAAACCGCTTAAAGTGGGGATAACTAACGACCTGATACAGGATATCGCCATCAGAGAACTGGCGTTTGGCGCAGGTGCATTACGCGCGGCAGTAGCGTCTTATGTGCAGTCTCCGCGCTATTACCGTGCGTTAATGGCTGGCGACGCCCGTTATGACCTGAAGGGGCAGCCGTGCGGGGAAGTGACCCACAGGAACAGAAAGAGGCAGAGACCCGGCTAATGGTGCTGAATGACCGACAAAAAGCCAGAAAACCTCGTTGACTACACAACTGCGCTGATTCACTGAGCTGTAATCAATGTACAGCGCTGTACCGGACGATGGGTCATGGCGGTCACAACCGGTAACCCCAGAGACAATGCGACTGTTTTTAACGCAACATACTAGCCAGATGTATCACCCCGGGCGACCTGAAAACGCTTTTCCACCCGGCATTGTCCGCCAGCGCTTATCACCTTCCAGGTCTGTTGCAATAAATCCACCCGTTGCGAACATTCTTCATCAACCGTGGCACTGGCCCGCGGATGGCAAATGCTCGTCTGGCTGAGCAGCAACAGGCATCGTATTGTTGCTCCTCCATGTTGTTCCCGCAACCAGCGTAATACCACCGGCAAGGATGGACTGGCCGTGTGATTACGCTCAGTAATACGTTCGTGCACCTGTCGGTAAAAGGAAGTACAGAATGCCTGAATCTGTTGCCCGTTGATTCCGTCTGTCGAATGGAGTGTGAAGTAAAATGCCAGCAGATGCGGCCAGTGGTCCACCGCCTGCTGAATAAAACGCCGGATTTCCCCTGGCTCTGAAAGTAATGCTTCGGTTATTTGCACGAAATGTTCCTTTTCTAATTTTACTGAACCGGTGCAGACACGCAGGTAAACAGGCCAACACCGGTGCAATGCCAGTTACAGACAATAAAAATGGAATGACGAACAGGTCAGGAAAGGACGATAGTCAGCTGGCTGACCAGAGGGTGTCATCAGAAAGATGAGCGGGAGTTGTCAGCGCCAGCACCAGGGACAGGGCTGATTTCCACAATACCAGTGCTGGCATTTTGCACATTGCCAGCGTGTCGGCATTACAACACGTTTCATGCTGCTGCCCCCCGTGACTCCTCTATTCGCTGCTGCATCCACTGCTCCACTTCACTTTTGTACCAGCGGCTGCTGCGCCCCAGTTTGATGGGTTTCGGGAAATGACCTTCACTGATCAGCTTGTAAAACCATTTGTCGGTCATACCGGTGAAACTGGTGATGTAGTTCATGTCGATCAGGGGATCGTTAGCACGCAGCCGCACGCTGTCGTGGCTTGTTGTAATCAACATGGTCAGAATGTCCTCAGTGAGATTTATGAAGAATGTGAGAATGCGGGAGAATCTGCTGAACTGTGCTTTCAGAACGGCCCTGCAGATCCGGGATACCCGGGATTACCGGCGAGGCAACGGGCCTCCGGATCGCACACATCACGACGAGCGCGGGCGAAATCACTGAATGCCCATATCAGCGCCTGAAATATCTCTTCGCAGTCCGGTGAACGACTGTCCAGCACCACATCCCGGGTGATCTGCTTCTGGTACGGCTTTGCTTCACCTGGTGACGCGAAGCCCAGCACGTTACTCCAGGCATCCAGAATCAACCGATCCAGTTCGGGGCCGTCGAAATACTCCTGTCTGACACACAGCACCACGTGGTATTCCGGCTTTTCAGGGTGACGGGTCAGGAGCCAGCAGAGGTCACGCCCGGGCGTTGCATTCATCAGCGCGCTGACGGTTTCAATAAAGTCCATCCCGAACCAGGTTCTGCTGCAACGGAAGGTGTTGTCATGTTCCCACGGCAGACGAAGCAGGATCCGCCGTACCCGGGAGCCGGACTGCTCACGCAGCGCACGCTCAAGAACGCCGATGACTTTGCTCTGATAAGATGGCCAGAAGGGTGCCAGGCTATAATCGAAATAAGGGATAGCATTCATAAGATATGCTCCGTTATGCGCAGCCCACAGCGCGTCCTGCCCGTAGATGGATGAGCTGACGTGTTATGGTTTGCAGATGGGGTTGATGGAATACGTGAAGAACCGAAACTGAACGGGAAGATCAGGTCACCGACAAGGGGCGAACACCGGATACCGGTTCAGGATGAATGATCTCCGTTGACTTCGGTTCACATTATTAAGCAGGGCGGTAGATTTTTACCGACGGAGTGTTTCCAGGAGCGGAGGCTCAGGCCTTAAGCTTCAGAAGTGAGGCTTACGAGGACGCCCTGCAGCAGGACGTTCAGGAACTTCATTGCAGCCGTAGGCACACAGCCCGTCTTTTTGTTCTTCTTTCGCCAGATAATGCAGGGCACCGCGAATATTATCGATGCTTTCAGGCTCGTTATGGCGCACAGGAATGTTGATGTTGTATGCATAATGCGGCTGATATGTACAGCGGTGTGCCGAACCGCTGTTATGCGTAATAGACCGCCAGCATTCCGTAATCCGCTCCGCACTGGGATATATTTTTTTAACCCTCTGACGATCGATCCAGAAAACCGCATGCGCATGAAAACCATGATCAACCGTCCATTCAATCACCCAGAAGAAGCCAACAATATTTTCAAACTGTTCAACCTGCTCCAGCAGCATACGCAACTGCAATTCAAGCCGGCGATGATCAGGTTGTAAGAAATCAGGCGTCTCTTTCCTGTAGAAGAAATCCATGCGTAAGGCCCGCAGGCAGGAATAGCGTGCGACCAACTGATCGATGTGATGGTCAAGTAAAGCGGTAAAAAACCAGTTTGGTGTGTAAGATTTAAGCATGTTGATGACTCCTGAAAGTTAATGATGTTTTAAGCTCTGTGAGCGAATTAATGCTTTCGCTCATAATCAGATCTAAAACGGTAATAACTTACAGATGGTATTTATCAGGCATGCTGTAGCAGAATGGATACGACGGGTTATTAACGATACGCAGCATTATGCAGAAAGAAATGGATTATCTGATGGTATTTGCTAAAGAGATGAGATAAACGAGTAGCGAATAAAATACAGAATCAATAAACATCACGAAATACTGCAAAACACGCGATAAAAACCCACATTCAGAAGTTCAAGAAACATATTACGACTAATCACCATCATAAACTACAAACTTGCTCTCAGTGGTTCTAAAAACCGTGCACAAGGCCAACGCAATAAACTTATACGCACTCATTTAATCTGTTCTTAAGGACATGAACGTTAACAGCACACATTACCAGAGTAAAAAACACCACTGACATGATTTTTACCCTGCATCTTAAACAATACAACCCGAAACAAACATAATCAGGAATTCACTCTGTTGATTCTGTTGTTTACCCTGCTCGGTTAATCGTTACAGAATCATGGATACCTTATCAAAGGGTAAGCATTCGGCTAATCAGTGATGACAGAAGTATTGATATTTACCAGAATGGTTAAAACATATCAGATAAACAATCATTGTTAAGTAAATACAGCTCATGATGGATAAAATTAAAATAAATTATTATTTTACTGAAAACAGGAACAGATGGATATCAGCAATAGCGTAGTAGAGAATAACCTATCTGAACATCATATGAGTTACAGTAATTATGATTGAATGAAAGGGAAGTGGATATTGTGATAATGGTGACAAAAAAATATTCGAGAAGGACATGAGTGAATATAATTAGCTGAGGGTAAGAGTAATGGAATGTGTAAAGATAGAGTGAATATAATCGTAAAGATTGAGGTCATGTAAAAAAGAGAGTAAGTATAATAATAATAGTAATAAACCTAAATTAAAGGGAGTGTTAGAAATTCTGTGTCATTCCAGTAATATACAACCAAAAAGGAATGACACATGTCCCAACCCTTCGATTTCGATAAATCGCTTAAGGCACTCCAGTCCGGCCAAGCATTAACCGGCAAGGATGGTATCCTAACGCCATTAATCAAACAGTTAACAGAAACCGCTCTGGCCGCTGAACTCGACTCCCATCTGGCTCAGGATGTTGAAGTCAATCGTAAAAATGGTTCCGGAAAAAAGACCATTAAAGCCCCGACTGGCAGCTTTGAACTGGCAACTCCACGTGATCGTAATGGTTCTTTTGAACCCCAACTGGTGAAGAAGCACCAGACCACGCTGTCTGATGAGCTCGAGCGCAAGATCATTCGCCTGTTCGCGCTGGGGATGAGCTACCAGGATATCAGCCGGGAGATCGAAGATTTATATGCCTTCAGTGTTTCCACGGCTACCATCAGTGCGGTTACCGATAAAGTCATTCCTGAGTTAAAACAGTGGCAGCAGCGCCCGCTGGAGAAGGTTTATCCCTTCGTCTGGCTGGACGCCATTCACTATAAAATCCGCGAAGATGGGTGTTATCAGAGCAAGGCAGTTTATACCGTACTGGCACTGAATCTGGAAGGCAAAAAAGAAGTCCTGGGCCTGTATTTGTCGGAAAGCGAAGGCGCTAACTTCTGGCTGTCAGTATTAAGTGATCTGCAAAACCGTGGCGTTGAAGACATTCTGATTGCCTGCGTGGATGGGCTGACCGGCTTCCCTGAAGCGATAAACAGCATTTATCCGCAGACAGAGGTACAGTTGTGCGTCATTCACCAGATACGTAACTCGATTAAATATGTGGCGTCAAAACACCATAAAGCGTTCATGGCCGACCTGAAGCCAGTGTATCGTGCGGTGTCAAAAGAAGCAGCGGAAACGGCGCTGGATGAGCTGGAAGCGAAACGGGGGCAGCAATATCCGGTGGTGCTCCAGTCCTGGCGCCGCAAGTGGGAAAATCTGTCAGCGTACTTCCGCTATCCGGCGAATATCCGCAAGGTGATCTACACAACCAACGCGATAGAATCAGTCCACCGCCAGTTCAGGAAACTGACCAAAACCTAAAGGTGCTTTCCCGAATGAAAACAGCCTGTTGAAGCTACTTTATCTGGGACTGATGAACGCACAGGAGAAATGGACAATGCCCATCCAAAGCTGGAATTTGACATTGTCGCAGTTAGCCATTTATTTTGAAGGGCGGCTGAATAATGTGATGACGCTGTAGAGTTTTTAACGTGACACAGAATTCTGAACGCTCTCAAATTAAAATCATCGATATTTAACAAGTTTAAATTATTAAGATTATTTTAATCAAGATTAAAAGCATTACAACCTGGAAACTGACATTACTGATTACTACACTGGTACCTGAGGCTCACGGCCTCAGGTTATCTTTATATACTCTCAGAAGGATACTCTTACATTAGCCCAATAACGGCGTCCTTCATCGACCTGCCAGTTACCATCAATGGTATCGATATCCTCGCTCTTTCTGTCTGTGACGTTAAGAACGGCAAAATTAATCAGCGTGTCTGGCAGAATCTGGTAATTTAGACCAATATCCATAGATGTGAATCCATTACGAACGCGGGGAACCTTAGCACCATTTCTTTGTGCTGCCCAGATTTGTTTTCCCGTATAATTCAGAGATGAATAAAATGTAATATCCTGAGTGTAATCCCATTCCAGTTTTGCATTGGCTGCATGTCTGGGAGTTCTTTCCAGAGGTTCCCCTTTCAGCGACTTGCCATTGAGACTTTCGTCATCACTTTTTCGACGAGAGTCAGTAAATGTATAGTTTGCAGATACATGCCATTTATCATACACAGGAATCTGAGTTGCAAGCTCCACCCCTCTGATATTTGCCTCACCTACATTATCATAAATAAAAGTGTTTAACCCGGTGACTGGATCTTTTGTACCTATATCGTAACTGGTCAACTTATTTTTAAAATCAGTATTAAACAGCGTCGCGCTCGCCGAAAAACCACTATCATTACTATAAATAATACCGATCTCTTCGGTTACACTGGTCTCCGGTTTCAGGTCCCTGTTTCCATACATAATAGAGGCACCACCCTGCGTCAGTGTTCCAAATCCAGGACTCACCTCACGAATTGAAGGAGCCCGAAATGCTTTTGCGATCCCCCCTTTGAGTGTGAGATTATCGGTCAGGTTATAAACAGCGTACAATCTTGGATTCCAGTAACTGCCATAGATTTCATGATCATCGAGACGCAGTCCTCCAGTCAGGGCGAGAGAATCCGTTGCTGCATATTCATTTTCTATAAAAACAGCTTTCTGTTTAATTGAAACAGACTGTGTTTCTGTCGTTTTTTTACCCGTGGCTGAGTCATCACGGAGCTCTGCATGCTGAAATTGACCTCCGATGGTCAGTACATTTTCCGGCAGAAATGCCGTCACTTTTGCATCTATGATTGTGTTGGTTATTTCCGGTTTTCTTGACTCGTAATTAAGATCCCAATGATTATATTTATCTTTTTTACCTGATTTAACCTCACGAATAACTTTCTCCTGATAAACAGCAATTTCAGGATGCAGTATTTCGCCCTGGGCATTCCATGCTGCTACCCAGTGACTACGTGAATTATGCGTTTCTCTTTTACTGTTTGGTTGTTTAAGATTTCCCCGCATAGTCCAGGCATCGAGAGACTCACCAGGTGTTAATGTATGCACCTGGTTATTTTTTCCATATTCAAAAACAAACTTCTGGCTTTCAGTCGGAGTAAACTGGAGCGTTGCCGTTATATTCTTATTATCTTTTGCCGGTGTTCCCTGAGAGATACTATCTTCCTTGCGATAGTTCATTCCTCCATATAACTGAAGACCAAGTTTATCCTTAATCAATGGGCCTGACAGATAGAAGTCATTTGTGGTTGAGTTACCAAATTTCCCATGTTCCTGAATAATCCCCCCAAGTCCAAGTACGCCATCCCATGTTTGGTTATTAACTGGTTTGGTTATGATATTAATGACCCCTCCGATGGCATCAGAACCATACAGGGAAGACATAGGGCCACGGATCACTTCAATGCGTTCAATTGCTTCCACAGGAGGGATAAATCCGGCTTCAAAACCGCCGCTGCCGTTTGGTCTGGATTCCCGACCGCTCTGACGTCGTCCATCGACCAGAATCAGCGTGTAATCGCCACTTAGACCACGTATACTGATATCCGGTTTTTCATTCCCACCAGTGATACTAATCCCTTCAACATCTTTTACTGCATCGACCAGATCTGAAACCGGTTTTTTTTGCAGTTGTTCTGAAGTAATGACTGAGACACTGGCCGGGGCATTTCTGAGCTGCTGAGTGAACCCGGAGGCAGTAACAACAAGCGTATCTTCTTTTTTATCAGAACTGGCATAACCTGATGATATAACTGCAGAACACATCACGGCAATGCCCGGAGCAATGATATATTTGTTCTTCATAAATTTCCCTTTGCCAAAGGCGTAATGATAATGATTTGCGTTAGCAAAGAGGGAATTTACAATGAACAGAAAAGAAGGTAAATCACATTTCGCTCATTCAGTTAACATTTTCGAATAATTTCCTGAACATGCCCGACTTGATGAGAACAGCAGAACAGCCCCTTTCTCCGGGGAACTCTTTACTGCATAATTTATAGTCCTGTCGAAGATGTAAGCTCTTTCATCTGGATATCTCCATCAACAACATTCCAGTAGAGCACACGAGAGCGACAGGGGACTGGCGTTATTTATTACGGTATGCTTATCTGATTTGGTAGAAAATAAAAATGGGCGACTGACCAGATATGGGAGTCTCCGGTCAGTCATTCGCTTGTAGATGCAGGACATAAGCGAACCAGGGCCCACTGCTTGTGCGCAAAAGCAAGGAGAGTTTACCCTGGCAGATTGAGTTACACCAGATCATCACCTCACTGACCAGTCAGAAATTCCGACTCATCTTCCACCACTAAACCTGCTCCATCCCAGTCCTGAACCTTCCCTCGCCAGCAGCCAGGATCGTACGGTTCACCACCATCCTCTTCAGTGAATGGCCGTAAGTGAGCAGCACCAAAATAAATCGGTACTTCTAATAACAGATAGTGAAAGCGTAAGGTGAAATATGAACATGAGAATGGAAGCAGATACATGACTTCAGGACGACTTTTTCAGAAAACGAGCTAAGGGCGTTGGCTGACGCCCTTACTGTGGCATAAGCTCAGGCACCGGATGCCGTTTTACAGGCTTCTCCTGCCATCCAGTAGACGTCCCGGCCCACGACTGCAACCATAATTACGTTGCCCGGAACCGTTATGCAACTTCGTTTCATATTTTACGAGATAACTGGCTCTGTTCCAGGCTTTCTGCAGCGCTTCCACATCACCACGCTTGATCCAGAGAACAGCGGCTTCACCCGGCTTTTTGTCTGAAGCCTTCCTGGTATCAGAACATCCACCCGACAAAGGCGTGTCATCGGAAGAAGGGCGAGCATCAGACGATGCTGGTTTACGGGAAGGCGTCCACCTGGAAAAATGGACCAGGCCATCGCCTTGCCAGGGCTCAAGATGCAGGGCGCTGCACCATGCCTCCTGGATCATCGTCGCCAGCGAAGACGGTTCGCTGAAATCCCCGAGCGAGCACCAGGTATCTTTGTTGAGCAGTAATATCACGTGATAATGTTTCCTGCCATACATCTTGCCGAACTCCCGGCACCAGAAATAACGCAGACTGGTTGCATGCACACGCTTGTTGGCACGTCGTTTTTTCCGCTGGTAAGCCTGAATTTTTGCTTTCAGGGATTCGAAAAAACGGGAAATCACCGCTGAATCCGGATCGGGATCCATGATGGTGGCAGGCATATACTCAGGAAACCGTAAATCCACCCGGATGAACGAGACGGCACGGTGCTGCGCCAGGGCACTGTCGAGCAGGCTGTCAAAACGGGATAACCAGTAAGCATTGTGTATTGGTTGGTTCATGATGAGAGATCTCCATTGATTTGGATTGACTTCACATCATTCATCACCGCGGTAAAACTTTACCGCATCCCACCATTGCGCAACGCCAATCGCGAATGAATCCCCCACGAACGCAAAGACAAAACCTGCATGCAGGGTAAAAACACACAACAACAGCGAATGGATTTAAAAACGACAAAGTCAGAAGGGAAACGAATCAACAAAACACCAGAAACGCAATCAGAACGCTTCCTGGCAATGCGAATAACAACAACACCAAAACCTGCAGCTTAACCACATCACTCAATCACGGATGCGAAATGACACGCTTAAAACCTGTTTACAGATAACGTCGTAACAAAATCATCCCCATCAGAATCGATTTTCCATTCCTGAAAGCGTTACTTTTCAACACACCATAAACGCTTAACCACCGATAACGTAAACCTCATCTGAATCAAAACACCAAAACCAATCATCACACTTTCTCAATGCAAGAAGAAACTCCACATCATGACGAAAACAATGACCTTACACGGAGAAGCAAAACATCAGGAATCGTTAATGCATACCTCAGGCTGATCGTTATCAAAACATCCAGAAAGTGGTTTAACAGAATCGTCAAAAACGCATAGTAAATCGCATCAGGATGTCTGTGGTTAACGACAAACGCACTAAAGCCAGGAAAGGCTCAAAGCCACTTCATGAAACCGAAGACTGATTGTTTAAGGGGCTTTCCCTGTTTTGGTGGCTGTTGTAGAATTTTGCCGCTTACCTGACAACAGGAGGAAACCATTTGAATCATGCTGCTGTTGTCATCAGAGATTACACTTCTGCTTTTCCTGACCCCATATCCATAAAGAAAGCCAGTACTGCCGTTATCAGCCATTGTGATCTTGAATATCGCTGCTGGGTATGGATAACGCTTCCCTCCGGCAAAGCCGGATGGGCACCACAACAAATATTTTCCCCCCTGAGCGCCAACGAAGTCATCTGCCTTGAAGACTATACAGCGCATGAATTATCAGTCAGAGCCAGCGAGAAAATTACTGTTATTAAGTCTCTTAATGGCTGGTACTGGGCGCTCAGACACTCAGGAGAATCAGGCTGGGTGCCAGAAGAATGTGTAAATATTCTGGATGTCTGATTTTCAATCCCGTCTGCTCTTATGGACGAAAAATCGCATTCTGAATCTATACGGACCGTGGCAGGTTGCATCCCTTTCCCTTGATGAAAATGCAGGTTCCGTTGCTGTCACCGTCGGAATCGCTGAAATCACTCTGCTGTCCTGGCCTGTTCACGATCACCGACATCGCAAATAGCACCATCTTGATACCTGCCAGTTCATGACATTAGTCGAAGCTGATGTCCCCCGAGTTATGTGTGCTTGGAGCATGGCTGCCAGACGCTGCGGGAGCGTGGGCAGGCCCGCGATCGCGACATGCTGCTGTTCGAATCGTTCGTGCTCTCATGGCTAAAAATCAGCACCTTTGGTGTGGTCAGGAAACAACTTAATCTCAGCTGGAATGCTGATCGCGACGGACGGGCACTGGCATTCGGAACAGAAAGTCTCTTGCCTGTTATCTGCGCACGCTCACTGACAGTCAGTGACTGGCCGTCAAAACACTTTCGATGCACATGAATGCAGGCTATTTAAGAGCAACGCGCATCCGCTTACTTAGCAGTTGACAAAATCACCTTCGATCGCTTCCATGCGGCAAAGTAACCGGGCGAAATCATGGATAAAAACCGCCAGAATGAACATCCCCGACTTCCTGTTAAAAGCCGTCGTCAGACAAAAGGTACCCGCTTCCGGTGGCAGTACAGCAAAAAATGGATGACGGAATCCCGGCAGGAAAAAATGACGTGGCTGCGGGAACAGATGCAACAGACAAACCAAGGCTGGAGGCTGAAGGAACTGGCAAAAGATATCAGGGATCGCCCCTTGAGCGAAGAACGCAGAATTGACTGCCTGCAATGGATATCACTGGTGACAAACATCGAAACCGGGTGCGCTTAAAACAAGGAGTGATGCTCCACTACGGAAACTGAACATGGCGTTCTGAGTCTTCCCACTATGATCGGGGGAGTGCCTTGTTTAAACATGAAGTTTGTACTGAAACTACGAAGCGTGTTCTGAATACTGAATGAAAGGGTGAGTCATACAAGGAGTGCCACATTTCAATCATCTGTTTGTTAATTTATTAATGTTCATGAAATAAACTAACATAAGGATATGATAAAACATATTTCATGATTAGCTTGATCATGTATTTAATGATCATAATATTCGATACATAGTATTATTATAAGCTGAGTGATGGAGTGATGTATCTGTGAGTCTGACAACCAATTAAACAAGTATGTATGTTAGTTGTTATCTTATTAATACATCATCATTCTTGTTGAAATATTAGCTTGCTAATATCTTACCACACCAATATATAACCTTACTAATATATTACACTTATATAGTACCATATCCGACATTCACTACATCTTCAGACATCCATGCAGACTGAATGTTGGTTTCCCGTTTTCACATCTGGCATGGAACTTTGCTGGTTAAAAAAACAGACTGTCTTACTCTGGAATTATTTTTCTTACTCCGTATCTCTGTGCTCCCTGAAAAGACCATCCGGAGCATCCCATTCGTCAGTTAACTGCGTCGTCATCTATCCCGGAAAGCGATCGCGTTTTACAACCAGAAGAACAACCATATTGATTATGTCGTCTCTCCGAGCCCTTCACATATAACATGCATGTCAGTTATTTTTTACTGCCATACACATCAGAATTTCACATCAGGGATGAGCAGGCCGTGTTTTTATCTCCATTGTTCGGACAGAGCGGAGCCATTTTTACGTGTGAGAGCATGAACGTAAAAGTAGCAACGGGGTGGGTGATTATCTTAATTTTTGATAGCATGTTTTAGATATAGTCAGGAATAGTTTAGGAATAGTTTGCATAAAAATCTGGTCGTCGGTTTGTTTTGCAGGCAAATTCAGACAGTTTTTTTTGTAAATTTCATTGCACCTTAATCACTTTAGTGGTAAGCAATTAAGCAAGGAGGAAATAAGATTAACGATCAGTCAGACGGGATAAGCCCGTATCATGTTTGACCAAAGAAACGGAGGTAGTCTGAATTCGCTAAACTCACGTCATATCCAGGATGAGGATTTACCGAAATGGCTTAAGAACAAAGTTGCCGCACTCTGGTTTTGTCTGGCGATAAGGAAGATAAATGTATCAGGGTATCATTACCTTGAACTTGTTTCGCCTCGTCAAATTTCAGGAGATTCTGTTTGTGTCAATGGTTCAGCCTCCTCATCCCATGAGATTCGGCTGAAGATCATCAGGCGATGGATTAATTCCGTGGTACGGATACAATCGGAAGCCTGCGCTAAACAGTTCATTGATGTCATCTATAAAAACTGGAAGGAAATCAGGAACAAAAATCGTGCAAAATGGCTTAAAAATAATTCAGAACAAATAGAATGGGCATGGGAATATGTGACCAAGCGTATTCCTGATTTACACGTAACCGGGTTTTGCCCTGACAATACTGAAGAGAAGCACATTGCCCTTTTAGTGTTACTTAACATACTGAATTCGGAAGATAAGCAGAGCCAGCTAGTGAGTGTCTGTGCTGAAGAGGATTTTTGCAAAAAAATGCATGACGCTTTCAGGAAACGGTTTATTGATGGAAAAAAAGATAAGCGTGTACAAATCAACGTAAAGATATCGCCATCCGCAAAAGGTGCTCTGGACAGACTGACCAGAGAGCGGAAAACAACACAGCAGGCTATTCTGGAACAACTGATTCTGAACCGTAGACTGGATTAACTTTCACCACTTCCGATCCTGGTGATTTTCTTCTTTTGGTAGTGTCTCTTGGCTGCGGATATCAGGTACTTTTCCGTCATTTTGTTGCAGAACTCTTCAATGTAGTTAATCATTTTCTGGTATGCTTTCACCTTTTCCTCGCCAGGGGACGCTTTCAGATAAGTGGCCTCCTTTTCCACAAGTGCATTTACAAACTCGCCCGGACATCCCTGGTTATAAAGCAACGTGAAAAACAACACATTCCCCAGTATCTCCAGTAACTCAGATTTAACCCTGTATTGTTGTTTTCTGAGGATTGATTGTTTTATAAAGCTCAGTCTTGTTAAAAGTTGTTCAAATCCCGGTTCCGTTTTAAACACAGATTTTAGTACCAGGGACTGATACTCCTGATAAAACAGTTCAAACGTCGGGGATGCAGACCGACGAACAGATTTGGCTACAACCCATGGATTAAATCCCATGCTTGAGATTTCCTTCGCTCCCTCCAGCGCACTCAGAGGTAATCCAGCAATCCATGCGTCCAGCTTAGCCGAATCAATATCCCCGCTCAAAGCCTTATACAAACTGCCCGTGAACTGTTGGGCCGGTTTTTTCGTTGTTTTACCTGATTGTCTGAATCCATCCACTTTTCTCCGGATATGACGCGGGATCAGCATAAAAGGCGGGACATTAAGTGATAAATGTTTCCCCGTTATGCGATACCATTGCCCCACCTCAACCTTAATCCGTGTATCTGGCTTTAGCTCAAGTGCTATTATGTTAAGCAGGTACAGATAACGCACAGTATAACAGTCAAAATGTTTCTCCGGATCAAACGGCTCTGACCGTTCTCTGCACACGAGTCCGCTGCGCTGCAGTATTCGCTGGGTATCTTTCCAGGCCTTACTCTGAAGAATGGTGGTAACTCTGGCTTTATTAGCAATCTCACGCAGCGCATCACTTTGTTGTGCCGTCATCTCACTTCCCACACTCTGCCACTCCAGATTTTTTCACGCCCATATTACCTGAATGATAAGCCGGATTAGTGTGATCCGGTTCAGCGAAATCAACAGGATAACGGTATGTCATTCAGCCATTCTTCCCTCTCCGCACAAGTGAAATCATATCTGACGTTTCTTCCTGAAGAAATACGCCAGAAAATCCTTGAACATCTCCACGGTGTTATTCATTACGAGCCCGTGATTGGCATTATGGGTAAATCCGGCACCGGCAAAAGCAGTCTGTGTAATGCCATTTTTCAGTCCCGTATCTGCGCCACACATCCTCTGAACGGCTGCACCCGCCAGGCTCATCGTCTTACCCTGCAGCTCGGTGAACGCAGAATGACGCTGGTCGATCTGCCCGGCATTGGTGAAACACCACAGCATGATCAGGAATACCGGGCACTTTACCGTCAGCTACTGCCCGAACTGGATCTGATTATCTGGATCCTGCGTGCTGATGAACGTGCGTATGCTGCCGACATTGCCATGCATCAGTTTTTACTGAATGAAGGTGCAGATCCCTCGCGTTTTCTGTTTGTTCTCAGCCATGCCGATCGCGTGTTTCCTGCTGAAGAATGGAACGACACAGAAAAATGCCCGTCCCGTCACCAGGAACTCTCACTGGCAACAGTAACAGCCCGGGTGGCCACCCTGTTCCCTTCATCATTTCCGGTACTCTCCGTTGCCGCGCCTGTCGGCTGGAACCTTCCGGCGTTTGTGTCGCTGATGATCCACGCACTGCCACCACAGGCAATCAGCGCCGTTTATTCGCATATACGTGGCGAAAAACGGTCAACCCGGGATAAGAATCATGCACAGCAGGCTTTTGGTGACGCCATCGGCCAGAGTTTTGACGCTGCCGTTGCCAGGTTCAGCTTTCCGGTCTGGATGTTACATCTTCTGCGTAAAGCCCGGGATCGCATTATCCACCTGCTGAGCGCACTGTGGGAGCGTCTGTTCTGACACACTCACGCCGACAGGATGTGTCGCTGGATTAACGAGCATTCTTCTTTTTATGAAATCATGCTTAAAAATCAGATAATTAAAAGAATATTTTTTCTGCTGCATTTTATTCCTGATTATCCTGATGCGACACATCCTTTCAACATCATGATGCATAATAACATCATGAAATAAAAGATGTTTTCTTACGGAGTGCACATCTATGTCTGATAATCGTTCCCGGCATGATCGCCTGGCGGTTCGCTTATCACTCATTATCAGCCGACTGATGGCCGGAGAATCTCTGTCACTAAAAACACTGTCAGATGAATTTGGCGTTACAGAACGTACTTTACAGCGCGATTTTCATCAGCGTCTGGTTCACCTGGATTTAGAGTACAGAAATGGCAGGTACAGCCTCAGACGACAGAGCAGCCCAGGTGCGATCCCTGAAATGCTTTCTTTTATACAGAATACCGGGATCGCACGGATACTTCCGCTCCGGAACGGACGACTGATAACCTGTCTTACCGACAACCAGGAGCCCTCTCCCTGCCTTATCTGGCTACCGGCGCCGGATATCACTGCAACGTTCCCCGAGTGTTTCTCGCAACTCATCCTGGCAATAAGACAGTGTATCCACATCTCTCTGATGACTGAGCGATGGTATCCGTCACTGGAGCCCTGCCGGCTCATTTATTACAGCGGTAGCTGGTATCTGATCGCGTTACAGAAGGGAAAACTGCAGGTCTTTCCTCTGGCAGATATCAAATCAGTCAGCCTGACATCAGAACGGTTTGAACGGAGAGGCCACATCCACAGTCTGGTCGCTGAAGAGCGTTTTATCTCCGCCCTGCCACATTTCTCTTTCATCCATAAACTTATCAACACCTTTAACCTGTGATCGCCGGCCTGCCAAAGCCGTCCCGACAGGTATGGAGACAATATGTTGAACAGAAAACTAAATATACGGCTACGTCATTCCCTGAACAGTCACTGCATACCTTCCATCATTATCAATAACACCGTACGTTCATTTCAGAGGTCAGTCATGAATACCAGAGCTCTTTTTCCCCTGCTGTTCACCGTGGCATCATTCTCCGCCTCCGCCGGCAACTGGGCTGTCAAAAATGGCTGGTGTCAGACCATGACGGAGGATGGTCAGGCGCTGGTGATGCTGAAAAATGGCACGATTGGTATCACCGGCCTGATGCAGGGGTGCCCGAATGGCGTACAGACGCTCCTGGGCAGCCGTATCAGCATTAACGGTAACCTGATCCCCACATCACAAATGTGTAATCAGCAGACGGGATTCAGGGCTGTTGAGGTGGAAGCCGGACAGGCGCCGGAAATGGTCAAAAAAGCAGCTCACTCCATAGCAGAGCGTGATGTGTCCGTTTTACAGGCATTTGGTGTACGAATGGAATTCACCCGCGGTGATATGCTGAAGGTCTGCCCGAAATTTGTCACGTCGCTTGCCGGTTTTTCCCCGAAACAGACGTCCGTCATAAATAAAGACTCCGTACTGCAGGCCGCCCGGCAGGCATACTCCCGGGAATATGACGAGGAAACAACAGAAACCGCTGATTTTGACTCTTATGAAATAAAGGGCAATAAAGTTGAGTTTGAGGTGTTCAATCCTGGCTACCGTACATACGACAAAGTGACCGTCACTGTTGGCGCTGACGGCAATGCCACCGACGCCAGTGTTGAATTTATCGGAAAATAACCGGGATGTCGGACTGTCGCCCTGTTTTATTGCCCGAAGGCCCTTTCTCACGCAAACAGGCTCCTGCCGTCACAACAGCTTACCGCAATGTGTTTATCGAAGATGACAGGGAACACATTTCCGGCGGGTTATCCACAATGCCGAAGGGCAGCTACGCTGGCGGTGCTGGAATTTTGAACCTGATGCCGGAAAACAGCTAAATTCGTATCTCGCCAGTGAGGGAATTCTCAGGCAATAAACGTCTTCATTTCATCCATCAGGCCGCGTCTTCTCCGGGAGACGCGGCCTTTTCGTTTATACCGCTAATTCATTCATAAGGAGCAAAGTATGCAATTAGCCAGTCGTTTTGGTCATGTAAATCAGATCCGTCGGGAGCGCCCACTGACACGCGAAGAACTGATGTACCACGTCCCGAGTATTTTTGGAGAAGACCGGCACACCTCCCGCAGTGAACGGTATGCGTACATTCCCACCATCACCGTCCTGGAAAATCTGCAGCGGGAAGGCTTTCAGCCGTTCTTCGCCTGCCAGACCCGTGTGCGCGACCAGAGCCGCCGGGAATATACCAAACATATGCTGCGTCTGCGGCGGGCCGGACAGATAACCGGTCAGCATGTGCCTGAAATTATTCTGCTCAACTCCCATGACGGTTCATCCAGCTACCAGATGTTACCCGGATATTTTCGTGCCATCTGCACCAATGGCTTGGTCTGCGGTCAGTCGCTGGGAGAAGTCCGGGTGCCCCACCGGGGAAACGTGGTGGACAGGGTGATTGAAGGTGCTTACGAGGTGGTGGGCGTTTTTGACCGGATTGAGGAGAAGCGTGATGCCATGCAGTCGCTGGTCCTGCCGCCACCGGCACGCCAGGCGCTGGCACAGGCTGCGCTGACTTACCGTTATGGTGACGAACATCAGCCCGTCACCACCGCCGGCATTCTGACACCACGACGCCGGGAGGATTACGGTAAGGACCTGTGGAGTGCTTATCAGACCATCCAGGAGAATATGCTGAAAGGCGGGATTTCCGGTCGCAGTGC